>OGJP01000494.1_pt1 | contig 20917 bp, 18 predicted proteins | sample 1572311 | NCBI WGS metagenome assembly OGJP01 (sample SAMEA2582093, study PRJEB24529) | metagenome | biome: Human gut stool | place: China | collected 2011
TATGGTATTGCAGAAAAACGTTCTCTTTACAGGAACGATTTACGATAATATCCGCTGGGGAAATGAACATGCCAGCGAGGAAGAGGTTCAGAGAGTCTGCAAACTTGCACAGGCAGATGGATTCGTAAAAGAATTTCCGGCAGGTTATCATACGATGATCGTGCAGGGCGGAAACAATGTTTCCGGCGGACAGAAGCAGCGTCTGTGTATTGCACGGGCACTTCTGAAAAAACCGAAGATTCTGATTCTGGATGACTCCACAAGTGCGGTAGATACAAAGACAGATGCGCTGATTCGAAAAGCATTCCGGGAAGAAATTCCGGATACTACAAAGATCATCATTGCGCAGCGAGTTTCTTCTATAGAAAATGCAGACCAGATCATTGTACTGGATGAAGGAAAGATCATGGGAGTCGGCACATCCGAAGAATTGCTTGCGACAAATGAAATCTACAGAGAAGTATATGAATCTCAGGTAAAGGGAGGTGAGGACGATGAATAGAAAACCAAAGGTTTCAAAAGAAAATTTACAGACCGCAAAGCGGCTTTTAAAATATGTGACCGGAACGTACAAGGTTCGGTTTGTGATCGTATTTATCTGTATTTTGTTAAGTTCGATCGCATCAATTTCGGTATCATTGTCCCTCAAGTTTTTAATCGATGATTTTATCAGTCCTCTGATCGGACAGAAAGATCCGAATTTTGCAGAACTATATCGGGCACTTGCGGTGCTTGGAAGCATTTTCCTGATGGGAGTCATTGCTACATTTACTTATACACGACTGATGGTCTACATTGGTCAGGGTGTTCTTAAAAAAGTAAGGGATGATATGTTTGAACATATGCAGACTCTTCCAATCCGTTATTTTGACCAGAATACGAATGGTTCTATCATGAGTCTTTACACGAATGATACAGATACGCTCAGACAGATGATCAGTCAGTCGATCCCACAGGCACTGATGTCCTTTTTTACGATTATCGTAACCTTTATTTCAATGCTGATCTTAAGTCCGCTGCTTACAATTTTAGCAGTTCTGATCATTGGTCTTATGATCTTCGTAACAAAAAAGATCGGTGGAAACAGTGGAAAATATTTTGTTCGTCAGCAGAAATCTCTGGCAGATGTGACTGGATTTGTGGAAGAGAGAATGAACGGACAGCGCGTAGTAAAAGTGTTCAACCACGAAAGAAAGTCAGAAGAAGAATTTGACAAACTCAACGAGGCGCTCTTTGAAAGTGCTGCACAGGCGAATACCTTTGCAAATATGATGGGACCGGTAATCGGAAACATCGGAAACCTGCAGTTTGTACTGGTCTCTGTACTTGGAGGATTCCTTTCTATTATGGGAATCGGAGGGATCACTCTGGGAGTTATGGCATCTTATCTGCAGTTTACAAAGAGCTTTACACAGCCGTTTATGCAGGTGGCGCAGCAGTTTAACTCCATTGTTATGGCACTTGCCGGAGCAGAGCGTATTTTTGCTCTGATCGATGAAGAATCGGAAAAAGACGAGGGATACGTAACACTGGTCAATGCGAAAAAAGACGAGAACGGCAATATTATCGAATGCAAAGAAAGAACCGGAATGTGGGCCTGGAAGCATCCACATTCGGCAGACGGAAGTGTGTCTTATACAGAACTGACCGGAGATGTGCGTTTTGAAGATGTGACATTTGGATACAACGAAGATAAAGTGATCTTAAAAGATATCAGTCTGTTTGCAAAACCGGGACAGAAGCTGGCATTTGTCGGTTCTACCGGAGCAGGAAAAACAACCATCACGAACCTGATCAATCGCTTTTACGATATTCAGGAAGGAAAGATCCGGTATGACGGAATCAATATTACAAAGATTAAAAAGGATGATCTGAGACGTTCCCTCGGAATTGTACTGCAGGATACCCATTTGTTTACAGGAACCATTATGGATAATATCCGTTATGGAAAACTGGATGCTACTGATGAGGAAGTATACGAGGCTGCAAAACTGGCTCATGCAGATCAGTTTATCAAAATGCTTCCGAAGGGATACGACACTATGTTAAGCGGTGATGGAGAAGAGCTTTCACAGGGACAGAGACAGCTTCTTTCCATTGCGAGAGCAGCAGTTGCAAATCCGCCGGTACTGATTCTGGATGAAGCAACTTCCAGCATTGATACCCGTACGGAGAGTATTGTGCAGAAGGGTATGGATAACCTGATGAAGGGACGTACAGTATTTGTCATTGCCCATCGTCTGTCTACGATCAAGAACTCGGATGTGATCATGGTTCTGGATCAGGGACGGATCATTGAGCGTGGAGACCATGAATCTCTGCTGGCAGAGAAAGGACGTTACTACCAGTTATATACAGGAGCTTTTGAGTTGTCATAAGGAAATCAGATGATTGCCTGCCGGGTGCCAACACCTGGCAGGTATTTTGTGGTTTTCAGAAAACTTATATGAGGAGACAAAAGAAGTGGATCGAATGAAAAATAATATCCTGCTGGTGCTCACAGCCCTGATCTGGGGCTGCGCATTTGTAGCGCAGAGCGTGGGCATGGATTACGTGGGACCTTTTACCTTTAATATGGCAAGATTCCTGATCGGAGCGATCGTGTTGCTGCCGGTGATCTGGTTTATGGATTGTCAACGGAAAACGGGCGCAGAAAAAGGTGCAGGACAGAAGACACTGATCATTGGTGGAATCTGCTGTGGAATCGCACTGGCTGTTGCCAGTACTCTGCAGCAATGGGGCATCTTATTTACGACGGTTGGAAAAGCCGGATTCATCACAGCTATGTATATTGTGATCGTGCCGCTGCTGGGGATATTTATCGGTAAAAAAGTACGTCCGCTGATCATTGGCTGCGTAGCTATTGCTGTGGTCGGATTCTATTTTCTGTGTATGACGGAGAGCCTTCGCCTGGGACTGGGAGATTTTCTGGTGCTGCTGTGTGCAATTGCATTTTCAATCCATATTCTGGTGATCGATCATTTTTCACCGAAAGTGGATGGCGTGAAAATGTCTGCAATCCAGTTTCTGACAGCTGCGATCATCAGTGCAGTTCCAACTCTGCTGTGGGAGCAGCCGGTGTTTACGGAGATCCTGCAGGCATGGCAGCCGGTGCTTTATGCCGGTGTAATGTCCTGTGGAGTGGCGTATACCCTGCAGATCATAGCGCAGAAAAATGCAGATCCGACGGTAGCCTCCCTGCTTCTCAGTCTGGAGTCCGTGTTCTCGGTACTGGCTGGCTGGGTGCTGCTGGGACAGGGACTGAGTCTTAAGGAACTGTTTGGCTGTGTGCTGATCTTCTGTGCCATCATTCTGGCACAGCTGCCGGAGAAGAAGGCTGTATGATTTTGTCAAAAAGACCGATGCAGAATACCTTCACAGCGCATGCTTATTCAAAAGATTATAGATGAATCCAAAAAGGCATGACTTTTTACAGTCATGCCTTTTTGAAATAATGTTGAAGTTTTATAACAGATCCACTAGTTCTGCATCAGACTTTTTCGGATGCGTTACCAACAGATCACAGAGTTTCTGAACAAATTCCAAAGAAAGTCCAAGATCCTCCGCAATCAATTCGGGAGTCTTATGTTTTGTAAGAAACTGGAAACGAATAATGGAAATCTTTCCTTCAGCCAGACCTTTACAGTGCCCTTCCTCTCTGCCTTCACGTTTTAACATAGCTTCCTCTTCCCATCTCTGCATAAATTTCACCCCCATCTCTTCACTGGCTTTTATTTGCCTGACATGTTTATGAATTTTAAGTAGGTTTTTGTTTGTATCTGGAATATCTACATTCAAAGCAGATTGTTCCATATAATTCAAAAACTGTATCAATTCCTCAGAAACTTCTTCAGCATTTGTTCCTCTTGTATTAAGAAAAATGCGGGTTGCGCCATCTTTCAGAATCAAAGCAGGATTTTCATCACAATGTGCATGAAATGTGTAACAGTACTTTCCTTCACCAAACAGATCAAATGGTGTAATCATGATTGTAAACGTATCATTTAACAAATTGAAACTTTCATCCCCAGGTTTCAGAAGTGACGAATCCATCACACTCTGATAAAATCGGCTCCGACGAAGTAAATCTGTTTTCTGGCTTTTCTGTGCTTCCGTGTTATAGATCCGCATATTTTCATCTACGGAATATACATCTAGTCGGATAGAACGGAGCCAGGGAGCCGTGCGAAGTTCCTTTTCTGTTTGAGATGTTGAAAGCAATCTCAGATTCTCATCCCTAAGGATAATCCGTAGAGCAGCTTCATGTGCTTCTGGGATATCCATAACTTCATCAAACAAAAACTTATCAAGCAATGTTAATTCTTTTAGTGTTTTCAAAATATAGTTCTCCTTTATTGTATCTGCATTAGCTATGCGTTGCAAGAGAAATTACAAAAATATTTATTTTGCATAAAAATACTTACATCTGGTACGCGCAAAGAATCATGCAAAGATATAGATATTAAGATAATAGTTACTTTCGACGGACTGAATGTATACTGGAACTAATATACATACAGATTTTGTTCAGAATAACATAACCAGGAGTTGGATGCAAGGAAAATCTACATTGAACAAGAAAAAGCCGCGGATTGCGGCTTATTTCGCATTTCCTTTTATAAACTGTCTTCCTTCATGATCCATCTCATAATTTTCTTTATAGATCAACTGTGAGATCGGTACGATTTCATACCCTTTCTCCTGAAGTCCTGTGATTACACGTTCCAGGGCATCTGGAGTGTATTTGGCACCATTGTGCATAAGAATGATCGAGCCATTTCCAAGATGATCATTATCTACCACACGGGAGACGATATTGTCAGCTCCGTAGTCCTTCCAGTCTAAACTGTCAATATTCCACTGTATCACATGATATCCAAGACTGTTGGCCGCATCAATCAGTGTATCATTGTAATCTCCATAGGGTGGACGGAAGAGAATCATATCCTGTCCGGTCAGTTCCTTTACTTTATCGTGAACCTTCTGAATCTCCTGTTTACATTCATCGGCTGACAGTGTGGACATCTGTTTGTGATTCTCACTGTGATTGCCAAGATCATGTCCGGCAGCAGCAATAGCTTTTACATCATCAGGGTAAGATTCCACCCAACCTCCAGTCATGAAGAACGTGGTTTTTACATGATACTTTTCCAGAATGGACAGCAAGGTCTCGGTTTGTTCGTTTCCCCAGGCAGCATCGAAGCTGATTGCAACTTTAGGACTTTCGGTATTGACACAATAGATCGGCAGCTTTCTGGAACTCACAATTCCAGATGTAGGAGTTAACTGTTTCTGAAAGGAAAAAAGACAGATGAGTACAAGCATCAGGCAAAGGCAGGGGGCGGTTATGCGCTGAATGGAAAGAGAGGATAGAAAGGAAGCAATGCGTTTCATAAGACCTCCGGAATTATTCAGATATTTCTAAAATAATGTATGTATAAGGCAAAATGGATATGCCACTTTTTAAGATGTAAAACTTGGAATAGAGTAGAAATGATTTTCAAAAGACCGATGCAAGACGTTCTGCATCGGTCTTTTTCCTGCAATCAGCACTTGAAATTTCTCTTCTTGTTTTGTATAATGGAAAGCAACGTGAATACGTGTATACAAAATAACTGACAGATGGGGTGCGTTTGTATGAGCAATATTACCATGATGGAATTGAGCAGAGAACTGGATGAGCAGTTCGACCGGCTTGTAAATGAATGTAGAGTATCTGGCGAGATCAATCAGGAACTTTATACAGAATATGACGTCAAACGTGGTCTGCGTGATGCCAATGGTAAAGGTGTACTGACCGGTCTGACGGAGATATCCGATGTCCTTTCATATAAAAGTGTGAATGGAAAGAAGATGCCTGCAGATGGAGAATTGTATTTCCAGGGATATAATGTACGGGATCTGATCCAGGGATTTGAAGATCGCAGATATGGTTTTGAAGAGACCACATATCTGTTGTTGTTTGGCAGTCTGCCCACACCGAAGCAGCTTAGAAGCTTTGTCCGTATTGTAAAGAGTCTTCAGGAGTTGTCCGGACAGTTTCTGCGCGACGTAGTAATGAAGGCTACCAGCCAGAATCAGATGAATGCATTACAGAGATGTATTCTGACTTTATATTGTTATGATGCCAACCCGGATGAGGTAACAGTTCCCAATGTACTGCGTCAGTCCCTGCAGCTGATCGCAAAGATGCCGCAGATCGCAGTTCATTCTTACTGCGCATGGAGACATTTTCATGCTGACGACACTCTGGTGATCCGTCTGCCGAATAAAGATATGTCCATTGCGGAAAATATATTGCAGATGCTTCGCCCGGATGGGGAGTTTACCGAGCTGGAAGCGAAGGTACTGGATGTGGCACTGGTGCTGCATGCGGAGCATGGTGGTGGTAACAACTCTACATTTACCAATCATGTAGTCACTTCTTCTGGAACAGATACCTATTCTGCTACGGCAGCTTCCATTGCATCGCTGAAAGGTCCCCGCCATGGTGGTGCCAACCTGAAGGTACAGCAGATGTTTGCTGATATTAAGAAATGCTGTCCGGATTATGAGGATGAAAAAACACTGACCAAATATCTGGAAGGTATGCTGGATAAAAAAGTATTTGACAAATCCGGTCTCATCTATGGTATGGGCCATGCAGTCTATACCCTGTCCGACCCTCGTGAAGTGATTCTGAAATCCTATGCTAAGCGGCTTTCTGAGGAAAAAGGACTGCAGAAAGAATATGAGTTGTATGAGAGAGTAGAGCGTCTGGCAGGCGAAGCAATCGCCAGAAAACGTCATCTGTTCAAACCAATCTGTGCCAATGTGGATTTCTACAGCGGATTTGTATATTCCATGCTGGGGATCCCGGAGGAGCTTTATACACCGATTTTTGCAATCTCCCGTATTTCCGGATGGAGTGCCCATCGACTGGAGGAAGTTGTCAACAATGGTAAGATCATCCGTCCTGCCTACAAATATGTGGGATACCACAGACCGTACTGTGCACTGGATGAACGCCACGAATAATAGTTACAAATGTATAAAAAGAAGACGCGATTTTCTGGCAGATGTTCAGAGGATCGCGTCTTCTTGTTGTGATATTTCACAAAAAAGTGATGGAAAAAATGAGAAATATGACGAAAATGATTATGGACGACAAAAATCACTTGTATTTATCTGAAAAAAGCCGTATGATTGATTCATAAGAACTGGAAACGTTTCCAGAAAAGGATGATCAGGAGGATAATGATATGAAAAAGAGGTTAGTAGCGCTGACACTTACATGTGCACTTGCAGCGACTGCGCTTGCAGGATGCGGTGGATCAACTGGCGGGGACAGTACAGCTTCCGGTGACTCCACAGCAGCAACCGAGACTTCCACAGCAGCAACTGAGACTTCCAAAGCAGAAGGTTCTGTATATTATCTGAACTTCAAGCCGGAGCAGGATCAGCAGTGGCAGGATCTGGCAAAAGCTTACACAGAGGAGACCGGTGTACCGGTAACTGTTGTAACAGCAGCATCTGGTAATTATGAGACAACTCTGATGAGTGAGATGGGTAAGAGCGGAGCACCGACTCTGTTCCAGGTAAACGGACCGGTTGGTCTGGCAAACTGGAAGGATTACTGCTATGACCTGTCTGGCAGTGATATTTACGGACAGCTTACCAGTGACAACTACGCACTGAAAGAGGGAGACACCGTATATGGTGTTGCATATGTAATCGAGTCTTATGGACTGATCACAAACAAAACATTACTTGAGAAGGCTGGTTATACCATTGATGATATCAAATCTTTCGCAGACCTGAAGAAAGTGGCTGAGGACATCACCGCCCGTTCTTCCGAGCTTGGATTTGCTGCATTCACATCCGCTGGTATGGATGGATCTTCTGACTGGAGATTCAAGACTCATCTGGCAAACCTGCCGATCTACTTTGAGTATCAGACAGATGGCATCAGCAGCACAGATGCAATCAAAGGAACCTATCTCGACAACTACCGTGACATCTGGGATCTGTACATCAACAACAGCACCTGCGATCCGGCAGAACTCTCTGCTAAGACCGGTGATGATTCCAGAAATGAATTCCTGGCAGGCGATGCAGTCTTCTTCCAGAATGGTTCTTGGGAGTATGGTAACCTGACTGGCGAAGATGGATACACTGACGACGATCTGGCAATGATCCCGATCTATATCGGTGCTGGTGATGAAGCAAATCAGGGACTGTGTACTGGTACAGAGAACTACTGGTGTGTAAATAACCAGGCAGATGAAGCTGATATTCAGGCAACACTGGATTTCATCAACTGGTGTGTAACTTCTGAGCTGGGAACCAAGAGCATGGCAGACGATATGGGATTCGTTATTCCGTTCAAGGGCGCACAGGAATCTCCGAACCTGTTTGTAAAACAGGATACTGCTTACACTGCAGAAGGCAAGACTCCGGTATCATGGAACTTCACAACCATGCCGTCTGAGGAGTGGAAGAATGGCTTAGGACAGGCACTGACCGCTTACGCAGCAGATCAGACCGATGCAAACTGGGATGCAGTAGTATCTGCATTTGTAGATGGATGGGCAACTGAGTATCAGCTGGCAAATGGACAGTAGACAACGGAACAGCAGAACCGTTGAAAAGGGCAGGCAAGTTACTTGCCTGCCCTTTTTATCGCAAAATTCTGACTGACGAGAGAAAGGAGTACAGAATTTATGGAAAAAGCAGTCAAACGATATGCACCGATATTTGTACTGCCCACATTCCTGGCATTTGTGATCGGTTTTATTCTTCCGTTCATAGAAGGACTGTATCTGTCCTTCTGTCAGTTCACTACCGTAAAGGACGCAAAGTTTATCGGAATCGGCAATTATCAGCGGATCTTTACGGACAGTACATTTACAAATTCTTTTAAGTTCACGGTGTTATTTGCCGTTGCTTCGATCGTGCTGATCAATGTGATCGCATTTATCCTGGCATTGCTTCTGACACGGAAATTAAAAGGAACCAATATTTTCAGAACCATCTTTTTCATGCCAAACCTGATCGGTGGAATCGTACTTGGATATATCTGGCAGATTCTGATCAACTGTGTGCTTTCCATTGTTGGAAAACCGCTTCTGGCATTGAATACCAGTGCAGGTTACTGGGGACTGATCATCCTCATGTGCTGGCAGCAGATTGGTTACATGATGATCATCTATATTGCAGGACTTCAGAATGTATCGGATGATCTGATCGAGGCAGCACAGATCGATGGAGCTACTTGGTGGAAGACCCTCTGGAAGGTAAAGCTTCCTATGGTAATGCCGTCTATCACCATCTGTGTATTTCTGACATTGACCAACTCCTTCAAGCTCTTTGATCAGAACCTGGCTCTGACCGGTGGAGATCCGAACCATTTCACAGAGATGCTTGCTCTCAATATTTACCAGACCTTCTATGCGAGGGCAGGAGCCCAGTGGAAAGGACTTGGACAGGCAAAAGCAGTTCTGTTCTGTGTTCTGGTCATTGCAATCTCCATGATCCAGCTGAAGGCAACACGTTCCAGGGAGGTGCAGCAGTAGATGGGTAAGAAAAAGAGAATGATAGATTCTATATGGGTTGTACTTTTATCCATACTGGCAGTATTATATGTATATCCCATTATTATGATCCTGTTCAATTCCATGAAAAAGGAGACAGCGATCACCACCGCAGGCGCATTCAGCCTGCCGACTGCAGATTCCTTTGCAGGTATTGAAAATTATATCAATGCCATTGCATCCAAAGGATTCCTGCAGAGTCTGTGTTACAGCCTTCTGATCACCATTACATCGGTGATCGCGATCCTGGTTTGCTGTTCCATGTGCGCATGGTACATTACCAGAGTCAAAGGACCGGTATCGAAGATGTTATATTTCCTTTTTGTATTTTCTATGGTGGTTCCGTTTCAGATGGTCATGTTCACCCTGTCACAGACAGCGGACAGTCTGAAACTCAACACTCCGTGGAATATCTGGATCATTTATCTGGGATTTGGAGCAGGATTGGCAGTATTTATGTTTGCAGGCTTTATGAAATCCATTCCGCTGGAGATCGAGGAAGCATCCATGATCGATGGATGTAATCCGATCCAGACCTTTTTCCTGATCGTGCTTCCGATCCTGAAGCCGACGCTGGTATCTGTAGGAATTCTGGAAGCTATGTGGGTATGGAACGATTATCTTCTGCCGACACTGGTACTGGATATCAAGAAATACAAGACGATCCCCATGTTGATTCAGTATTTCCGTGGAAGCTACGGAAAAGTAGAGATGGGTCCTATGATGGCAAGTATTATGCTGACAGTTATCCCAATCGTGATCGTATACCTGCTCGGACAAAAACATATTATCAAAGGAGTAGCTGCAGGAGCAGTTAAAGGATAATTGATGTTATGACCATCAAAGATATTGCAAAAGAATCCGGATATGCAGTAGGAACTGTGTCAAGGGTATTAAATAATCATCCAGATGTATCAGAGAAAGCAAGGGAGACAATCCTGGCGGTGGTGGAAAAGCACCATTTCCGATTAAATAACAATGCAAAACATCTGAAGCAGCAGGCCAGCAAAGGCATTGCAGTCATTGTGAAAGGTTCGCAGAATATGTTATTTGCTTCCATTGTGGAGCGACTGCAGGGACTGATCGAGGAAAAAGATTTTGTCAGTTTCATCTATTATATCGGTGAGGAAGAAAATGAGGTGGAGCAGGCAGAGAGTGTCTGTCTGGAGCGGCATCCCAAGGGAATCTTCTTCCTGGGAAGTAATCTGGAGTTCTTCAGGGAACGGTTTGCAAGACTGGATGTGCCCTGTGTGTTGGTTACCAACTCAGCAGCAAAGTTATCTTTTCCGAATCTGTCCAGTGTCAGTACAGATGACGCTGCTGCAGCAGAGGCGGCGGTGGAATATCTGATCCGGCTGGGACATGAAAGAATCGGTGTGCTGGGAGGTCGGATGGAGCGGTCGCATGCAGCATTTACCAGATGTATCGGATGTGAACAGGCATTTCGGAATCATGAGATGGTATTTGATAAGAAAAAGCAGTATGAACCGGCACTGTTTTCCATGGAAGAAGGCTATCATGCCATGGGAGCACTGCTTGATAAGATGCCGGAGCTGACTGCCGTATTCGCCATGGCGGATGTGCTGGCAGTGGGAGCGATCCGGGCGATCCGGGATCGAGGACTTCGGGTACCGGAGGATATTTCGGTGATCGGTTTTGATGGTATTGATCTGGGTAATTATCTGACACCCAGACTTACAACGATCCGTCAGAAGAGTGACAGGATCGCAGATCGTAGCATGGAGATCCTGGTTGACAGGATCGAGGAAGAAAAAGAAGCAATACATGAGCTGGTATCTTTTGACATTATTGCCGGAGAGAGTGTGGCGAAGGTGTCCGCGCAGAAGTAACATCCGGATGTTGGGAGACTCAGAACAGGAGGAACAAAAATGGCTGATATCACGTTTAAACATGTGGTAAAAACATATGATAAAGGAAATACCGTAGTGCCGGATCTGAATCTGGAGATCAAGGACAAAGAGTTTGTTGTTCTGGTTGGACCATCCGGCTGTGGAAAATCAACAACCCTGCGTATGATCGCAGGACTGGAGGAGGTATCAGACGGCGAGCTGTATATTGGTGATCGCAAGGTCAATGACGTGCCGCCCAAGGACAGAGACATTGCCATGGTATTCCAGAGCTATGCGCTCTATCCACATATGACTGTCTATAAGAATATGGCATTCGCACTGGAACTGAGAAAGGTTCCAAAGGATGAGATTGATAAAAAAGTAAGGGAAGCAGCAAAAATCCTGGGACTGGAAGAATATCTGAAGAGAAAACCAAAGGAGCTGTCTGGAGGCCAGCGCCAGCGTGTGGCTCTGGGACGTGCCATGGTGCGTCAGCCGGCTGTATTCCTGCTGGATGAGCCGCTGTCCAATCTGGACGCCAAGCTTCGTACAGAGATGAGAAGTCAGATTGCAGCACTTCACAAACGTCTGCAGACCACATTTGTCTATGTTACCCACGATCAGACCGAGGCTATGACCATGGGAGACCGGATCGTAGTCATGAAAGATGGAGTGATTCAGCAGTTCGATACACCGCAGATGCTGTATAACTATCCGTGTAATAAATTTGTGGCAGGATTCATCGGTTCTCCGCAGATGAATTTCCTTAATGTAGTTGTGAAAAAAGAAGGCGAGAATCTGTTCCTGACCTTTGGTACTTATAAGATCCCGGTACAGAAGCCGGAGCTGGAAGCTTATGTGGACAAAGAGGTGATCATGGGAATCCGGCCGGAAGACATTCATGCGGAAGAGTCATTCCTGTCTATATCAGAAGCTTCTAACATTGAAGCAAACGTGGATCTGGCAGAGATGATGGGTTCAGAAATTTATCTGTATCTGAACTGCTGTGGACAGAAAATGGTAGCAAGAGTACCGTCCCGTACTGGCATCCGTGCCGATGATATGGTGAAACTGGCTCTGGATGTGAACAAGATCCATGTATTTGATGCAGAGACAGAGAATGTGATCTGTCACTGATGAACAGACAGATCAACTATTCGGAGGGAACATGCTATGATGGATAAAACACAGCAGAAGAAGAGCAGTGGAGTCCTGATGCATCTTTCATCACTTCCGTCAGAATACGGAATTGGAAGTATGGGTGCTCCTGCCCGAAAATTTGTGGATTTTCTGAAGGAGGCGGGGCAGACATACTGGCAGATGCTGCCAATCTGTCCTACCAGCTATGGAGATTCGCCCTATCAGTCTTTTTCGGCTTATGCGGGAAATCCGTATTTTATTGATCTGGAAATGCTGGAAAGTGCCGGTTATCTGGAAGCGAAAGATTATAAGACGGTTGACTGGGAAAGTGCACCGGACCATGTGAATTATGGAGCATTGTATCAGAAGCGCTATCCGATCCTCAGAAAGGCAGTCAGAAGGTTTCAGGAGACTGCATCGGACGACTATGAGGCGTTTTGCAGGCAAAATGATTATTGGCTTCATGACTATGCTTCCTTTATGGCACTGAAGGCTGCCAGTGGCGGAAAAGCCTGGATGGACTGGGAACCGGCATTAAGAAATCGGGAGCAGAAAGCCCTTGAACATGCAGCAGCCGCTTATAAAGAAGAGATTGAATTCTGGAAAAGCCTGCAGTATCTGTTCTTTGAACAGTGGAAGGCTTTGAGAGAATATGCCAATGAGGCAGGACTTCAGATTATAGGAGATCTTCCTATCTATGTGTCTCTGGATAGTGTGGACGTGTGGGCACACCCGGAACTGTTTCAGCTGGATGAGAACAAAGTGCCAAGAGAGGTGGCGGGATGTCCGCCAGATGGATTTTCTGCTGATGGACAGCTGTGGGGAAATCCGCTGTTTGACTGGGATTATATGAAACAGAATGGTTACCGGTGGTGGACCGCCAGGATTGCTTATCTGTGTAAAGTCTATGATATGCTCAGGATTGATCATTTCCGTGGATTTGATTCCTATTTTGCCATTCCTTATGGAGATACCAATGCAAAACGGGGATACTGGAAGCAGGGACCGGGCATGGATCTGTTCCATGCAGTGGAGCAGCAGATCGGAGCACAGAACATTATGGCGGAAGATTTAGGCTATATGACTGAGTCTGTGAAAAAACTGCTGGCAGACAGTGGCTTTCCGGGGATCAAGCTGTTACAATTTGCTTTTGACAGCAGAGATGGCGGAGGCACCAGTTATTTTCCGGAGGATTATCCACCAAACTGTGTGGCTTATGTGGGAACTCATGACAATGATACTGCAGTCGGGTGGACAACTTCTGCAGAGCCAGAGGATGTGAAGCGTGCCTATGATTATCTGGGTGTGACTGACGCTGCAGATATCAACTGGGTCATGATGCGTGCCATCTGGAACAGCCGGGCGAATCTGACCATTGTACTGGCTCAGGATCTGCTGGGACTGGGAAGCGAGTCCAGAATGAATAAGCCGTCCACCGTGGGCAGTAACTGGTGCTGGCGGGCAGTGGAAGGTTGCTTTACGGATGCACTGGCTGCAAAAGTGCGTGGAGAGATGGAGCGTTTTGGGAGGCTTGACAGACCGGATAAAAAAGCTTGAAAAAGTGCGAAAATATAGTTGACATCAGGTGCTGGCTGTGCTAAGATAACTAAGGTTATGAAATGAAAGAAGAGTATCCACTCTCACCTTGGCACATAGCACAGTCAGTGACCTGGGTTAATACAGTATTGAAATGTGTTTTGCGGCACATTCCTTTTGTATGATAGGTGGATAGTTTTCTACCTATTTTTTTATGTTTCGGAGGTGTACAACTATTAGCGAATTAATGATCAACGAGCAGATCAGGGACAGAGAAGTCCGTCTGATTGGTCAGGATGGTGAACAGTTAGGTGTAATGCCCATCACAGAAGCGATGAAGTTAGCGAGGGAGGCTGAGCTGGATCTGGTAAAGATTGCTCCGACCGCAAAACCGCCTGTATGTAAGATTATCGACTATGGAAAATATCGGTATGAGCAGGCAAGAAAAGAGAAGGAAGCAAAGAAAAAACAGAAAACCATCGAAATCAAAGAAGTTCGCCTGTCTCCGAATATTGATGAGAACGATCTGAACACGAAGGTAAATGCAGCAAGAAAGTTCATCGAGAAGGGTAACAAAGTAAAAGTAACTCTTCGTTTCCGCGGACGTGAGATGGCTCATGTACAGAGCAGCAAACAGATTCTGGATGTATTCTCAGAGCGGATGGCAGATGTCGCAGTGGTCGATAAAGCTCCTAAGATGGAGGGCCGCAGCATGACTATGTTTTTAACGGAAAAACGTTAAGGATAAAATATTTTAGTAGTTTAGGAGGAATCAACATATGCCAAAGGTAAAAACAAGTAGAGCAGCCGCAAAACGTTTCAAAAAGACGGGAACCGGTCAGTTAAAGAGAATGAAAGCTTATAAGAGCCATATCTTAACCAAAAAATCTCAGAAGAGAAAGAGAAATCTTCGTAAAGCTACCATTACGGATGCTACCAATGTAAAGAACATGAAGAAGATTTTACCGTATTTATAAGATTTAGGAAGTTAAGGAGGAAGAAAGATGGCAAGAATTAAAGGCGGATTAAACGCTAAAAAGAAACACAATAGAGTATTGAAGCTGGCAAAAGGTTACAGAGGAGCCAGAAGCAAACAGTATAGAGTAGCTAAACAGTCTGTTATGAGAGCTCTTACCAGCGCTTATGCAGGACGTAAACAGAGAAAACGTCAGTTCAGACAGCTGTGGATCGCTCGTATCAACGCAGCAGCACGTATGAACGGACTGTCCTACAGCAAGTTCATGTATGGTCTGAAGAGCGCAGGCGTTGAGATGAACCGTAAGATGCTTGCAGAGCTGGCTGTAAATGATGCAGCAGCATTCACTGCACTGGCAGAGACTGCTAAGAAAGCACTGAATAAATAAGTATGACACAAAAGCCCTTGGAATATCTGCCGCACGGTGAAGATCCGAGGGCTTTTTCATTCACATATTATAATAAGGAAAGAAGGAACAGAACATGACAAAGATTGAGATTATTTCCGGTTTCCTTGGAGCCGGCAAGACCACACTGATCAAGAAGATGTTGAAGGAAGTATTTCCAGGCGAGAAGATTGTTCTGATCGAGAATGAATTTGGCGAGATCGGTATCGATGGAGGATTCCTCAAGGATGCCGGCGTACAGATCACAGAGATGAACTCCGGCTGCATCTGCTGCTCTCTGGTGGGTGATTTTGGTACTGCCCTGAAGCAGGTGATTGAGACTTATGCACCAGATCGTATTCTGATCGAGCCGTCAGGCGTTGGCAAGCTGTCCGACGTGACCAAAGCTGTTATGGGTGTGGCTGCACATGAGCAGGTAGAACTGAACAGCTCTGTGACTGTTGTAGACGGTCAGAAATGCAAGATGTATATGAAGAACTTTGGCGAGTTCTTTAACAACCAGGTAGAGAACGCGGGAACCATCGTGATCAGTCGTACCCAGAAAATGTCTGAGGACAAGCTGGATGCATGTGTGGCTATGCTGCGTGAGAAGAATCCGAAGGCTGCGATCATCACGACTCCGTGGGATGAGCTGAAAGGCGAGCAGATCCTGGCAGCTATGGAACATCAGGATCTGATCATGAAAGAGGAGATGGAGCATCTGATGGAGGAGCATGACCATGACCATCATGATCACGACCATCACGACCACGATCATCACGATCATGAGCATTGCTGTGACCACGACCATGATCACGATCACCATGATCACGACCATCACGACCACGACCACGATCATGACCATCACGACCATCATGACCATGATCACGGACCGGACTGCACCTGTGGCTGTCACGATCATGACCATGATCATCACCATCATGCAGATGAAGTATTTTCCAGCTGGGGCAAAGAGACTCCGCATAAATATTCTGAGGAACAGCTTCGAGAGATCCTTACCAGACTGTCTGATGACGATGAGTGTGGCATTATCCTGCGTGCAAAAGGAATCCTTCCGTGTACAGATGGAACCTGGCTTCACTTTGATATGGTTCCGGAAGAATTTGAGGTGCGTCACGGAGAGGCAGACTACACTGGCCGTCTGTGCGTGATCGGTTCCCATCTGAACGAAGAAGAACTGGCAAAAGTATTTGGCCTGACAGAATAATGAGGTAAATAATAATGGCAAAGATCCCTGTATTTGTCGTACACGGATTTCTGGAGAGCGGCAAGACCCGGTTTGTGCAGGAGACTCTGGCGGATGATTATTTCTCCGGCGGCGAACGCAACCTGGTCATTGCCTGCGAAGAAGGAGTCGAAGAGTACGAAGACGAACTTCTTCAGAAGACCAACACCACGCTGGTGGTTCTGGAGGATAAGTCTGAATTTAATGAAATGTTTCTGGCAGAGTGTCAGAAGAAGTATAAGCCTACCCAGATCATTGTAGAGTACAACTGTATGTGGGGACTGGACTATCTGCGGGAAATGTATATGCCAAAGGGATGGTTCGTGGCACAGGTCATCACGACTGTGGATGCAACCACTTTCGATGTATATCTGAAAAATATGAAATCCCTGTTCATGGAGATGGCAAAGGATTCTGATCTGATCATCTTCAACCGCAGTACGGATGAGACACCGGCAGCTACGTATAAGCGAAATATGCGTGCAGTGAATCCGAAAGCTCAGGTGGTATTTGAAAAAGAAGATGGAAGCCAGTTGGAATTCGAGGAGGAGATGCCGTTCGATATCAATGCGGATGTGATTGAGATCTCTGATGTAGATTATGGTATCTGGTATATTGATGCCATGGATCATCCTGAGAAATACGATGGCAAGACCATGCGCTTTAAGGCGATGGCCTATACCGGAGGACGTCTGCCGAAGGGATATTTCGTTCCGGGACGTATGGCTATGACCTGCTGTGCGGACGATACGGCTTTCATTGGTTTCCTGTGCAAATCTGCCTATGTGGACCGGATAAAGTCCAAACAATGGCTGACTGTGACTGCAAAAGCGCATATTGAGAAGCGTGCAGAGTACAGCGGACAGGAAGGACTGGTACTGCAGTCCACCAATATCAAGAGTGCAGAGAAACCGGAAGAAGAACTGGTATACTTTTAAGTAATTAGCGTACAAAAGAAAAAGACTGTCTGACGATGCGACATACATTTGATATGTTTCCATCAGTCAGGCAGTCTTTTTGAATGCGGTTCTTATTTGTTTGCAAAAAGAACTTTTAAGAGGTTGATCGCCAGGGTCTTCTCTTCCTGGGTGCGGTCATGCATGAGCTGAACCAGCAGATTCATACTGGTGTCATCGGTTGCAATCACGTAATCAGACAGCAGGAAATCAATGGTAACACCCAGACGGTTGACAACCTTTACCAGCTTGTCCAGTGTAAGACTTCTCTCGCCGCGCTCGATCTGTCCGATGTAAGCAGTGGATACCCCAACTTCCTCTGCAAGTTTCTCCTGAGTCAGGTTCAGTCTCAGGCGCTCTTCGCGAATTCTTTTTCCTAATGCATGATAGTCCATATGTTTACCTTCCTTTCGACAACGAATTGCTTTCTTAAATGATACTTTGAAACCGGGTATAATTAGAATCTACAGAATGTGTTTTTTGAAAAACATTTTAAAAATATTTGACATTTTTGTCAAGATGAGGTATCATATCACTCGTGATGCGGAAGTGTCGGAATTGGCAGACGAGCAAGATTCAGGTTCTTGTGAGCGTTACGCTCGTGAGGGTTCAAGTCCCTTCTTCCGCATGATAAAAGCTCTTGCAGATGCAAGAGCTTTTTTTGTCTTAAATATATTTTTTCTGTTTCAGATAGAAGAGGATCTGCTCTGCCGCTTCTTCAATACTCATGTCACCGGTGTTCAGGCACAGATCATAGTTGGATGCAGCCTCCCAGTCACCTCCGGTATAGTAGCTGTAATATTTCTTACGCTGCTTGTCAGTCTCTTTGATCCGTTCAACAGCAGCAGATTCCTCCAGAGAATAAGAATGCATCATACGCTGTACTTTGCTGTCCATATCGCCACATACAAAGACATGTACGCAGTTATCATGATCTTTCAGGACATAGTCTGCACAGCGGCCGATAATGATACAGGATTCATTATCTGCCAGTTCCCGGATCAGTTCAGACTGGAAACGGAACAGGTTGTCAGGAGAGACGATATCCTTTCCAAGAGAAGGCTTCTGATCTGCCGGTTTCAGATCCTTTACCAGTTTGTATAAAAGATTGTTTCCCGGACGTTCACTATTCACATGGAAAAATTCTTCCAGAACACCACTCTTATCAGATACCATACGGAAAATATCCTTATCATAATAAGGAATGCCAAGTTCTTTGGACAGATGCTGCGCGATATAGGTCGCACCGGCACCACATTCACGTCCCAGGGTAATCACATATCTTTCAGCCATAATTATACCACCCTTCTATTGTGAAAATGCTTTATTTTTATATATATTATATCATGAAATATATACAATAACAACAAAAGAATGTGCCTCTATCTTGAAATATATGAAAAAGGAAATATAATAAAAGGCAGGACGATAACAAGGGATTGTGGATTGAAATGAAACGGGTTGATTTTGAAAATGGAACGGTGACAGGGAATATTCTGGAAGCGGCTCTTCCGATGCTGGTGGCTCAGATCCTGAACCTTCTGTATAATATTGTAGATCGAATCTATATTGCAAGGATTGCGGAGGAGGGAACTGCTGCACTGGGAGCTGTTGGACTATGTTTTCCTTTGATCGTGATTATCACTGCATTTGCCAATCTGTTCGGAAATGGCGGTGCGCCACTGTTTGCGATCCAGAGAGGACAGAAGGATGAGAGGAAAGCAGTAGCAATCATGAATACCTCTTTTACCATGGTCTGTGCCAGTGCCATAGTTCTGATGGTTGTTGGATTCTTATTTGCAAGACCGATTCTGATCTTGTTCGGAGCTTCCGATAACTCACTTGTGTATGCATTGCCGTATATGATGATCTATCTGCTGGGAACATTGCCATCCATGGTAGCAGTGGGGATGAATCCTTTTATCAATGCGCAGGGATATTCGCTGATCGGTATGTGTTCGGTAGCGGTGGGAGCAGGAGCCAATCTTCTGCTGGATCCATTATTTATCTTTGGATTGAGATTTGGTGTGTGCGGGGCTGCCATTGCAACTGTGCTGTCTCAGTGCCTGTCAGCAATATTTGTATTTTATTTTCTTACGAAAAAATCAGAATTGAAAGTACGATTGCTGAAGAAGAATGAGATCGCTGCCTGTATGGGTTATGCAAAAAATATTATAAGCCTTGGTATGGCAGGATTTATCATGCAGCTGACCAACAGCCTGGTAACAATCTGCTGCAACAATGTACTGTCAGTCACCGGTGGTGATATCTACATCTCAGTGATGACCATTGTATCCAGCGTGCGGCAGCTGGTGGAGACACCGATCCATGCCATGAGTGAAGGATCATCACCAATCCTAAGCTACAATTATGGGGCGCGCCGTCCGATACGTGTGCGAAAGGCAGGAATGGTGATGGGCGCGATGATTCTTGCTTATTCCGCTGTGATATGGAGCATCATTATTCTGGAACCAAGACCTTTGATCCGGATCTTCAGCTCAGATGCGCAGCTGATCAAAGATGCAGTTCCTGCATTGAACCAGTATTTTGCTGCATTTATCTTTATGGACCTGCAGTATATGGGACAGACGGTATTTAAGTCCCTGAATAAAAAGAAGCAGGCGATCTTCTTCTCAATGCTTCGAAAAGTATTTATTGTGGTGCCGCTTACTTATCTCATGCCCTATGCATTACATATGGGAACGGATGGAGTCTTCCTGGCGGAGCCTGTATCTAACGTGATCGGTGGTACGCTGTGTTTTGCAACTATGCTGATCACTGTACTGCCAGAATTGAAAAGAATGGAGAAAGCGCTATGAAACAGATTTTGATCATTGTAGACATGCAGAATGATTTTATTGATGGAGCACTGGGAACAAAAGAAGCAGTTGCCATTGTACCCAAGGTGGAGGATAAGATTCGGAATTTTGATGGCGAAGTTTTCTTCACAAGGGATACTCATGAGACCTGGTACCTGGAGACACAGGAAGGAAAGAATCTTCCGGTGCCTCATTGCATCCGTGGCACGGAAGGCTGGCAGATCCGGAAAGAATTGGATGCTTTGAGAAAGACAGACCCCATCGATAAGGAGACTTTTGGTTCTACGGATCTGGCTGCAGATCTGCTGGCCCTTCATGAAGACGAGGAGATCGGCAGTATTACGCTGGTAGGACTTTGCACAGATATCTGTGTGATCTCCAATGCATTGCTGCTCAAGGCAACACTTCCGGAAGTGCCCATCTATGTGGATGCAGCA
>OGJP01000510.1_pt1 | contig 19598 bp, 18 predicted proteins | sample 1572311 | NCBI WGS metagenome assembly OGJP01 (sample SAMEA2582093, study PRJEB24529) | metagenome | biome: Human gut stool | place: China | collected 2011
CTGAATCTGCTTTCATATTTTATAATTTTAAATCTATCCAGCTATATCCTTTTTGTATTAGCTCCATTTTCTTATTTTGCGTTATTGAAAATGTTGCTTCTACTGTATGATCTTTTTCTACATTTAGGAAATTATATTTTGTTACTGGTGTTACTGATACACCATCTATTTTTAGTTCTGTAAGTTCAAATCCATTTGCTGGATTTATAAATATTGACGCATTCTCCTTATAAGTAACCTTACTATCATTTGAAATTACCCCTAAACCTTTACAGCTTGTTATAATGATATACTTATTTATAGTCCACTGTGCATACAATGTTGATGTTGTTGAAGTAGACTATGGCATTTCATAGTCAGATGTTATATATCCACCTGCACCATTTTTAGCTGTACACCATCCGTTGAAAGTATATCCCTCTCTTTTAGGTGTTGGCATATCTCCAATGGTTTGTTCATAATACACTTTTTTACTTGTAGTCGTAACTGTTCCACCATTAGCATCAAAATTTACAGTTGATTCTACTGGTGTCCAATGCGCATAAAATGTTGTATCTGCAGCTATATCTACTGATGCCGTAGATGTTATTTTATTTCCATTTGTTTTTGCGTCATACCATCCACCAAATATATATCCTACTCTTGTTGCTGTTGGTAGTGTTCCATATTTTTTTGTGGATGTTACTGTCTTGGTTCCATCACCAGATAATGTACCACCATTAGCATCAAATGTTGCTGTGAAATGTGACAATTCTGCTTTACCTGTTATAGAAGTAAATCTTGAATCTGCCTGACTAAAAGAAAAGAAACCATATGAGCCTGATTCTATCGGAGTTGCATCTGTATAGTTTGCTACTCTTGTACCATTGACCCATACTTGTATATTGTTACCTGATGCTTTTATTCTTACAGTATCATAGGCTTGATATATCCATTTAGTATTTGGGAATGATACTAACTGAACAAGACTTGCTGTTTTGAATTGTCTACCATTTATTTTATATAAGCCACCATGGACTGCTCCACCTCTATCGTATGCAAATATATAACCTGTGCAATTATGGTTGGTGTCTTCTGAAAATCTTATCATACATCCTAATGTATCATCATCACCATCACACGAACCCATTTTCATTGTAATATCCATATCTGAATAATTTGTTGTAGGATTATAAAATCCTGTCATATTACCTGTATTTTCTGCATTTACTATATATCCAGCTGAATTATAGCTCCATCTTCCTGGGAATGCCATTTTACCATCTGAATACATTGAAATAGGTGTCCAATTTGAAAATGCTGTTGCCATATCTACACCTAAATTTACCTCATATTCTTCTAATGCTAATGCAGGTTGAACATTTGTAAATATAGTAACAAGTATTAAGATTATTGCTAATACTTTCTGTTTGATTTTATTCATCTGCATCACTCCCCTTTGCGTGTTCTTTGTCATATCTTTTTTTGTATCTATAATAAGTAGATTGTGACACTTTCAATTCCTTTATTAAATCAAATGGCTTTACTTTTCCAGCTAATACTCTTTCATATTGCTTACAGAATTCTTTATAGTCTATTGCAGCTGGTCTACCTAACTTGTCCCATTCACCTCTGGCTTTTAATGCTTCATATCCTTCTTTTGTCTTTTTTGCTTTTTATGCATTTCTGCTTCTGCCATAGATGCATATAATTCAATCATCATATTGTTGATTGTCTCCATCATCATTTTTGCCATTTCATTGTCTATTGTAGAAAAATCAATCAATGTTGTTGGAAGCTCCAAAACCATAACCCGAATATTTTTATCACGCAACTTTCTTAATTCATCTAACGTTTCTTGCTTGGTTCTTCCAAGTCTATCTATTTCAGTAATGATTAATATGTCTCCTTCTCTTAATACATCCTCTGTTAATACTATGTATCTAGCTCTGCTAAAATTTTTTCCTGTTTGCTGATCTGTATAAACCTTTTCTAATTTCATATTGTGTTCTGCACAATATTTTTTTATTTCAGCAATACCACGATCTAAATGCTGTTCTTTCGTACTGGTTCTATGATAACCATATACCATTTTTTCACCCTCTTTTTTTAATCTATTCTATTTTCCCATATATTGACTTTTGTCTGCACATTATGTTACCTTGTGAATAACACTTATTTTACGAAAGGAGCTTTATAAATTACTTTATGAACATTTTTACAGTTATAACTACAATCTTAAATCTATCCATATGCGCCTATGCAGCCTTTAAAAAAGACAATCCAACTTATAGCCAACAAATTGCCTTGTTAAAAGATCCTACTATCATTGTTTTACCACAGCCTTCATCAAATAATTCTTCACATGATAATGTTGAATACGATAATTACAAATTTAAGACTTCTATCCTTTATGATTCCATCCTAATTCTGCTTGGTATTATTTTTGTTGCCTGGTTTATATATGGTTGGACTACATTAAATGTTTCCAAAGAATCAGTTCCTTTTTTATCTATTGGATCTAAGTTTAATGAAGTCTTATTTTTCTCACTTTTAAACGCAGCAAAATGCACCATTCTTTCCATTTGCATATTATCTTTGGGTTTAATTTATAAAAATTGTAAAAATCCAAATATTTCTTATAGAATTTTTCATGTAATATTTTATAGTTTGTTAGCTTTTTCAGTTATAGTTAACTTCTTTCTTTTATTAAAAGCTGAATATAAATGGTTTTTACCGAATACAAGTGTTTCCATTCCAAACGAAAATTTGTTTGCGAATCTATTATTTTCTGAAGCACCTGTTTTTTTAATATTACAAATTTTATTGATTGTAATTTGTGTATATAAGTTAAGCCATGCATGTATATTTGGCGAATACAAATCAGCAAGGCTACGTGTTAATTTTCGGCACATTACAGAACGCATATTGACTCCCGTTGTCTTTATCCTTTTTACTCTGTATTTAATTTTTTTAAACGGATTTATCTAACTGCAATAAATTGATATTATATTTACCAATAGCGCAATAATACCGACTGCCACACCTATAACTAAAATCTCTTTAGATGATACAGACATTTCTTTTGTAATGGTAAACTAAATTTGTAACACCTTGTTCGAATAATATATTATAATATTATTCAAATAAGGAGGACACTGTTATGTCAATACGTTACAGTGAAGATTTTAAAAAAGAAGTAGTCAAAGCATATATGGCTGGCAATAAATCCACCATCCAAATAGCTGCTGATTATAATATTGCCAAGAGTACTGTTAGCCAGTGGGTTAATCAGTACAAGGAAGAATGCCTTTATACCACCAGCACATCACCTGAATCTAATGAAGCAAAGGAAATCAGAAGATTAAACCAGCTTCTTAACGAAAAGGATAAGGAAATTGCATTCCTAAAAAAAGCAGCGGCATTCTTCGCGAAGGAAATCGATTAGTGGTATATCGGTTCATTGACGATAATAAAAATACATTTGGTTTAAGATGGCTGTGTAAAAAATTTGCAATCAGCCCTAATTGTTACTACAACTACAAAAAAGATGCAAAGCAAAAATATCATGAACGTCTGAACCATATCTTCGAGCTTATAAAATACATTTATTATAACAATAATCGTGTTATAGGCTATAGGGCTATGCGTATTTTCATCAAGCGCTATGGATATGATATAAGCAGTACAACTATGCATAAATACATGAATAAGGAACTCAATTTATGTGCTGTAATTATGCATTCCAGGCCTGGATACAAGGCAGGTAAAAAGAACAAAATATTTGATAATCTCTTAAACCAGAATTTTACAGTCGGCTGCAAAAATAAAATATGGTGTACAGATTTTACATACATGCGCCAGCCAAATGGAAAATTCAGATACAACTGTTCAATAATTGATTTATATGACAGGTCAGCTGTTGTCTCATTAAACAGTGATTATATCAATACAGCTCTAGCAATAAACACGCTTAAAATGGCGCTAAAAAAGGAAAACTATCCCAAAGTGATTTTACAATCAGATCAGGGAGTACAGTTTACTTCGTGGGAGTTTGTAAAATTCTGCAAAGAGAATAATGTAATTCAGAGCATGAGCAGGTCTGGCTGTCCGTATGATAATGCTCCAATGGAAAGATTTTATAACACTTTCAAAAGCAATTTTTATAACGTAACTGCATTTTCAAGTGTGGAGATGATGGACGAACTTACTATGAAATATATCAACTGGTATAACTATGTCCGTCCTCATTCATACAATGATTATTTAACACCAATGGAAGCTCGTTACATATAGGTATTTATCGAACAGAGTGTTACAAAATGCTTGACCAGTACACCTCACCGAGGAAACACATCGTGTTTTCGAGGTTAGCTCTGAACCATCTATTTCCGTTTTGATGTGTTTCCGAAGCCGCAGTCCAATACGACCGAGATATTCACACCATCAGAAATTGCTTTTTTGTATGTTTTTCGGTCACTCTGGTCGAACCTAAAAAACCTCTCAAAGTGCCGGAAGCCGAGAAGTTTTACAAACTTCTCGACTCGCAAGCAGTCGTAGAATTCCTCATAAACACTGGCTTTACAGCCAGTTGTTTCTTCAAAACTCTCCTCGTTGCCTTCGCGCAAATCAAGGATTTTTACGAATCGGTCCGATGTAGTGCAACTATTGTCTCAACTGTATTACCACTTTCCCACAAAATCTAACCTTGACGATACCATCCACAAATATCATTTAGCGAACATGCATCTCTTATTATATTTATTTCAGATGAATAATAACCTGCATCCATTAATGAATCCTAAACTCATCCAAAATAACAGCCGCCTGCTCATAATTTAAATTGATCAATATTTCAAGTATATCTTCATATGCTTCAATAAGTTCTTGATCCTGTTTAATTTTATCACTATATGTAATAAAGGATTTAAGGATAATCAAGTGTACAATTGCTTCTTGTTCTCTTATTGATTTTTTAAATTTATTTACCTCAGATTTTGCATTTTGAAAGCTATTTCTAATAGAAATTAATATTTCTGGCAGCAATTCATCCATATGCATTTGGTAAATCGTTCTCAACAGTTCCTTTATGTGATATTTTCCATACTTTGTAAATTGCTTATTCAAAAATTGCTTATCTACGTATGAATAATTTGTTTTGATTTTACTCCAGTCTCCCGTGCAATATCTCGTTACAGAAAGCATAAGAGATTTATATAACTGTATTCGAACATACTCCTCATCAATGTCATTTACTTTTTTCTCAATATATAGAATTTTCTTTTTACATATATTTCTTCTTTTTGAGTCAACATATGAGTCAAAAAATTCACATAAAAAATTGCCAAAGATATCTTGATAGAACTCAATTGTATCTGTTGTAAATTTTGTAAAATCAATCTCTTCAAATAATATATCGATTGCCATTTTTGCATCATCTTGGGTTTGAATCATTTCCCGCTGAAACAGCTCTATGATTTCATGTTCTTGGTAAACATCAAAAATTTCGTGAGCATTATAATTTCTTTTAGTATATTTCCAAATATCAATCACACATAGCAAAATTTCATGAATAACCATTCTAAAAGATTCATTCGTAAAATTTAGGCCGCAATTTGCAACATAGCATATTGTAGATATATCATAGTTACTCATATCAAAAACATCTATCTCTAAAGATTCTTCCTGCAGCAGATACCTATATATTATCTCCTCTTCGCGACTAGTATAACAATTTCCATCATCATCTTTGATATAACGATCTATTCCTGACAACTTAGGCTGCATATTAGGATTAAATATAAACTCCTTATCTTTCTTACTCACTTTCAAATAATTAGCATTATATTTTTGATGTTCCATCTGATCTTCAGATAATTTAATAATTGTATTAAATACCGCTTGTGCCAAAGTCTCGTGATTAGCTAAATATCTCTTCACGTATTTAGCCATTTCATCAATAACACCATGTTGCCCCTTATACATCAAACAATCCAACACAATTTTCTTTATTTTATTTTTTATCCCAATAGCAACGTCATTTTCCAATTGATTCAATAAAACTGGCATAAGTGCAGTATCTGCCAAAAAGCTTCCATTAGAAAACAATTTCTCTATTCCGTTAATCCATATTGTGCAAAACTTTTCCCTTTTCTCATTTTCTAATTCTTGATGATTTATTGCACTAGCAATTAAAAGTATCAAAAGATTTTCATATTGAAATGCCATATCAGCATCCTTCATCAATTCTAAAATAACTTTAATTGCACCAAGAGTTGATGGCAAGTCAATCTGCCCAGACACCATATTATCATTACACTTTTTAATCGCCGCATTTAATCTCTGCTTAGGTTTATTGAATTCTTCTTGTCTTAGAACAATTTTTTCTGCTTCCCCTGATATTTGGGGTTCTAACATAATTATATTGTCGGTTATCTTGGTTGCTTTTGCACCACGCATATCCATTTTTTGAATCTGTAAATAGTCCTGTGCATTTTCTGCATCATTTTTTATAATTGAATATAAATAATCAAGAATTCCATAGCATTTATCCTGAACCATTGAATCAAAATATATCTGTGTATGAGATACATATTCTTGTATACTCAAATCACATTTTTTATCCAACTCATATCTATCTTTAAGCTCAGGTATCCCCATGGTCTTAAGAATTTGCCTTTCGAGCAACTCTTTTGTCGGATTTTTTTTGTACAACATATATCTTGTGGTATCCCAATGAACAAGTTCTATGCTTGTAGCCAAATCCAAAGCATAACCCGGTAATTCGTTTTCAAAGTGCATTCCTATACTCTCAATGATTGTAAGCAATACTATATTATTTGATTTTGAATAAATAGTTTCTTTGACATAATTTGCAAATGCAACAGTAAATTCATGATCCTTTTTACAAATCTCCAAACTGCTTATTATAGCCTCTTTAAGACAAAAAATAACATCTCCTATTAAGGTAGGTACATTGTGATCTCTAATCCCTGCAAGCCACATGTTTCCATTTCCCCAATATTCCTTTATTGCATTACTCTCACTAATTTTTACTTTGATTTTTATTACATATTCAGGATTATTAGTTGCATATTCTAATATTACCCTATTTATAAATTGAATTGCCCAATGAAATCCCACTTTAAAATTCAATCGAAACAGATTCCATAAAAATGCATTCTCGTACACTGTTCTATATAAATAATTATAATGTTCAGCTTTCTCACTTAATCCATATTCAAAACCCTTAGACAGTCTATCGGCTCTATAGAAATCAAATTCCTCTACATCTACTTTTCCACGTAACCATAGTATATCAGCTATCGAACACAATTCGCTTGCTAATCCAGTTACCAAAGCAGGATAAGCATTCTTCAATGTCCATTCCATAATATCTTCTGACTTACGCATACTTTTTCTATTTCCATTAATATAATTATTAATCAATGTATTAAAAAACTTTTTTAACCACTCTTCTGAGTTATCTGCCATTCGATAAAGTGCTTCCAAGCAAGACGATATTTCATCTATGATTTTATAATAGTTTTCTTGCTCAGATTCCTGCAACGAATATTCCACATAATATTCCATCATAGCGCATGCATCTGAAGCAATAACTGCCACTTTATCTTCTTGTTTCGCATAATCCAAGCATAACTTAACTATATCATCTCTTCCGATTATATTTTTCTTATATATTTCTTCGTTTTTCAAAAGTCGAATAATACATGGTCTTCCATTACCAATTGGGGACAATTTCATTTGTGGTGATTCTTGTCTAATATGTAATAACTCACCTTCAAATGCGAACAAATTAATATTCTTCACAAAGTCGAACAACATGCCTTGTTCCAGAATCTCCGACCCTTGTTCTTCGAAATAATTATCACAAAACCTTGACTTAACAATTCCAATTTCTGTTTGCCTTTTCCAACTTTGCGGAATCTCATCAGAAAAAGTAAGGCTATATAAAAACTTATCTCTATTTACCTGTATAAACATTTTATTTGAAATCCAAATCTGATACCGTCTATACACACATCGCCCAAGATTTTCTATTTCATCATAGAAGGTCTTATACTTCCCTTTGCACAAATCAAAAGCTTTATCAAAATAATGTTCAAAGCAAATATCTTCGAAAATATCATATTTCAGTCTAATATAATCTCCTTGTTGAGCAATTACACCTTCTGAAAGCAATGCATGCATTATGTCTCTATCTATATCGTCCTTATGAATACCCAACATAAATTTTCTAGCTCTTTCAAACACAATCTTCTCAACAGTTTCAATAACTTTGTTACTGAGTATGCCATACATTCGAGATTTTTCCTCCAAACATATTATGTTTTTCCAAATATATTCTCTTAGAGAATTTTCATCACCTATATTATCAATATCCATCGAATTACTAACTATCAAGTTTATATAAAAGGGCGATTTTAATAAATCAACATATGAATTTGTTTTATACATTTTATGAATAATCGGATATTGCTTCATAAGCAATGCAAGTTCATCTTCTGTTATATCGCCAACTTCATAAATTTTTATTGAAAAATTTGTTTCCAATTTAATAAAAGCATTTTTATCACTCGTTCTACAAGATGTTACTATGTACACATTTTGATATTCTGCCGCCATATCATACAAATACTGTAATAATTCAAATTTTGTTTCGGCACAGTCCGCAATAAACTCGAGAGCATCAATAAAGAATATTAATTTCTTTCCATTAATACACTCTAAAACGTCTTGGATACAGCAACCCCAAATGTCGTCAATATGACTTTCTTCCAAAAATCTTTCAGCACGAGCATATAAAACCAATTTTTCATTTTCAACATATTTTTTGCATAAAACAGATTTACCGCTACCAGCTCCACCTTGTATTGAAATATATCGCTCATTGCCTTTTGTTATTTTTTCAAGAAATTCATTTCTATCGATTTCATACTCTCCGTTAATCAATCCTTCAATATTTTTCAACCCTGAATTACTAAGTTCCAATGCACCTTTAAATTTTCTGATATTAATATTAAAGTTCTCATACTCATCCTTTAATACCTTGTATAATTTCTTCTGAAAATTAAGATCATTTTGTGCTTTATTTATAATATCATTTGTAGTAATCAAATTATCTTTAATAGTAAATGAAATACTCCCAATTTGATTATCCCCACTATACTCTCTCACCTTATCAATACTATTATTACTAAGTACAAAAAATACAATATTCTTTAAGTCCGAGCATTTTTTATCTTTTGAATCCCTTATCTTTTCCAATGTAGTTTTTATTTTTGTTGGTACATCTTGTACAGTACTTACCTGCACTAAAAGCTCTCTGTTTTCTGATATCAAATCTACATATGGATAAGTTGCCGTCTCGTCATTCAGATTACTAAACTTCTGTCCGAACCATACATTACATACCTCAATCGCAAATAACTCAAACATTTTTGCAGTATCAAATAATCCGTTTTTATTTGCCATTTTGATTTTTTCATCATATGAAGACATATATTCAATTATGAAACCCATTCTTTCGTTTGAATTCAACATGTATTCAATGCTCCTTATCCGTTAGTTTCTTTTAAAATATTTACCTGAGTTCATTCTCAATTTCTTCTATCGTTGGCATAGAAGCTCTATATTCCACAGGCAATAAATTTGACAACTTATACTCAGATATTCCTATCGGTTCTTTTGAACTATTTACCGCATATTTTGCAAGGATATTATTTTTGCTTTTGCATATAATCAGACCAATTGTTTTTGCATCAAAATCTGTCTTGACCAAATCATCCACAATATTCACATATGTACCAATCTGTCCAATGTCTCTCGATGTAAAAGCTACTATTTTAACTTCAACAACAACATAACAATGCAAATACAGATGATAAAATAAAAGATCTATTTTTTCCTCTGTTCCTTCAATCGGTATTGTATATTCTCTTCCAACAAAAGCAAACCCTTTTCCAAGTTCCATAAGAAATTTTGTGATGTTGTCCATCAATGCGTCTTTTAACTCTTTCTCACTATAATCTTCTCTGATTGCTACGAAGTCGAAATTATATGGATCCTTTGTTATTTCCTGTGCAAGGTCGCTTTGTAGTTCAGGCAATGCGTATTCAAAGTTTGAAATTGCTTTTCCCTGACGCTCATATAAATCGGTATCAAGAAAATTTAAAAGTACTGCCCTTGACCAATTATTTAAAATCGTTTTCTTCACAAAAAATATTGATTTTTCCCTGTCCAATTTACATTTATCAATGATAGCTCTATGATGTCCCCACGGAATCGAAAACAATTCTTTATCCGATAAATCTCCCACAAGTTGTGGAACATTTATTGAATCCTCTTTGCTCTTCAATTCTTTCACAAATTGTGGAAGAATTGGATCACTGTACAATTCATAAAATTTCTTCATATATCTGAGATTCGAACTTGATAAGCCTTGAACCCCTGGCAAAATTGTTCTCATATCTTTACTTAAATTAACAAAAAATCCACTGCCCCACTTACTTTCAGCCGACTTTTCTACAATATCTCTTCCTATAGACCAATAGAAACCAATCATTTCCTGATTAACAGAAACAGATGCCTTAATCTGTCTCTGTTTATAGCGTTTTCCTATGTCCTCAATCCACTTCCTATACTCTTCATCCATTTTTATAAGTTGATTCATGTAAACCCCTTTCAGAATTCTGTTTTTTCCCACATCTCTTTATAGGCATTGACATAAAAATTTATACATCCAGGATATGTGTATACAAATCTTCTGCACAACTTTTTATACAATTCCAGCATACTCGCATCATCTGCAAAATCTAATAAGTAATCGAGACAATGAGACAATTCTTCTTCTGATACCTCTCTGTTGCACAATTCCTCCACTATGGGTAAATATATTTCATATGCCTGCTGTCTAATCTTGTTGAGCTCAATTACCGCGCTAAATATATCATTTCCCATTCCATTTGACCTCCAAATAACTGATATAATTTCTTCAATAGTTATTATAATCAAAGCTCACAGTAAATAACATATAAATAACGCTCATATTAAATCACCCCAAAATGTTTTAATGCATCCTTTATCGCTTCTACTTTCTCCGCCGTCGGATGCCTTCTCGGCTGTTTCAACTCTTCTACCATATTAGGTGCATCATACATCGGAAATCCTAAATTTCTTTTTACCTCTGCGATATATGCCGTATGTACTTTGAAGCCATATTTTTCTTCAATATATTCTTGTATCATTTTATATGTAACCCTTGGAGCCGGCTGATATTGCTTTGCCCGCTCCGCAATTTTATCTAAAGGTACCTTTTCTTCACCTTCTCCAAATTCAACTTTCACATCTATATGGCTATCTGGTGACTTGTGGGACAAGAGCACGATGCTTTCGACTGTTTTTTCTTTGTCCCGAATAATTCTCTTTGTAAATTCACCATCATAGAATACTGGGAACTTGAATCCAATCGACTTTATTATCTGCTTATCCTGTTCTTCTTCATATATTTGTATGTCTGTAAGTAATGCATTATAAAACTGCTTCTTTTCCATATCAGACAGTACATCATATACACTATCAAACATCAACAAATAATTATAAATGTTATCACCTGTTATCTTATCCTTCTGGATATTTGATAACTTATCTTCTGTTTCAGATACTAAATCTTCTGCATCACCTATTTTATCATAAATTGTATCTAATCGCTTCTGTAAATCATCATATTTGCGATCATAATTTTTATCTAATATATCAAGTGTATCAATCTGTAAAATAATCTTATCTTTTGTGCCTATTAACTGCTTTAATACCTTTTTTGCATTAGCAAGCTCTTTTTCTGCTTCGCTTGTATCTACACTTGTATTTATTTTTGTTTTCATTACTTCTGAAAATCTTGGATTGTTTACCAACTTTCTTATTATTTCAGATACCGCATTATCTACCTTTTCTTCTGACCACTGCCTATGATAATCACATTTATGTCCATCTTTATTAAGTCTATGCTTACAAGCATATGAAAAATAGGTTTTATAATATGTTCCGTCTTTTCTTTTTGCCCTTTTTACATTACCATATAAACCAGCACCACATACAGGGCATTTTACCAAACCACTTAATACATGCTCATGGTCTAAATCGTGCTTCTTTTCTAATTTGCTTGCTGTTGCCCTTCTTTTTGCTTGTGCATCCTTCCAGAGCTGTTCATCTACTATTGCTTTATGTCTGCCATCATATAAATCAAATTCTTTTTGCGCTACTACATGATATTCATTTCTTGTACCTTCAATCTTTGTTGTCTTTCTTCTTCCATATGCAATTTTGCCATAGTATACTGGATTATCAAGAATTGCTTTTACTGTTGATGTTGTAAATTGTGTTAAATATCCATTCTGTCTTGCCTTTTTCTTAATTCCATTGTTATTAAGATAATTCACAACACCATTATAACCTAAATTTGTATGTACAAACTTATCAAATATGATTCTGATTGCTTCCGCTTCATCTTCTTCTATAATAAGTTCACCATCAACTAATTTATAGCCATATGGTGCAAAACCACCATTCCATTTTCCTTCTCTGGCTTTTTGCTTTCTACCTTCCATTGTCTGTACAAGTATATTTTCACGTTCAATCTCTGCTACTGCTGATAATACATGTACCATTAATTTTCCAGCTTCCTTACTGCTGTCTATTCCATCTTCTACACTTATCAGATTTACACCATAATCCTGCATAAATTGTAAAGATGTTAATGTGTCAGCCGCATTTCTTCCAAATCTGGATAATTTGAATACTAATACATATTCTACACCATCTTTTTTACAAGCTATATCATTCAACATTCTTTGAAAATCTACTCTGCCAGCGATATTCTTACCAGATTTACCCTCATCTGAATATTCGCCAGCTATAACCATATCATTTCCTTCTGCATACTTGGTCAGTCTTTCTTTTTGTGCATCTAATGAATAACCATCTATCTGCATACTGGTTGATACTCTTGTATAAATATACACTTTTGTTTTTTTCATACTTGACCACCTTTCGGGACACTTTTAAACTGTTCAACTATATTTTAACTCCGCTTTTATGCGTATACAATAAAAAAATCAATTTTTTATAACTTGCATGATCATACATCTGCAAGCTCCCTTTTTTAACCTTACAGCCTTCCGCCCCATGACTGGGGCAGTTTATGGCGCAGGTTATTCATACCTGCAGACATAAACAGGGTTGAATATGTACACAGCATTAAAATCAATTCTATGCCGAAAAACGTCGATAATTATCGAGGTTTTTGCTCCTAAAATGATTTAGACGATACTTTATACCATGAAACACATTTTTTTTATTTTTACCGATAATTATCGTGTTTTTTGGGTACACATAAAAAGAAACAGAGGTTTTATCCCCTGTTTCCTTAATTTTATTTAATTTTTTTAGCATTTCATCTTTATCTACTGCATCTGCATGCTTTTCAATCAATTCAATCATTAAATTTGCAAATCTTTCTAAATTTACTTCTTCCTCATGTGTTAATTCTGGAAGGTTCATAATACTACCACCTTTCCACATAACCATTATAGTTTTAGTTATGTATGAAAGACTTGCTTTTTGTACTTATATTCTCTCAAATAATTCTTTAATTTTCCATTGACAAATCATCTAAAGTTTTTTCAAAAAAAAGCTATACAGCACTTTTGCTATACAACCTGCACAATTTTTATGGAAATCAATTTTTGACACCACTAAGCTCACAAATTACTGAGGCTTTTCGCACCTTCCGTATACTTCACTAATTCCTTAATTCAACCTTACAGCCTTCCGCCCCATGACTGGGGCAGTTTATGACGCAGGTTATTCATACCTGCAGGCATAAACAGGGTTGAATATGTAAACATAACTTTAAAATCAATTTTAAGCCAAAAAACTCCGATAATTATCGAGGTTTTTTCATCTAAAATGATTTAGTCGATAAAATATACCTTAAAGCATAAAAATACCTTATTTCACCCTTTAAATGTGTTACAGGTATATTTCTATGTTTTTACATAAAAAAAGAACTCCCGAAGGAGTTCATTTATCTTTTGTATGCTGTCTTTCCAGCTGCCAGAATATATTAAGATGATTTGAATACCAAGTGGTAGTAGATATTCAACCCAAATCACTTATAATATGCCAGATACAGCAGCAAAAGTAAGAAATTTATTTCTTTCTCATCTGATATTCTTTTTCCAAACCTTTTTCTTTTATAAAAGCATTTAACTCATTTACCTGTTCTTCTAAAATGTCACTTTTTATATTCATTAAGTTACACTTTGCTTGGAATTTGTTATATATCTGATCTATTGTCTTTGATACATCAGTATTAAACATATTTAAAATACTTATTAGCATAACATAGTTAAATGCACAACTTCTCTGTTCTCTTTCATATAATATAAAACTTATATAATGCTTATTTCCCATTGCTTCTTTTTCATCTTCAAATGGAATATATGTAGCTTTTGATTTTTCTATAGATCTGATAATAGTTGTTACTAATTCGTTGTCTTCATTTTCTTGTAAATATTTTAGTCCTTGCATAAATACTTGAAATTCTGGCTCTTGTTCATCATCACTCATTATTATTCTTAATATTTTTTCCTTATGCTTTTTACTATTTATTGTCTGCATCTTCACTTCCATCACCTACCTGCTTCCATCATCACCTATTTCTTTATTTTTTATCATATTCGCCATATTATATAATTCTGGTGTCAATTCTTTGGCTTCTAAATTATCAAATGCTTGTAATATATCCTCTTGTTTATTTTTTTCAATTATACTTACTGCTTTTTCAGGTGTTAATTGCTTTTTCCTTATTGCTGCTTCTATATATGCAAATATTTTTATAGTATCATTAGCTATTTTTACACTTTCTTGTAAGTCTTGTGTCTTTTCGTCTAATTCTTCCTGCTCCAATTCTGCCAATCTCTTCATATCATTAATTGAATCCATATCTTCATCAAGTTCTTTCTGGGCTTCTTTTACTTCTTTTTCTTTTTTTGCCTTTTCATCTATCATATCCTTTACTGCCCTACATATATCATCATATTCTCTTTGCTTATTAGCAATTTCTACTGTCTTGTTATTTTCTTCCTCAGTAAGATATTTTAATTGTGCTTCCTTTTCTGCTATCTGCTTTACTAATCCATCTCTACATAATTTTTTATAACCAATTCGTAGGTTTAATTCATCATGTTCTGTTTTAATATCATCATAATCCTTTTTTAATTCATTTATAGATTTTTGCATATGATTTATCTCTTCTTGAGCACTTTCCATTTTTTTCTTATGTACTTCACCAAATTCTTTCCTTTGAATCTGTGTTTTTTCTTTCTCTGCCATAAGTTTTAATTGTTTTTGTGCTTTATACTGCTTTTCCATTTCACCATTATGTACAATAATCCAGTCTTGTATATTCATATCCTCATTTCTGTCTTTTTCAGATACAGGATATAATTCACCCCTATCATATCCAAATTTTCTTTCTACTTCTTCATATATATCATCATTAAATTGTGAATAACTTTGATTATATGCAGCGGTTCTTGATTTCCATATAGCACCACGATTTAGGTTTAAATATTCTTTTCCATTCTTATCAATGTCTTTTGCCAATGGAATATATGTTATATGCGCATGGATTGATATTTTGGGAGTTCCAACAACTATTTCACCATCTGGAAATTCTTCTGTTGGTGACTTCTTTTCATATGGTGTATATACTTCATCAAAATGCCAGTCTACATTTAAAAACCTACAATTCCTAAATCTTGGATCTGATTTGGTGATATATGTTACAAATGCATCCATCTTTTGTTGATTGTCTGGATCTTCCTGATATGCTTTAATTGCTTCTTCTGTTGCATCTATTCTGTCATTAAGCGATATTACCATTGATTCTACACAGCAAGTTGTTTTTCCTCCACCTTTTCCAGTGTATAATTTGTCTAAATAAAAATCCTTTTCCCCCATTTCACTTACAACATCAACCTTTTTCTTACCACCAGTTCTTCTTTTACAATATTTTTTGAAATACTGATTATAAGTAAGTCCTTCTGTATTGTTAATAGGATGTAAATTGAATTTCTTAAATTCTTCACATATATGATCATTCTTGTACTTATTCTTTGCACGAATTCTGGTTTGTTCCGATTGCACCGAATTCATTTTTGCATGGCTAAACTGTATAACCCTTTTTATTGCTACTGCCATATTTATTACCCCCTCACTTTGAAACTTTTCAATGTAAAATAAATATGACTGTTGGATTTTCGGCTTAATTGCAAATAAAAAAGACCACCGAAGTGATCTTATACTATTTTTCATTAATTTGTACTTCTTCATTTAACATTTCATAATCAAATAATATTGTTGTACTTGCATAATTCCAATAATTACTATCCGAAAGTATCATAGAATAACCAGCAAAATTATAATCTTTCAAATATTGTAAAATACTATCATAATCCAATAATGTACTGGCAACATAATATTTTTTTCCTTTCTTTGTTTCAAATAGGATTAAATTATCTATAAGTTTTGCAAGCCATATATTTTCAGATAAGTTGTCTATATATTCTCCTTTTATAAAATTGCATTCTTCACATACAGCTTCAAACACTTCTTTTTTAAACTGTCTATTATATTTAGCTAATTGTTCCTCTAATTCTTCTATCGTTATCATATTACCCCTCACTTTCTAATATGTTTGCATATTCAAATAATGCACAGCTTGTTAATTGTGATGTACTAAAAATATTCATCTTTTTGCAAAATTCCTTCCATTCATCAATTAGCTGTTTTGAAATAATCATTGAATATGTAACCATTTCTTTGCCAAAATCTTTTTTTAAATGCTCTATTATGTCAATGTACATATCTTTTTCATCTGTATACTTGTTCATATAATTAATTAGCGCAGCTTCACATAATACCTGTTTATCATATAAACTGATTTTTAATACATTTTTCCAGTACTGCACAACACTTGCAGGAATTTTCAAATAAAATGTTTTAGTATCATCATTTATATAATTTTTTACCTGCGCCATTACTTCTTCAGCTTTTTGCTGCTCTACATTGACACTAAATTTATTTTTGTATGCTTCCACCTGTTCACTTAGTTTCTTATTTTTTTCTATTAATTGCTTTTTCTCTTCACAATAATTTTGGAATTCTTTATATTCCTTCTTTGTGATTATTTCTTCATTATCTAAAACAATACGATTTAATTTATATGCTGTCTGGTCTAACACATAGCCAAATTTTTTAAGTTCAACAGATGCTTGCGACCATGTTATATCCAATTCATCATTTTTAAATTGTGAAGTCTTTAAATCATGTATCTTTAATTCTTCCAATCTTTTTTCTACTACTTCCAACTTTTTCTCTTTGGGTAACAATTTAAATTGATTTAAATTCATAAAATATCACCTTACCTTTCCATAAATACTTTTTGTCTTTACAAGTAATATGTTTATTGCGTACAGATGATAAAGTTAATTTTTCTATTATTCTATATGGTTTGCCAGATATGCTTATATTGATGTTTTATAAAAAGTAACCTGATTTACAATAGTCCTGTATATAGATACTTCATCTTATTTCCCTGTATAGCCTTTTTTATGTCTATCTTTACAACATATCATTTATAACGATACAGCGATTATGTATTTTCCTATACAGTAGTCTTGTATTATCCTTACAATACCTGTTGTAAACCAAATACAACACCTCATTAATTATCTATACAACTATTCAATGGTTATTCTTACAGATGTCCTGTAAAGCCTTGAATTTACTGGTTTTCTGTATAGCTAAAATAAATTATTTAAGCAAAAGCATAGGAAAATCATTTGTCGCGCGCTACATAAAATAGCTATCCATTGCTCAGGACGCTCAATGCTGGCTTATGCCAGCAAAGTTTGTCCTGCTTCATTCCTATAGCTATTTTATTCCGCCGTAGGAAGCTGCGCTGCACTATATTTCGTATAGTGCTCACCTTTCAGCTTTCCAGTCCCAGCTTTACAAATAGAAGTAATTTACAACCGTTCATAATACACAAAATTCACTGCAAGCATAAAGGTCATTTCATTCCCAATATGCTTTTGTTCATAATGTGCATTATTCACTAATCAAAACCTCATTAGTGTATTGAAAGCTTCAAGGTGGCACTATACTTTGAACTACGTTCAAAATATAGTGCCCTACGGGGATTTTATGGACATCCCAGACCTTTTCAGGTCTGGCATATCTCATAAAAGGGAAATACTTCACAAAGGTATTTGTTTCGTATTTCGTAAATGGGAACCCCTACCCCCATTTACAAAAATGCCCTATGATGCAATTTGCATCATAGGGCATTTCCTATCATTCATATCACAAGGTATTGTGATATTCATTCTATTGTCATTCCCAATGCACAAAGCTATGCAATGTGCAAAGGTCATTCTTATATGTTACATTATAAAATACATTAAATAAATCTTATGTTAAATCACTTAAAATGTAAATTCATATGTAACAAAATCTATTATATTCCCCTGTTTATCCTTTATTTCTAATTGACGAACTATTTTTAATTCTTCATCATTTATATATTCTTCCAAATCAGATTGCTTAGATATTAAAATTGTAAGCGGAACATATACACCATTTTCTTCTCTAATTCCAATATTATTACCATTCTGTACATTACCTGTTGGACTTACAATATTATATTTCTTGTGCACCATATAATCCATTTGAACACTACCTGTTCCTTTAACTTTTCCTGAAGGTATATAAAAAGCTGTTCCTGTTTTTAATGTATCATATACACACGCAAATAAAGTGATTCTTTTTTTGTATTTTTTAAATCTATTATTAATAGACTTATCTTTCACAAAATCATCAAATGATAATCCATTACTAATTTCCTGAAAAAAATTATTTCTGTTTATCTTACCATTAATATGTTGAATACTTAACATATGATAAATACCCCATTCTGTAAATTCAACATCCAATTCTGTTCCATCCAAAAAGGAATAATGAAATATTTTATCAATAAGATATGTTTCTGCAAATTCTTTATATAATTGCAACGAAACATCTCTTATATTGGGAGGTGTCTTACAAACTAACAAATCTTCTTTGGCTAACATATTATCTCCTAAAAAAAAGCATCTGTAATATCAAATATCACAGATGCTAACATAATCTTTATATGGACGACGTTCGGAATACACCGACATATTTTATGGTAATTTATTGTCCCCCAATAGGGAAAGTAGGTCGCCCCGTCTACTTTTACTTTTTATAGGCATCTCTCCTATGATCATAATATGACAGAATTTAAAAAAAGTCAATGTACTTTTTAAAAATTCATACACTATTTATATATACCATTTTCCTTATTTTATACCTGCCAAATCATAGCTTCAACTTATATTTTATCTATACAGAAACATTTTTTACTGTATAGCAAAAAAGACAGCCGAAGCTGTCCTTTTACGCATTTTCAGATAAAATTTTTATAGATTGAATCGTATTACTGATTCTTTCAT
>OGJP01000528.1_pt1 | contig 18769 bp, 27 predicted proteins | sample 1572311 | NCBI WGS metagenome assembly OGJP01 (sample SAMEA2582093, study PRJEB24529) | metagenome | biome: Human gut stool | place: China | collected 2011
ATGCCATCTGGTCAATAAAAGAACCTGTACCTCCGGCACAGATACCATTCATACGTTGCTCTACATTTCCACCTTCAAAATAGATGATCTTGGCGTCTTCACCGCCCAGTTCGATGGCAACGTCCGTCTGCGGAGCATAGGTCTGCAGGGCTTCTGCCACGGCGACGACCTCCTGTGCGAATGGCACATCCAGATACTGTGCCAGCGTCAGTCCGCCGGAACCGGTGATCACCGGATAAATATCGATGGGACCCAGCTTATCAACGGCTTTGGTCAACAGGTCAGCAAGTGTCTCCTGAATGTTGGCAAAATGCCGTTCATAATCGGAGAATAAAAAGTGATTCTCATCATCAAGCACCGCAATCTTTACGGTGGTGGAACCGATATCGATTCCAAGTCTGTAACATTTGTTCATAGTCATATCTCTCCGGCAGCGAGTAGCTGCCTTTTCCTCACAATTATCTTCAGTCTGAAACATACTACATTATATGGAAAGAATTTCCGAAAGTCCATAAAGATAGTGTTAAGATATGTTAGTTGACAAACCCATAAGCGGCAGTTAAAATATTTTTTATATGATTCCGGAGACAAAATGGAGGACTGATCTATGAATTGGCTTGATAAGCTGGAGCGTAAATTTGGAAAATATGCAATTCACAATTTGATGTATTATATTATTATACTGTATATTCTGGGACTGGTAATCCAGATGGTAAATCCCTCTCTTTATACACAATGGCTGGGACTTGATGCTGAGGCAATTTTGCATGGACAGATCTGGAGAATCGTGACCTTTATTATTCAGCCACCCAATGCCAGTTTTTTGTTTATGGCATTTGCACTGTATTTTTATTATATGGTCGGTCAGGCACTGGAATATATGTGGGGAGCATTCCGATTTAATCTTTATTTCTTTTCAGGAGTACTGCTGCATGTGATCGCCTGCCTGGTGATTTATTTGATTTTTGGAATTAATTTTTCCATGGGTACGTTTTATCTGAACTTATCTCTGTTTTTTGTGTATGCGTATCTGTTCCCAGATGCAACATTTCTGCTGTTTTTCATTTTTCCGATCAAGGCAAAATGGCTGGGAATCATTGAAGGTATTTTCTATGGACTGACGATCATAGGAGGTTTGTCCGCACTGGTGAATCCATCGCTGATGTTTACCATGCTTGCCATGGGCATTCCGGCAATTCCTGCCAACAGCATTGCAGCGTTGATTTCACTTCTGAACTTTGCAATCTTTGTGATGGGCAGCAAGCGGAATCGATTTTCGCCGAAGGATATTAAACGCAGGAGAACTTATGCGAAAAAAGTGAAAGCGGCATCGCAGAGTACGCATCATCGCTGTGCTATCTGTGGACGGACCGAGAAGGATGGGGAGGATCTGGAGTTCCGTTTTTGTTCGAAATGCAAGGGCAATTATGAATACTGCCAGGAGCATCTGTTTACACATGAACACAGAAAATAGGAAACTTAATAATATATGAAGCGGTAAGGTGATAGATTCCACGTCTATCACCTTTTTTTCGTCTGTTACATAAGATAAATGGAAAACAAATAGAGAGGAATTGCTACATGGAGAATTATCAAAGGTATCAAAATGGATGCAGACCGTTTCTACAGGGTGAAGAGTATCCGGTGGCGATGGCTTATGTGCCTTGGCAGTACTGGAATGCTGTGTATGATCTGGAGAAAGGTCTGGCATATGGAACAATTTTTCCGGAATTAAATAAACCGTTTCTGGGAGTGAGAGGAGGCTTAAGATGATGGCACAGGGAACCCCGTCCAGACAGCAGATGCTTAAATGGGTGGATATGTTGAGCTTTGCGGTGCAGGAAGCCAATCTCTATCTGGATACACATCCGTCAGATCAGGCGGCACTGGCATATTTTCAGGAGTATAATCAGCTCAGATGCCAGGCGCTGAATGATTATGCGGCGCTTTATGGACCACTGACGATAGAGACTGCCAGAGGTGGAAGAGGAAAATGGGAGTGGGTCAATCGGCCATGGCCATGGGAAGGAGAGGATTGTTAAATGTGGAATTATGAAAAGAGATTGCAATATCCGGTAAATATTAAAAATCCCAATCCGAAGATGGCACAGCTGATCATCTCACAGTTCGGTGGTCCCGATGGTTGGACGGGCGTTTGCAACTGGTTAGAAAATGCTATAACCGTTGAAGTTTTATTCAGTCAGTGTTATATTAGAGATATCTGAATAACTTACAGGAGGATAGAGGTTTAAGATGAATATAATTATTGCTGGCTGCGGTAAAGTGGGGCGTGCATTGGCAGAGCAGCTCAGCAGGGAAAAACATGATATTACGGTGATCGATCGGAAGCCGGAAGCTATTCAGCAGATTACAAATATTGCAGATGTGCGTGGGGTTGTGGGGAATGGTGCCAGCTTTGAAATTCAGATGGATGCTGGCATTGATACGGCAGATCTGATGATTGCAGTGACAGATGCGGATGAGGTGAACCTTCTGTGTTGTCTGATTGCCAAAAAAGCAGGAGGATGTCAGACGATTGCCCGTGTGCGCAATCCGGTTTATCATCATGAGATTCATCATATTAAGGATGAATTAGGACTTTCTATGGTCATCAATCCGGAGTGGGCAGCTGCCATGGAGATGGCGCGTCTTCTTAGATTTCCATCTGCCATTGATATTGATACCTTTGCAAATGGACGGATCGAGTTATTGAGATTCCAGCTGGAAGAGCAGAATCCACTTTGCAACAACAAGATCAAGGATCTTCATATGTTGTCCAGATGTGAAGTGCTGATCTGCATTGTAGAGCGTGGAAATGAGGTCCTGATTCCAAGTGGAGAAGTGGAACTGAAGGCAGGAGACATGATTTCAGTGGTAGCTTCGCCGGTCAATGCCAGCCGGTTCTTTAAGACCATCGGAATTGAGACTAATCAGGTGAAAAATACCATGATCATTGGAGGCGGAAAGATTTCATTCTATCTGGCAAAGCGTCTGCTGGAGATGGGAATTCAGGTTAAGATCATAGAAAAGGACAGAGATGCCTGCGAGCGACTGTGTGAGATACTGCCCAAAGCTATGATCATCAATGGAGATGGAACTGACAGGGAGCTTCTGGCAGAAGAAGGACTTGCAAAAGCAGAAGGATTTGCCGCACTGACCAATATGGATGAGGAAAATGTCATGCTGGCGCTGTATGCCAAGAGTATGAGCAAGGCGAAGAAGATCACGAAAGTCAATCGAAATACGTTTGATACGATCATTGGTTCCTTGAATATTGGAAGTCTGATCTATCCAAAGCACATCACATCAGAAACGATCCTTCAGTATGTACGGGCTATGCAGAACTCTATCGGAAGTAATGTGGAGACACTGTACCGTCTGGTAGATGGAAATGCAGAGGCATTGGAGTTCGTGATCAAGGGAAAGAGCGAAGTGACTGATATTCCGTTGCAGGAGCTTCAGCTGAAACCGCATATTCTGGTATGTGCGATCAACCGAAAGGGAAAGATCATTATCCCAAAAGGTCAGGACTGCATTCAGGAAGGAGATTCTGTGGTCATCATTACCACAGACTGCGGAGCTTATAAGGACATTCGAGATATTATGAAGAAAACATCCGGCCCGGTCGGAACACGTTAGATAAGGTGGTACGTATACAATGAATAAGAAAATGATTCGTTATATTGTGGGTAGTATCATCATGCTGGAAGCGGCACTTTTGTTGTTTCCGATTCTGACAGCAATCGTATATGGAGAGTGGAATACGCTGCGTGTATTTGCAGGATCAGCCTTGTTCTGTATTGTGGCTGGTGCGCTTCTGCGAGGTAAAAAACCTGAAAATACGACCATTTTTTCAGTAGAAGGTTATGTGAGTGTTGCTCTTTGCTGGGTGGCACTTAGTATCTGCGGAGCGATCCCGTTGTGCGTCAGCGGGGTACTGCAGAATCCATTTGATGCATTTTTTGAGATTGTATCTGGATTTACTACCACAGGATCATCTGTAATGCAGAGCGTGGAGAGTGCGCCAAGAGCGATTCTTATGTGGAGAAGCTTTTCTCACTGGGTTGGCGGTATGGGAGTACTGGTATTTATGCTGGCACTTCTTCCCATGGCAGAACCCTCCAGTATGCATCTGATGAAGGCAGAGAGCCCTGGCCCATCTGTAGGAAAACTGGTTCCGAAGGTCAGAAGTACGGCTAAAATACTGTATCAGATTTATTTTGTGCTGACAGTTGTAATGCTCGCGTGCATGATTTTGACCGGCTGTCCGCTGTTTGATTCTATCAACTTAACATTTGCAACAGCAGGAACCGGTGGTTTTGGCGTGCTTGACAGCAGTGCCGCAGAGTATGGCGCGGCAACCCAGTGGGTCATGACCATTTTTATGATTCTGTTTGGCGTAAACTTTAATGTCTATTTCCTGTTTTACGTGAAGCGGTTCAAAGAGGGAATGAAAAGTGAGGAAGCTCGCGCATATCTTGGGATTATTGCGTCTGCAGTCCTGTTGATCTCTGTGAATATCTTTTATATGGTAAGAAATCTGGAGCTGACGGTTCGTCAGGCAGCTTTCCAGGTGGCGTCGATCATCACGACTACGGGATTTTCAAGCGTGGACTTTGACCTGTGGCCGGAATTTTCCAAAGGCATTCTGGTTCTGCTCATGTTTTGCGGAGCCTGTGCAGGAAGTACCGGCGGTGGTATAAAAGTGTCGAGACTTTGTATTATGGCAAAAACAGTTATGAAAGAGTTGGCATTTATCATTCACCCGAGAAATGTCCGCAAGACGCGGTTCGAAGGAAAGACAGTGGAGCATGAGGTGCTTCGCTCCATCAATGTATTTCTGGTGGCTTATCTGGGGATTTTCGTTCTGTCTGTAATGCTGATCTCGCTGGATAACTTTGATTTTGCAACTAACTTTACAGCAGTAGCTGCAACGCTTAATAATATCGGACCTGGACTTGCAAAAGTCGGACCAACACAGAATTTTGGTATCTATTCCAATTTTTCAAAACTGGTTCTGGCCTTTGATATGCTGGCAGGGCGTCTGGAAATCTTCCCGATGCTTGTTCCTATGATATATTTGTTAAGAAAAAAACAACTAAGCTGAAAATAATTAAAGAAAAAGTCTTCATGCAAACACTGGAGATAACAAGAATCTGCGAAGACCGGACCATTAAAAAGGTCCGGTCTTGTCTTGTCTGAACATTATTTGCAAATTATGATTTTTTCTTCGTACGCATCAACAATGTCTGTGTTTGAAAGAACATTTCGCAGGAAATAATAGGTGGGTGTGTGCCAACGACACAGGTCATATGGTCAGCAACATGAAATCGGTCAGATGATAAAGGGGAAGAAACAGTGTGGTGCTCCAGATGACGGCGCATTTGCCCGGTGTAGACAGGGTTGCCGAGAATGTAGCGGACGCCGCGGCCGTCAAAAGGATTTCCACGGATTGTTCGTACACCGGCTGTCTGTAATTCTTTGGCAATAGAAGGAATGGAAATGCCGTTTAGGTAGGAATCAAAGATCCGGCGAACCCAACATGCCTGTTCCGGCACGATTATGAATTGTCCATCTCTGGCAGTGTAGCCGAAAGGCGGGATGGAGACAATACCTCCCCGGCGGAATTTTTCATTCATGCCACGGCGGACTTCCTGAGCCAGATTGACGGAATAGTATTCATCCATAGCTTCCAGCAGTGCTTCAATCAGAATTGAAGTAGGATCAGGAGAGAGCGGTTCTGTGATGGAGATCACATCAATACCACATTCCCGCCGAAGCATGGATTTATAGAAGATGCTGTCCTGCCGATTTCTTGCAAATCTGGAAAATTTCCACAGGAGAATCAGGTCAAAAGGATGTGGCTTTCTTTTGGCATCAGCGATCATTTGTAAAAAAGCCGGACGTTTGCTTGTATTTCGTCCGCTGATCCCTTCGTCCAAATAGATGTGAGCAGGGAGTAGTTCAATGTGATGATTCAGAGCATATGCCTGAATACTCCGGAGCTGGCTGTCCGGGGAAAATTCCATCTGATCTTCAGTAGAGACGCGGATATAAGCAGCTGCAGTTGGCATAGAGAATCAAACCTCATAATGGTGGGAGTTACAGACATTGTATGAAACACAGGCATGTCATATGATCGTCCTGCCGTTGGGTGGTCCCGATGGCGAATTGAGTGCCAGTATGCGATATCTGTCGCAGAGATATACGATGCCTTATAAAGAGTGTATGGCGACACTTACGGATATTGGAACGGAGGAATGTGCACACGGACGGTAGAGATGATGAAATTCCCTGGAAAATCAATGAATTTTAGAGGTTGGTCACGCAGGGGTGACACGCGGATAGATCTTCAGAGAGAAGTTATCCGGGTGACCCCAGCGGCCGTTCTCAGATTTCGTATATTCAACGTGATCGATGACTTCCTTCAGAAGCCGGTTCTTCAGCTCTGCGCTGGTAAGCTTCGGATAGGTGTCATGGATCGTCTGCAGCGTAGGGAGCAGGTTCTTCACTGCTTCGTTGCGTTCTGTCTCGGTCTGCAGTTCAGTCTGCAGATCCTTCAGTCTGGAAGTCAGCTCAGACTTCCTTTTCTTCATGATAGCAGATCTCTCGAAAAAAGTCACCTCATCATAGATCCCTTTTTCCAAAAGATCATATTGTTTCTGGAGCTGCCGGTTTGCCTCTGACAGATCTTCGCTGCAGGAGCTGACTGCCTGACGGAGCAGATCCAGCCGGTCACTGTTGTCCGGAAGGCGATCAGGATCCGGAAGAGTTCCGGAGACCAGCCATTGATCCAGTGCATCCAGGAGCCGTTGCTCAACCATGGACAGGTCAGATGCCACGGTACTGCAACCTTTGGTCGGACAGATCAGGGTGGCTGTCCTGCCGGACTGATAAGGACGGCGCTGCATGATCCTGCCGCATTGAGAGCAGCAGACAAGACCAGCCAGTGGATTCTGTTGTGGTTTGACGCGGCTGCTGGAGGACGGAAGCACGCGCTTTAACATCCGGTTGTGGACCGCATCCCAGGTCTCCTGGGAGATGATCGATTCATGGCGGCCGGGATACAGAGTGTAGTCGTTATTCAACGGACGGCTGCGGGTGAGCTTTCCGTCTACGATCTTCTTGACTTCTTTCCGATATCCTGATTTTATGTATCCGGCATAGACCGGATTCCGAAGGATCCCCTGGATCCCATTGGGTGTCCAGCGTGTACCGGAAGGGGAGGAGATGGAGAGACGGTTCAGCTCATCAGAGATGGCTGTGTAGCCAACCGGGATGCCCTGCATGCCATTCCGATACCAGTCAAAGATCATGCGGACAACCTGTGCCTGGTCAGGGATGATCTCCAGGGTCCAGCCCTTTTCCTTCTTCAGCTTCTTCCGGGCATATCCGTAGGGTGGGACATTGCCGGTGTACTTCCCTTCCCGGCGGGAGGCATCGGATCCGGCAACCAGACGGCGGCGGATGGTCTTATATTCCCGGCGGGACATGAATAAACCAAACTCAAAGTATTCCTCATCAAATTCGTTATTCGGGTCGTAGGTCTTGGCAGGAGTGATGATCAACGTGTTCGAGAATTTGAAAGTCTTGGCTACCCGTCCCTGATCAGAAGTATCACCTCTGGCCAGACGCTCTACTTCAACGACCAGGACACCATCATAGATACCGGTCTCCACATCACGGAGCAGCTCCTGCATCTGAGGCCGGGCGTCAATGGATTCTCCGGAGACCACTTCTGCATAGACCTTGACTACATTCAGCTCCATGCGCTTTGCCAGGGCTTTCAGGATGTCCAGATGGCGGGAGAGGGTCTCGCCTTCGCCCATGGCTTCCGCATCCAGATCCTTCCGGGACTTCCGCAAGTAGATGGCATAAGTGCCGGATCCGTAAGTATAAGATAGATCTTCGTACATAATATCATCCTCCAGTACAGTGTATGATTTGCGACGTCGCAAATCGCAAAAAGGGTATAAAAATAACAGCCAGCGGGGAACAGGAGTTCCGCTTGCGATAGCTGTCCGAGGATGATACAATATTTTCTGTGATTGTCGAGGTCACAAGTGTATATCCTCGGATATGCGGCCGGTCCGGTGTTGGCGCATCGGGCCGGTTTTATGTTTGACATTTTTAAAGTATTTGCTATAATATACTTAACAGGACAGCCGGAAGGTAGGTGCAGGCTACCCGTCCCGGCGAAACAATTTTACAAGTTATAAAAAATAGTCGTCTGTCTCGCCAAAGTCAGGACGGCTATTTTTTATGGGTATAAGTCAGTATCGCAACAATTAACATCGCAATGGATACGATGAGTTGTAATTCCTCATATGTACTCATATGGCACCACCTCCGACAGGCTCGGAACGGGGTGCAGCACGTCCTCCGGCTGCCCGGTTAAGCATATTAAGTTTTTAATGGTTGCCCCTGCAGGGAGCAGGGGCGGTCTTTATTCTGCCAGAAAGTATTGGCACTGATCCCAGTAATATTCCTGCTCTTTTTTGAAGAGAGTAACAAGTTTAGTCACTGTCTGGTGTTCTCTGTATTCTTTCAATGCTTCCAGATACTCCGGACGATGAGCATCCTCGATGATCAGAGGAGTGATTCCATGGCATAAGCATTCGCGGAACAGGATGATCCGGCCGGTTCTGCCATTGCCATCCTGGAACGGATGGATACTTTCATACCGGACATGGAATTCAGCAAGCACTTCCAGCGTGATTTCCTGATACTGATACCAGGAGAAAAGTTTGTCCATTTCTTCCTGGACTTTGCTGGGAAGGACCGTATGATAGATGCCGACCATATTTGGCCTTTTTTTGTAGTCGCCGATGGCATATCCATTGGCGCGATCCTCGAAGACGCCGCTTTTCAGCTCATAGTGGAATTGTTTGATCAGCTCCTGGCTGAGAGGAGAATCTAAGGTATCCAGCATCTTATTGAACATCAGGAAGTGACCATTCATCTCTTCCACATCTTTTGCACGGTAATAATCATCTGATCTCGGAAGGGTACCGGTGTCGAAAAGAGATGCGGTCTGTTCTTCTGTAAGTGTACTTCCTTCGATTTTATTGGAGTTGTAAGCCATCAGTCTCTGAGTGAATCCGTAGACTCCGGATCGATCACGCCGGTTCTGCTCAATACGGAAACGTTCCAGCAGAAACTGAATAAATTCGGATGTATTCATGAGTAACTCCTTTCTGCATGTTTTATTGTTTGACCCAGCGGGGGAGCAGAAAATTAGGCCAACTGAGGATTGATACTTTGTTCTTCAGCTTCTTCTATTGGAGGAATTTCCAAATTGGATATTAGTAATTCCTCTGCTTTCCTAGAGGTGTGAACAGAATAATCCATATGTATTGTCATAGGTGATTTCTGTTTGTACAGTTTCTGAATTTCATCAGCATTATCATAGCTAATTAGCCAAGGAAATGATTTGGACAAAAGAAATTTGGCCAAATTTTCGTGCTGTACTGGAGTATAATAACACCTGTAAAGATTTGCCCCCTCTTTATAGTAGGGTGGATCAATATACACGAAAATGGATTTATTTCTTTTATACCTTAATTCTTGTTTCATAAAATCAATTGCATCCATATTGAAAAGTTCAATATGGTCGCGAAAAGCTGACAGACGTTGTATGGATTCTATGATTTTGTTTTTGTTAAAACGGCAATCAATGGTATACTGTGATGTTTGTTGAATCCCACCAAGAGGATTTGCTTTCAAAATTCCTGAAAAATTAGTTCTGTTGAGAAATAATCCTGCAAATCCAATTTCCACAGGAGTTCTTCCGATTAAATAATTGGACTCGCGATACCGTGAAAATTCATGCCAGTTTTGTAATGTGATATCGGTATTAGTAATCATGTTTATCAAGTCATCGGTATGATAAAAAACAGAATACCAAAAGTTATAGAGTAGGGGATCCAACTCGTTTAAAACAGCTTTTTTAATGATTTTATTTTCCAAAAGAAGAAGTGAGATAGATGCACTTCCTGCAAATGGTTCATAAAATACACAATTCATTTTATTTTCAACTAAAAGTAGTTGATAAATGTAATCATATAATTTAGACTTTGCGCCAGGATAACGTAATGGGTTTTTAATTGTCATGTAATTGCCTCCTCTTAGTGCAGTATAGCAAAAGAGTAATAATTTGGCCAGACTTAATTTATACGAGGAATTTTTGTTCTGGCAGCTAAAATGTTGAATCGATTAACAAATGTTTTTTGAAAATCATCTAGTTGTTTTGGGTTATCCTCGCACCAATAACGCATAATATCCAAATCCTCCAGCATAGTTCTATTATCAATGAACCAACGTTTATATTTCTCACGTGGCTTTTCTAAAGAACTGTATTTAGATGAATTTAGAGGATCCATTTCTTTAAAAGCTCGTAGAGAAATACCTTTGTCAAAATTTTGCTCCAAAATATCGTGTGTAGGAGGCAAATTTATAAGGTAATGGTATAATAATGCTTCAGGGCCTTCCTTTCCCGGAAGAAAGAGGACATTACAATATTTGTAGGGAAGATCTTTGTATTTGGTAGAAGTAAGGTCTTTGTCACCATCCAAAATAAATAAAACATTCTGAAAATATTCCGGATCATTGTAAAGCAAATCCATAAGAGATTCACCACCTAGTTTGATATCAATCAGGCGATAATGATCCTTAAAATCAGACAGCATTCGTGAAATCATCCAACGTGCTTCAGCATCTTCTGAATAGATGGTTATCCTTCGATTAGTACTTGTAAGGTAATAATTACTAATCATCATATCATTCTCCATAGCCTCAAAGGGAGGGTTGTGACGGATCTCCAAAATTTTGTTTGCTGTTGTAAAATATTCGATTGCAATATCAGAATTTCTTGTTTGCATCTGGCTTAAATATTCAAGTATCTGTAAAGAATGTGTTGTGAAAATAGCTTGAAATTCAAATCTTTTACAGGTATTGTAAATAAGATTCATAAGGCGAATCTGAGCTGCCGGATGGAGAGTTGCATCTATTTCATCAATCAATAAAAGTCCACCAGACCATGCAAGATTTTTTTCGTCATAGTCTGTCCGGAGTTTGATAAAGGACAGCAACAAATACAGAATCTGCATTAAATTATCTTGTCCAGATGAATTACTCAGAAAATCATAGTGATCAGTGTTTATACCACCAGATCTTTTACTAAAAATTTCATAGTTAGAAATGCTGGCAATCGAGTCATCAATAGAAAGTATGTACTTGTAATTAGATATAAGCCATTTTTCATCAGAATCATTAAGCTTCTTTTTGAACTTTCGTTCCTCGATTATTTCATGCTTGTCTTCACCCAGAGGATAAAGACGACTGAGCCCTAAGTAAAAGGATGGGACGGGAAGTTTTTTAGCAGTTGTTTTAGGACTGATGGACAAATCTATCCATTTTGGTAAAATACGGAAACGATTATTTTCATCTGAAGTAGGAGTCCATTTCTGCCAGGTTACTCGAAGTGTAACAGGAATTTCTTCAGAGTCCACGGACTGATGATAAAAAATGGTTCCAATATCCCCACTGTGTTTATCGAAAGTTTTCGATCCCTTAAAAAGCTCAGAAAATTCAGTTTTAAACTGTTTGTCAGTAATTGTGGTTCCAAATTTAGTTTTTAATTCACAAGCATTGCCAAGGATACCGAGGATAGTGGATTTCCCAGTGGCATTTTGTCCAGCAATAGCAGTTATAGTATTTCCGATATGTATGGTCTGATTCTTAAAAATTCTAAAATCATCCAAATTCAATTTAGTGAACATCAGATTTCTCCTTTGTAAATATATTTTTGCATTTCAGTAATTCTTCCGAGTATCCAGTCATCCTTGCCAGCTGCCCGATCGTCAGATCCGGATTCTCAACAATCTCTGTATCTGGAACCAAAAGCTCTATGGCAAAGGTATTGGCTTCGATTTCAATTCGGTTGGCAGACAAAAATGTTTTATTTCGGATGAAATAACAATTTTGTCTTGGATGGAGAATGGCATGTCCTAATTCATGAGCCATAACAAATCGCATTTCATGTTCATTCAGATTTTCATTCAGAAAAATACATTTATGTCTTTTCATATACATATAACATCCAAGGCGGCTACCGATATCGCCAATGGCAAGTTCTATATGTAGAGCTTTAGCGATTTGGAACGGATCAGATGTTTCAAATTTTCTCACATAGTAAGCGACTGTTTTATGTATATCTCTTTTCAAGGTAATCTCACCTACTTCTTTTTGTTCGGATTGTATTTTTCCTTGTTAATAGCTTTTAGACGACGGAGCATAAGCTCGATCTGTCCGGCGAAGAGCTCCAGATCATCTTCCGGTATGTCAGTTCCTTCAAAACTTGCAGGACCATCTTCACCATTTCTTAGTTTTTCCATAATAGAGTTCAGATCCTTTGCAATATCTCTTTCATCTCGGGCGGTCAGCTCAGGCGCCTTTTCTTTCGGTTCTTCTTTTCCGGTCATTAAATAATCTACGGTTACTCCAAAATAATCAGCAATTTTTTTCATATTTTCAGTTTTGGGAGTACTTCGACCACGTTTCCAATCACTTAATGTGGACTGGGTAATACCAGTTTCTTTTGATACCTTATAAGCTGATAAACCATATTCTTGTAGTAATTGTTCAAAAATTTCATACATAATTTGTCTACCTTTCATAAAACCGCAGACAATACTAAGAAAAACCGAAAATGATTATTGACATTATCGGAAATGCATAGTATAGTATGGATATGCAAAGGATATTCGATAATAAATCTTTTGCATACTGCGGAATTGTTAATACTTCGTCTGGTAAACTGAATATATCACATTTCCGTAGTAATTGCAATAGAGTTTCTACCTATTGCAATTAAATCCCACCGTATTCGCAGTACGGTGGGACACGTGCAGACCTGCAGAATTGTGTCTATGAGTTACGTATTATTTACAGAGGATATACAGCGCAGGGCCGTCTCCTCCTACAAAATAGGACATAGACAAAAGTCTGTATCCATCAGCGATAAGAGATTTCACCTCTTTTGTTGAGCGTACATATTTTTTCACGGCATTCACCTCCCTCCTGCGGAGGTGTCAGGCCTGCACAATAATCATATCACAAGGGGGTGTAAGTTTTGTATGAAAAATTTGCTGAGTTATTAGTTCAAAATAATAAAACAGCATATGCAGTAGCTAAAGAAACAGGAATTGCGCAGTCAGTAATTTCTGACTGGAAAAGAGGACGGAGCAAGCCCAAGGTCGATAAGCTCCAGAAACTGGCAGATTACTTCGGGGTAAGTATTGAGTATTTCCTGAAAGAGTAGGAGGTGAGTGAGAATGTTGGACGCAGAAAAGCATGTTCGTGAAAAAGAACGGCTAAACCAGGCATTGAATGGAAAACTGGCTCAGGTAGTAGATGATATTAAGGATGCCTTGATAAGAAATAATATAGAGCATTCTGCAGGAATAGCCGTTGATGTATGTATTTATACAATTGAAGAATTGCACCTGGAAAGACTTAATCTTTCAAGGTCCGTACAGTAATGGCAGGTACTTGCATGAGAGGTTCATTACGCTCGGAATGCCATTTTACAGCATCGGTGTTGAAGTCATTGATATCTGCCATGATTGCACGTAAGTGCTTCCAGGAATCAGCATTCATGACTTTTTTACACTGAGGACATGTTGGTGCAGAATCAGCAGTGCTATTTTGAAATTCTGATTCAAAAATACATCCACATCCGCAAGTAATAGTTGACTGAATGAACATAGTGAAATCTCCTTTCTTTTTTTTTACTCGGCATGGCGGTGCCTGTAAGGAAAGGATAGCACAGAAAGGAAAGAAATGGAAAGAGAAAAAGAAGTGGAAACATTTGCAGAGGAGCAGAAGGAGTAGGAGGAGAGAAAAATGGAAGCATTTCAGAATTTGAAGATTATGCCTGATGGAAGGATTCTTTTGGATAACCGGGAGATCCGGAACGTGAAAGGATTTGAGTTAAAAAGCTCTGCAGAAGGTCCCGCAGAGCTCACTATAAAACTGGATGTTGAGGTTCGCTCAGTTGGTGCTGAGCCTGAGTACGTACGGCTGCCATATACTAGACGATATGCGCGCCGTCAGCAGCTTCATACAGATCCACAGCAGCCGAAAGTGTCCGGACAGCACGTGGATCAGCATGATGATGGTGAAGATCAGCAGAAAGAGTAGGAGGCGGGAATGGAACTGAAAATATTAGCAGTCACACCCATCGGTATAACGATAGGTATAGCTGCAATAAATGTAATAGCCATAATTTTAGCGACTAAGGGGAAACTCGGTTTGGCGTGGGGAGTATGGGCACTGGCAGTTTTGCTTTGCGTAACAAGGTAGTGTATTCCGCAAATACGGAAGCACACAGGGTGTCGTACGTTTCGTCAAGTTCTTGTGCAGTGTTTTCAAGAGAATACATAGGATTCCCATTCTTGGCTTCAAGCATATTGAGATAAGCTGAATAGTATTTTGAGTACAGTGACTGGGATACAGGCTCCATTAAATGGAGATTGTTACTCATAAGATTTAAAATATCAGACCAGATTTCAGGTTTCATCTCACTTAATGCTGTTTGCGAAAGGAATCCACGGCAATAAATTTTGTAGAATGGGATATAAAATTTTTCTAATTGCTCACGAATAATTTTCGATTTTGACACATGGTCGTCTTTTATTACTGAGAGATACACCAAAATAAAAGCGCCTAAAGTAGTGATGATATTTCCGATAATTTCAGGACTTAAAGTCATAATAGAACTCCTTTCTTTTGTACTTGGCTCTGGCGGGAGCCTGTAAGGAGAGGATAGCACAACTACATATCAGAAGCAAATGGCATCTATTAAGATGCCGCAAGGATCCTTAGCTCAGTGGGTAGAGCATCCGCCTCATAAGCGGACGGTCCCGGGTTCAAGTCCCGGAGGGTCCACTAGGGTATAGCTGCAGGTGCCCATATAAGAGAAATCATTATTCGAATGTTTAGCTGCAGCAGTCGCGGGATTGGTTTCATAGGGGTATGGAGCGTCCAATCCCGCCACTAAGAAAGATGTACAACCGGTTTTACATATGATGTAACAAGTCAACAGGTCACATGAAAGGAGAGGCTTATGCAGAAAGAATTTATGATCGGCCACACCCACATTATCATGGATGATTCGTGCTGTGTTCCGCCGGAAGAGCGGGCGAAGATCATGCAGCGGGTGTCCAATACCCTGTATCAGGGCTTGCTTCTGGAGGAAGAAAAGAGAAAAAAGGATGAAAGTGCTTAAGAGATTAACAGAATTTATCACATTTATAGCATCGCTGGGCTACCTGTCCGGGATTGATGCGCAGCTGTGGCAGGCGGTACCCGGACTGCTTCTGCTTATCCTCTTTGTAGTGGAACTGGCAACTTTAGAGGATGATGAACAGGAGGACGAATGCGAAGAGTGGTAGGAACTATTGTTTTAATTTTACTGATGTGGTGCTTCGGCCTGGCGTTGATCGTACAGGCCGAGCACAGCCGGCAGGATGACTGGACGGAATATATTGAACTGATCTGCCTGGATTCCAAGATCTGCCCGGAGCTGGTGGAGGCTGTAATTGAGCGGGAATCCAGCTGGGATCCGACTGCAGTCAATGGTGACTGTGTAGGTCTCATGCAGGTGGATCAGATCATTCACTGGCGGAGAGCCCAGGAGCTTAACTGTCTGGATCTGATGGATCCATACGACAATATCAGGGTCGGGGTCAGCATCCTGGAAGATCTGGCAGAACGATACGAGGATCCGGCAGCAGCACTTATGTTTTATAACGCCGGGTACTCGGACAAGCTCGGGATCCGGGCATATGAAAATGGTGTGATCAGCAGTTATGCCAGTGAGATTCTGGAGAGATCGGAAGAGTTGGAAAGATTACATGGAAAGTGAGGTAAATGTATGGGAAAACTGAGACCGGAAAGGCCGACACTGGCACAGAAGAAGGCAATCAGTAGAGCCGGGCTATTACCAGATAACTGGATGGTCCTGGATGACGGATCGGTATCGATGGTGATCCTGAGCCGGAAGTCAGGGCAGAGAAGAGTGATTTCAAAATAAGGAGGAAAAAATAAATGATTCATGTAGATTTCAAAGATTTTCAGGACATGCTGTCCTTTGCAAGACAGCTTTTAGGACAGGTGGAAGGTGAGAAGGCAATGCAGCCACAGAGCCAGCCAGTTATGCAGCAGGCCCCGGTGGTGTCGACACAGCCTGCAGCACCAGTAGCACCAGTTGCTCCGGCACAGCCTACGGCGCCGGTTGTTCCGCCTCAGACTGTAGTACCGACTACACCTGTACAGCCTGCAGTTCCAACTGCACCTGCTCAGTCTGTAACACCGGTTGCTCCGACACAGGCTACAGTACCGACCACATCCGTTACATACACGCCGGATGATCTGGCAAGAGCTGCATTTGCCCTTATGGATTCTGGCAGACAGCAGGAGCTGATCGGACTACTGCAGCAGTTTGGCGTCAACGCAATCCCGGAATTGAAGCCGGAGCAGTTCGGGGCATTTGCGACTGCCTTAAGAGGAATGGGGGCTCAGATCTGATGGGACATGCTGAGAGAAAGCATTCGATCTTAAGTCCGTCCGGAGCACATCGGTGGCTTTACTGCACACCGAGTGCCCTGCTTGAGCAGCAGTTCCCAGATACAGGATCAGAAGCAGCAATGGAAGGGACCCTGGCGCATGAGCTGGCAGAGATGAAGCTTAGAAACTATGTCAATACTGTAGACTTTGGAAAGACCAAATTTACCAGGGCTGTGAACAAGCTGAAGAAAGATCCGTTGTGGAAGGATGAGATGCTGGGGCATACGGAGGACTATCTGGACTATGTGAAGAATCTGGCGCTGAGCGCCCCGTCTCTTCCAACAGTAATCATCGAAAAGAGGGTGGATTTAAGTGCCTGGATACCGAGTCTTCCGGACACGGATCCGGCAAGTGGAACCGCAGACTGCATCCTGATCGGAAACGGACAACTTCATGTCATTGACTTCAAGTATGGAAAAGGTGTTGAGGTCTCTGCAGAAGGAAACCCACAGTTGTCGCTGTATGCGTTAGGGGCATATGAAACTTATAAGTTCCTGTACCGGATCGAGAGAGTTTATCTTCATATTGTTCAGCCGAGGATAAATAATTTCTCAAACTGGGACTGCAGTCTGGAAGAGCTTCTGGAGTTTGGCAAATATGTCCAGAAGAAAGCAGGGCTGGCGATCAAAGGAGAAGGGGATTTCCGGCCGGGAGAGAACACCTGCAGGTTCTGCAGGGCAAAGGGACGCTGCAGGGCACGTGCCGACAGGAACGTGGAGCTGGCATTTGCAGTTGGGAAGAAGCCACCTCTGATCACGAATGCCGAGATGGGTGAGTACCTGGAAAAAGGAGCCGATGTAGAGAAGTGGCTCAGTGATCTGAAAGAACTCGCTCTGAAGGAGTGTCTGGCTGGGAAGGATGTCCCAGGTTGGAAAGCTGTGGAAGGCAGGGGCACACGCACCTGGACGGATCAGGACAAGGCATTCGAGGCGGTCAAAGATGCAGGTATCGATGAGACCATGCTGTATGTGAAGAGCCCGCTCAGCCTGGCAAAGGTTGAGGAACTGATGGGCAAGAAAGCATTTGCAGCAAGTGTAGGTGATTATGTGATCAAGAGTCCCGGAAAGCCCACTCTTGTAAAGACATCCGATAAGCGGGAAGCCATTACCAATAAAGTAACAGCGAAAGAAGTATTCAAGGAGGAAACGAATAATGAATGAAGTAACAAGCGTAACGACCGGGGAAGTGAGAATGAGCTATGTGCATCTGTTTAAGCCATACGCGTACCAGGCGGGACAGGAAGAAAAGTATCAGGTGACGATCCTGGTTCCGAAGACTGACACGGACACCATGGGACGGATCAATGCCGCGATCGAGGCCGCCAAGCAGAAAGGCATTTCCGGAAAGTGGAACGGTGTGTGTCCGCCGATCGTGCCGACACCGGTGTATGACGGGGATGGAGTCAGACCTTCCGATGGAATGGCATATGGTCCGGAGTGTAAAGGACACTGGGTGCTTACAGCCAGTACTAAGCAGGATTATCCCCCCGAAGCAGTAGATAAAGCAGGTAATCCAATTATTAACCAGTCAGAAGTATACAGTGGCATGTATGGTCGTGTAAATATGACCTTCTTCCCATATGCGTTCGGTGGAAAGAAAGGTGTTGGCTGCGGACTCGGTCCGGTGCAGAAGCTCAGAGATGGGGAAGCACTTGGTGGAAGCATGCCGACTGCAGCACAGGTATTTGGAGCACCACAGCCGGTACAGAGTCAGATGGTGGGATATGGTCAGCAGCCAACGTACAGTCAGCCGCAGATCAATCCGATCACGGGAATGCCGTATTAGGAAGAAGAGACGGGAGGAGCCTTCGGGCTCCTTTAACCGCAGAGAGGGGAAAGAACGATGAAGCACATCAGCATTGATATTGAGACCAAGAGCAGTATCGATATTGGGAAGGCAGGGCTGTACAAATATGCACAGTCTGGGGATTTTGAAGTCCTTCTGTTTGCCTATAGTGTGGACGGCGCACCAGTACAGATCGTGGATCTGGCCTGTGGGGAACAGATCCCGGATGTGATCATAACTGCCTTAAATGATAAAGCTGTGGTCAAGCATGCTTACAATGCTGCATTCGAGTGGTACTGCCTGAACCAAGCAGGATATACGACAGGGCTGGATCAGTGGAGATGTACCATGGCGC
>OGJP01000530.1_pt1 | contig 18659 bp, 16 predicted proteins | sample 1572311 | NCBI WGS metagenome assembly OGJP01 (sample SAMEA2582093, study PRJEB24529) | metagenome | biome: Human gut stool | place: China | collected 2011
TTCCCTTCGGCAGCTCTGTGTCTTTCAACGGTGAAAAAAACACAAGCTTTGCTCCCATCTTTTCCAATAAGGATAGATTGTCAAGATAAGTAAAGCAGAAGGCATCGTCTGCTGCCACTGCAATTTTTCCAGAATGCTCAAGCACTGGAAGCTTCGGTTCTTCATAGTTGATCGGCTCTGTCATCTCTGCAAGCCTGAGCAGCTCATCCAGAGCCAGTGTCTCTTCCAGAGCCGCCGCCAGGCGCTTAAGCTTTTCTTTCAGTGCTTCGATCTCTCCTGGCAGAACCAGACCCAGATGACGGCTCTCCAGATTCAGATCTGTAAGCTTCGGCACATAACCGAGCACCTGCACTCCCAGTTCCTGCTCGATCAGTGGCTTCAACTGAGCATAGATCATTGGGGACACCTGATTAAGAATCACTGCCCGGATCTGAGAATCTTCCCGAAAGCTTAGAAACCCTTTGATTGTCGCCAGAACAGAAAGGCTCGCTCCTCTGCTGTTTACGATCAGCACAGACGGCATAGAAAGTGTCCTCGCCACATCATAAGTGCTTCCGTCGGTACTCACACCACCCAGGCCATCATAATAACCCATGACTCCTTCCACCACTGCAAGATCACAGTCTGCCGTATTTTCAGCAAACAGGTAGCGGGTCGTATTCGAATCTGTAAAAAAAGTATCCAGATTCCGGGATTTGGTACCTATGACTCTTCCATGAAACATAGGATCAATGTAATCAGGTCCGCATTTGAAAGATGCCACCTTTTTTCCCCGGTTCACCAGTGCCTGCAAAATTCCGCAGGTGATCAACGTCTTACCGCTGCCGCTGGCAGGTGCACACAGCAGAATCCGCGGAACTGCTCTCTCCTTTTTCACACTTCTCCGCCTCCTCTGCATGTAACAATATAGATCGGATTCTGTCCCATCATCAGATGATATGCTCCCAGCTTCTTCGCCCGGGATACATTGACACAGATCGTCTCCTCTTCAATAAGATTCAGTGCTTTCAGACACTCGGATACTTCCGCCATAGTCTCCAGCGTCACCGTATTGATCACCAGACGGATCAATGGATTCTTACCAAGAAGACAGGTAATGATCTCTTTTAAATTTCCTGCAGAGCCACCGATAAATGCATGGGTCGGTGCAGGAAGGTCTTCCATAGCTTCCGGTGCCAGTCCATGAACTACCTGAATATTAGGTGTTCCAAATTTTCGCTTATTTTCCTCGATCAGATCACAGGCTTCCTGATTACGCTCAATCGCATAGATACATCCGTCCACAGCCGCCAATGCCAGTTCGATGGTCACAGATCCGGTTCCTGCTCCTACGTCGTAGACAACGGCATCCTTTGGAAGCTGAAGCTTTGCCACCGAAAGGCTTCGGATCTCACTCTTGGTCATTGGGGCTTTCCCTCTGGAAAATTCTTCATCATCCACACAGGCACGGATACCGCTGAATGGTGTCTCATTTTCGATCAGTGCCACACAAAGTCCGTCAATGGACTGCTTCAACAATTCTTCCGGTGTTCCTGACAGGATCTTTTCATCCTCGTATCCAAGCTGGATACCTATATGAACAGTAACATGAGCCAGTCCATATTCCATCAGTTCCTGACAGAGCAGATGGACACTCTCTCCTTTTCCAAGAAGGGTGAATGTTTTATGATGACTCTTCACTGCTCCCACCAGATTGGCACTGCGTCCATGGGTGCTCAGCAGACATACGTCTTCCCATGCAGTCCGCAGCTTTCCACAGAAATAAACTACAGAAGAGATTCCACACAGCGCATCCACCTCAAAATCTCTCTGCTCCAGTTCTTCATAAAGCCTCTTGGCTCCACTGTAAAATCCAATATCACCTGACAGCAGTACTACGACCCGCTGATACTCTGGATGCAGCTCCAGATAATCACCAATTTTCCGAGGTTCATAAGCAGAAAATGTTGGTTTGTGCTTATCTGCCGCAGCCGCAAGCATCCGGTCAGCACCCACTAATAGATCTGCCTTCTCGATGACCTGTGCGGCTTCTACTGTCATTCCTTCCGGTGTGCCAATACCGATGCCAACGAGAGTTACTTTTCGCTTTGCCTGTGTCGGCTGTACTTCCAGTACAGAAGCTGCTGCCAGATGAAAACGGATCCTCATCATCTCCAACACTTCATCATAGGAATAACCCTTCTGTTCCGGCGGACGTCCCACCAGCACCAGAGTTGCTCCTGCCGCTTTTGCCGCATGAAGCTTTTCTTCAAATCCTCCGGCTTTTCCTGTCTCCTTCGTCACCAGATACTTACAGTCAAACTGATGCAGCATAGCAATGTTAAGCTCTTCACTGAACGGTCCCTGCATGCAGATCAGATTCTTACCCACAAATCCCAGCTTCTCACAGGCTGCTGCCACTTCTCCAGTAGACAGTACTCTTGCAAATACCCTCTTCTCAAATCCAGGGATCTGTGTATATTTAAACAGTTCCTTACTTCCGGTCGTAGCCAGGATATTTCCTTCTGTCTTCTTTAAGTATTCTACAGCCTCATCCACAGAACCTACCAGTACCGCCTGATCCACCGATTCTGCGCTGCTGCCCCGGATCAGGCGCACATAGTCCACCTGTTCCCGCTCACAGGCTGCCGCCACATTTTCCGATACCACCGCCGCATAAGGATGTGTTGCATCGATCACAAGCTCTGCCCCTTTTTCACGGATAAATGCTGCGATCTCTTCCTGATCCATGCGTCCTGCATGTACCTTCAGATATTCATTTTCAGTTAAAAGTGTCTCACCATATTCAGTGGCAACACAGGCCGTCACCGGAACCTTACAAGATGCCAGATATTCTGAAATCGTTCTTCCTTCGGTCGTTCCCGCAAATATGATCACCTGTTTTCTATCCATGTATCTCTAGTCCTCCATACAGACAGTATAATCTTTTACAGCAGCTGCCACAGTCACACCATTATGAGCTGTTTTTCGAATCAGCAGTCGGCTGGTTCCGGCTCCTTTGAGTGCTGACCGTTCACACACATTTCCCACACCTGCCACAGAACGGACAAACGCAGACTCCGTAAATCCATCCTCCGATCGCACCTGCTCCAGTTCTTCCGCACTCCAGGTCACAAAAGGAACTCCCAGTTCTTCTGCGCAGATCCTGATTCCCTCTTCATCCTTTTTCAGATCAATAGATGCGATCAGACAGATACTCTCCTTAAAGATCTGATTCTGTTCAAGAGTTTCCCTGATCAGTGCACGGATCGACTCCGCTTCCGTTCCCCTCTTGCAGCCGATTCCAAGCACCACTGTCTTCGGAACCAGATGAAGTGTGTGGGGGAAAGGACGGTTCTTCCTGTAGGTGATGGAGAATCCAAGAGGAAGCAGGTTCTGCTTCTCCGCCTTCGAGCCATCGGACTCCACACCATACAGATTCTCCACCTGCGTAAGCTCTGCCGGAACCGTTCCCAGCACCGGAAATGCACTGCATATCCCTACTTTTTTATCTTCCACCAACGCTGCAGCGATTTCCTTTGCCAGTGGCATGGAATCTATGTAGAGATCCCTTCTGGCTGCAAATGCATCCACCGCAAATTTTCCATGAAGATCTGTGGCCGTCGTGATCACCGGCTCTGCACCGATCCATTCTGATACCAGGAGGGTCAGCGCATTGGCACCGCCAATATGACCGGACAACAGCGAGATGGCATGCCGTCCCTGCTCATCTACCACGATCACCGCCGGATCCGTCTTTTTACTTCTCACATACGGAGCAATACTACGCACCGCAATACCTGTGGCTCCGATGAAGATCATAGCATCCACCGCTGCGAACTGCTCTTTTGTCCACTCCCGAAGACTCTGTGTCAAAACCTGCACATTTCTGCAGTCAGACATCTGTGCCTCTTTCTTCTTAATCCATGCCCGGCAGGTCGTCTCTCTTTCTGAAAATTCTTTCGAGAGTCTCTCTGCCAGAACTGCCCCATGCTCTGTAAAGCAAATCACTGCTATGTTCATGTCTTATCTCTTCCAATCTTTTTCACAAGGTCTGGTACGTTCTTTGTCTGACCAAGGATGCCGAATACATTGGAAAATGTAATCACGCCCAGTTCCAGTTGATGCTGAGCACGCTGGTTCACATAGAATTCCATTTTTTCCATGATCCGCTCCATGACTGGTTCCATCAGATCCGCTTCTTTCAGATATTTCAGTGCATCATCTGTAGTCACACACTCCATCATCTTCTGAAGCAGCTCCACCGGTGCACCCAGCAACGCCGCGTGAACAGTCAGAAGCTCCATTCGCGCATCTGCATTGTGCGAGTGAGTATTCATAATACCGCCTGCAAGCTTTACAAATTTTCCAATATGTCCTACCAGTAACACGCCTTTGGCTCCAAATTCTACCGCTGCATCCAGTGCCTCTCCTACGAAATTGCTGCATTTCACAGCATCTTCCAACTGAAGTCCATGACCATACTGATCCAGAAAATCAATTCCGTAGTTGCCCGGAACCACCAGCAGATACTCCATGCCATTTGCCAGCTTCTGCCGCATCTCTACCCGGATCGTGTCGATCAACGCCTGCTCACTCATAGGCTCCACAATGCCACTGGTTCCAAGCACCGAGATACCTCCCACGATTCCAAGCCTTGGATTAAAGGTCTTTGCCGCCAGCTCCACACCAGATGGGATACTGATCACTACAGACAGTTTTCCATGGTAATGATACTGTTCGCAGACAGCTTCCAGATTTTCCCGAATCATCTGGCGCGGCACCTTATTGATGGCAGCAGCTCCCACCGGCTGTTCCAGTCCAGGCTTTGTCACCCGGCCAACACCAATGCCTCCATCAATGATGATCTGTGCTTCATCTGCCGACTCCCGGCTGACTTTCGCATAGATCAGGATTCCATTGGTCACATCTGGATCATCGCCTCCATCCTTCTGAATCGCACAGCTGACTGCATTGTCCTCACGGCTGATATCCAGCACTTCCAGCCGAAGATCGATTCCCTTCGGAGTATGAAGCTCCACATAAGAAATCTCTTTGCCTGAAAGCAGCATGGCAGCAGCTGCCTTTGACGCCGCTGCTGCACAGGAGCCTGTGGTATATCCATATCTTAATTTTTTATGATTCTTATATACAAATTGTTCCATTTTTGTTTACACCTGATGCGTATATGCTTCCACATGACCGCCCTCAAAAGTAGCCACATGATAATAAACATTCACTGCCTGATCGATCAGAGACAGACCCATAATCGCACCTGTTCCTTCTCCCAGATGCATGCCTGCATGAAGCGGTGCTTCCATTCCCAGTTTTTCCATGATCATTTTTGCCGCTGGTTCAGCGGAACAGTGGGTCGGAATCATATATTCCTTTGCAGTCTGGTTCAGCATACATGCCAGATAAGCGGATACAGCAGAAATGAATCCATCGATCAGGATCGGCATCTGACAGATTGCCGCTCCCAGATAACAACCAACCATTCCTGCAATATCAAGTCCACCTACTTTTGCGATCACATCAATGGCATCCTTGGAGTCCGGCTTATTTACGGCAATCGCACTTCGAATGGCATTGATCTTTCTGTTTAATCCTTCACTGGAAAGACCTGCTCCCCGACCTGTCACATCTTCCGGATCCTTTCCAAATAAAACCGCTGCACAGGCAGAGCTGGTGGTCGTATTTCCAATTCCCATCTCGCCGGTCACGATCAGATGATAACCTTCTTCTTTCAATTCCTTTACGATCTCTATTCCCGTAAGAATTGCTTTCACGCACTCTTCTCTTGTCATGGCCGGTTCTTTTGCAATGTTTCCGGTACCATAACGCACCACCCGGTTGCGGATCTTTGGATGTACACCGTCCGTCAGTCCTCCGATGTTGACCGGAATCATATCACAGCCAGCCTGATGGCTCATAACGCATGCAGTAGACAGATCATTTCCCATATTTTCCAATACCTGCATCGTCACAGACTGGTCTGTCTGCGTCACGCCTTCCTTTACAACTCCATTATCTGCACCCATGATCACAACCGCACGCTTATCTGGATGCGGACGGTCATCTCTCATAATCCCTGCAATCTGGACCAATGCTTCTTCCAGCCAGCCAAGACCTCGCAGCGGCTTACAAAGTCCATCCCAGTTTTTCCAGGCCGCTTCCATCACCTGTCTGTCAATCGGTGTGATTTCTTCCATCTTCTGCTTCAGTTCTTTTTCCAGTTCCATCATCTATCCTTCTCCTTTGTCTTACTGCTCTACGATCTGCACAACAACCTTATTGGGCATGCAGACGATCATATCATGTTCCTGATCGATCCATCCCGTGTGCACACAGATCTGATCCGGGCAGTCTGCATAGAGCATGTGGACCGCTCCATCTTTGATCTCCAGCCGGTTACCCTCTCCTACATCAATAACTCGATCATCCTTAAGGCTATAGGTTCCGATCTCCTCATTATCCTTACTGATCATCACATAACTTCCCGTCTGACGCCCCAGCAGCAAATATGCCCCTAAGACTCCTGCCGCCAGCAAAACTGCCGTCGCCAGGATCCAGTCATTTCTTTTCATGAACGATTCCATTACTCCTGTCTGTACTCATTTAGATAAAATTTTAACATATTTATAGAAAAAAATCTACAGGCATACCTTCAAAGAAACCTTCCTGTGACACTGTCCGGATTCTTCGCCACCTGTTCCGGTGTTCCTGCTGCCACGATCCGTCCGCCTGCTTCTCCGCCGCCTGGTCCCATATCAATCATGTAATCGGCGTTTCGGATCACATCCAGATCATGCTCGATCACAATCACCGTGGCACCATTGTCCACCAGTGTCTGAAATACCTGCAGCAGTGTGAATACATCCAATGGATGAAGGCCAATGGTCGGCTCGTCAAACACAAAGACAGAATCTGACTGACCTTTTCCCATCTCACTGGCCAGCTTCAGCCGCTGTGCCTCTCCACCTGACAGGCTGGGTGTCTCCTCTCCCAGTGTCAGATATCCAAGTCCCAGCTTTTCCAGCACTTCCAGCCTCTGATGGACTGTCTTCAGATCCTTGGTTGCCTCCAACGCCGTATGCACATCCATCTCCATCAGCTGCGGCAGCGAATATTTCTTCTTTGCTTTATTTTCGTAAAAGATCTTCCATGCTTCTTTTTTATATCTGGTACCACGACACTCCGTACAAGGAATGTCCACATCCGGCAAAAACTGTACATCCAGGCTGATCTCGCCGGTTCCGTCGCAGACCGGGCAACGTAATGCTCCGGTATTATAGGAGAAATCGCCTGCCTTATAACCGGCATTTTTCGCATCGGCTGTTCTGGCATAGACCTTCCTCAGTTCATCGTGTACATTAGCATAAGTTGCTACTGTGGAACGAACATTGATTCCAATGGGTGTGGCATCTATAAGCTTCACATGAGAAATGCCTTCCGCCTGAATCGCTTTCACATAAGCCGGTAACTTTCCTCCACTGGTCACCGCCTGCAGTCCCGGTACCAGACTTTCCAGAACCATTGTCGTCTTACCAGAACCTGATACACCTGTCACAACGGTCAGCCGTCCTTTGGGAATATCTACCTCCAGTGGCTTTACCGTATGAATTGAATCCGTAGACAGATGAATGATTCCCATTGAAAACAGTTCCTGCTCTGCGGTCTGTTTTCGCATCTTTGCATCTGCCTTTCCCGACAGAAATGGTCCTATCATGGATGCTTTATTCTCTGCAATCTCGGGGATGGTCCCCTGCGCGATCACATACCCGCCGCCTGCACCTGCTTCTGGTCCCATCTCAATAATCCAGTCAGACTCCTTGAGAATCTGCGTGTCATGGTCTACCAGAAGTACAGAATTGCCATCTGCAATCAGATCATGCATCACCGCATTCAATCCCACAATATTCGATGGATGCAGACCAATCGATGGCTCATCCAGCACATACAATACTCCTGTCGTACGGTTTCTTACGGCTCTTGCCAGCTGCATTCTCTGCCTCTCTCCGGTAGACAGAGTTGATGCCGCCCGGTTAAGGGACAGATAAGAAAGTCCCAGATCCATCAGTCTCCTTGCTGCTGACTGAAGGGATTCACAGATACGCTCTGCCATGGGACGCATCTCCTCCGGCAGAGATTCCGGCACACCTGCCACCCATTCCACTAGTTCACCAAGCGTCATCCGGCAGGCTTCATCCAGACTGATTCCCCGAAGCTTTGGTGCCCGTGCCCGATCAGATAACCGACTTCCGTCACATTCTGGGCAGGTCTCTTCCTTCAGGAATTTTTCCACACGTTTCATGCCCTTTTCATCTTTTACCTTTGCGAGGGCATTTTCAACCGTATAGACTGCATTATAATAAGTAAAATCCAGTTCTCCTGCCTGGTTACTCTTCTTTGCTTTATAAAAAATATGCTTTTTTTCTGCCGGACCATGATACACGATCTCTTTTTCCTGATCTGTCAGATCCTTAAATGGAATATCGGTCCGAACTCCCATCTCCCGGCACACATCCGTCATCAACGACCACATGAGACTGTTCCAGGGAGCCACCGCCCCATCATCAATCGACAATGTATCATCCGACACCAGTGTATCAAGATCCACTGTCCTCACACTTCCCGTACCGCCACACCGCTTACAGGCCCCCTGGGAGTTGAATGCCAGTTCCTCCGCGGACGGTGCATAAAAATGCGCTCCACATTCCGGGCAGATCAGCTCAGAACCAGCCGCCACAGCAAGAGTTGGCTTCAGATAATGTCCATTGGGACAGCGATGACTGGCAAGTCTGGAATACATCAGCCGCAGACTGTTCAGAAGTTCTGTTCCTGTTCCAAATGTACTGCGGATTCCTGGCACTCCCGGTCTCTGGTGAAGTGCCAGTGCTGCCGGAACATGCAGCACCTCATCTACCTGCGCCTTTGCAGCACCAGTCATTCTCCTTCTGGTATACGTGGACAGAGATTCCAGATATCGTCTGGAACCCTCCGCATAGAGCACACCCAGAGCCAGCGAAGATTTTCCAGAGCCGGAGACACCCGCGATTCCCACGATCTTGTTCAGTGGAACATCCACATCTATATTTTTCAGATTATGCACCTTCGCGCCCCGCACCTGAATGCAGGATGGTGCTGTTGATTCTTCTCTCATTATATTTCACCTGTTGTTTTGTTTATTTCACAGATTCTCTTTATTAGTTCCCGCATTGTCACAAACAAGCCTTCTTATTTTTCATAAGTACTTCACCCCAACTCATCATATCTGTCAGTATAACACAGAATCCTCTCACTGCCGCTCTTCTTTAGAAAACTTTAAGAGATTTCTAAACCGGCTCTTAATAGAATCCTGTCATAGTAATGGAAATGATATCCAATGGAGGACCAATCTATGATTTTTAATCTACTTTCAGCATATATGAGCTTTGACATCTTTTCGGTATATTCTTTTATCTGCTTTATTCTGCCCGGTTCCGTGTGGCTTTTCCTTAACAGACAAAAAATTGCACATAAAAAATACCGACAGCGGCATATAATCTGGATTTATATTTATATGCTGTATTGCTATCTGGCCGTGAAAAAAGTTGCCGGAATCGGAACAATCTGGGATTTGATCAGCCATGGAAAACTGGATTCAACCATCAATCTGATTCCATTTTCATCAGAGGGTTTTGCCACTTATATTTTAAATATTATCATGTTCATGCCTCTTGGATTTTTGCTGCCACTGATCTGGCGAAGATATCGGGAAATGGGAAGAACTGTTCTCACAGGTTTTTGTATGTCTCTGTCCATTGAGCTTTCACAGTTGTTTTGTCTGCGGGTAACAGACATTGATGACCTGACGATGAATACACTGGGAACCGCCGTTGGTTTTGGCTGCTGGATCGCATTTCGCTGCCTGTTTCCGAAAGCAGGCAGGAAAGCAATCAAAGTCAGCAGCGCAGAACCTCTGGTTTATCTGTTTGGTGGCATACTGGGAATTATACTTTTGTATAACTGGCGGATCTTTGGTTAAGCAGTTTTCTTTTCTCTGAAAATGGTTCTGAAAATCAATCTAACCAGCGGTCCGCAATAGAACATCTGATAACAGATCGCCATCGGGAAATTCATTCCCCAGGTCTGTACCCATGTTCCAAATGTCTTTGTATCCTTGAACAAAATAGTTGCCACCAGGCTCATCAGTGGGCACATGATACAGCAAATACAAATGGAGATCGCATAGGTAATAAACTGCGGTCTGTCATTCGGTGTCATCACTGTAAATGCCAGCATTCTGGCAATCTTTCCGACAACAAAGAACTCCAGCACAAATGCGATTGGCACCATGATCGGCAGTTCATGAACTGCCATTAAAAATGTCTGTCCTGTCACGCCTCCTGTGTTAAGTGCTACATTGTAGACAACCATTCCGTACACCATAATAGTCGCCATAATAGCCGTGAATACTACATCCTGAAATTTGTTTTTGGGCATAAAAAATCCTCCTGATCATAATGAATAACTGTTTTGCATTTTTGCATGTGTTGTTCGTTATCATCCCGGAGGAGTGTGCGTTTCCAATAATAACCACAAAAGCTGATATATTGTATCACACCATTTTATTTTATGTAAGACTTAATTTTAATTTTTTCAAATTACTGCCCCACCAGTCTTTGCCAGCGTTCATCTTCCTTCAAGAATCCATAGCTTTCTTCATTCTGGAAACATTTCAGTAAATTTTCTTTTAAATCTGTATTAAATTCATCACTTGTTTCTTTGAAATCCATGTGTTCGTACAGTGATGCTTTTCTGAATTCACCAATGTGCTCCACGCTGGAAAGCATTTTCTCCATGATTGAAATAACTGCATCCGCATCCTGTTCCAGTGTTGCCAGTTCCAGACCTGGAGAATTCTCATAATATGCTCCCATTTCAAAGCAATGCGCCAATTCTTTTTGCTTTTCAACGATTCGATGTGCTCTTTTCCGGTCATTTTCCTGTAATGCAAGCATATAGATTCCCTGAAGTTCCACGCTGGCTCTCATATAATCCGAAAATAAAAGTTCTTCATACACCTTGTATGCTTCTTCCAGTCTTCCTGTTTCTGCACAGATCTGCGCTTTTTTCCGCTTCTTCTCAGGATTTTGCAGCGACAAATATTCCAGATACTTCTCGGCTCTGTCATACTGCTTCTTTCGCAAATAAAAATTGGTCAAAGCATCCGCCGCTTTTGTCCGAATATTTTCATCCTTGCTGTCTAGCGCCCGTTCATACCACCCACATATAAATTTCTCATATTTTTCCTGCTCAGAAACTCCCTGAAAAATACCCTTCGCATCAAGGATTGCTGCAAAGTTCAAAGACAGTGGTTCACAGTTTGGATATTGCTCCAGCACCTGCTTCATCCACCGAAAAACTTCTTCATAAGATTTTTCTTTCATTATCTGAGCAGCCTGATCAACAAAATCTATGATTTCCTACTCCGTCAGATCCTCCTGAAACGACAGCAGCGTATCCAGAGAGATGTTCAATAATCTGGCAATCGGTGCCAATAATGTAATATCCGGGCAGGAATTTTCCTTTTCCCACTTATTGACCGCCGGAGCAGTCACTCCAAGTCTTACCGCCATCTCTTCCTGTGTTAAGTTTGCAAGCTTTCTGTATTTCCGGATTACTTTCCCTATAGTCATCGTCCATTCCTCCCTGTCTGATCCAGTATTCTCGTTAAAATTATCATATCAGACAGACAGAGGATACACAACTGAGCTGTTGTTAAATCACTGGTTAGAAATTTAACTGATGTTCATATTTATTTAGAAATTTTAGCTCCACCCATAACTTCTGCAAACCAGTCCACAGTCACATCCAGCACATGTTCCGACATCGTTTTATCCCCTGATAATACGTTGAAAATGTGGTCTGCACCGGGCAATATCAGCATCTTGCTCTGCTCATTTGTACCTACCGCCATAATTTCTTTCGTATGACTACATGGGACAATTTCATCCGCGGCACCGGCAATTGCCAGCACCGGACCTGTATACTTTTTAAAACCATCCATAGGAGTTGTGTTTTCAATCTCATCAAAGTACAGTTTACAAGGGACTACACAGGGTAACGGTCTGACGGGAGGTGTGCCGCCCGTCAGATTTTCCATGTGATATTCAAGCTGTCGCTTGTGGCGGCTATGGTGGTAATCATCAAATCCACCACCCGCTGCTTGTCGTCAAAGGATACATTCTCCCAAGTGTCGAGGTAGCCGGAAATCTGGCTGACCTGTTCCGGGCTAATGGCTTCCTTGTCCGATCTGATGAAAGAACACCCGGAACATCGGGCAGAAGCAAAACAGGATTTGCAACTTCTGAACGCACAGAAGATGGGAGAACATGAAGCGGAAATTGAAAAAATCAAGAATGTATTTCTTGCTATCCTGCGAGATATTAAGAAAGATATGGACAACAGAGAACAGCCAGGAGAAGCTGTGACCGCCGCTATGTTCCAAACCATGCAGGAAACCATGAAAGACCACCAGCAGGAGCTGCTTTCTATGGACGATGTAACTGCTATGATTGTCGGACAGATTGGGAAGTTTCTTCCGATGGACGAGGAAACGGCGGAACAGTTCCGGCAGTTGGCAAAGAGGATGATGGAGCAGGTAGGAAAATAATTGCAGAAAAATATATGTAGTTTTATAAAACAATCAGGAGGATTACATGAGACGGGTAAAAAAAGAAAAAAGGAATAAAGTGCTTATTTTTAGTGTGATTATCTTGCTTCTTGTATGTGCAGGCATTGCGATAGCCAGTTTGCATAAAGTAAATAATATTTTGTTGGAAAACTCGTCTGAGGCAACAATAGAAATTATTGGAAATTCAAGTACAACTGAACCTGCACAAGAGCTTCGAGGAACTGTAAAAGATGCAACAATGAATACTCTAACTGTTCAAGGTGAGGATAATCGTGAATATTATTTTGGAACAGAAGGTGTAAATATTTCAACTGGTGAGACAGGAATAGTGATTGGGAATCCAGTGACAGTTTCATATCATGGCAAATTGGATTTGAATGCATCTGTACAAGAGGTTGAATTACTTTCCATTACGGTTACGGATTCCAGTTTGAATACCGAAAATCCTGAACCAACAACTGGTGAAACAGAGCCAAGTCCCCCTTCTGCTTCCGTGACACAGAAAGCACAAGAAATTCTAAATGCAATGACGCTGGAAGAAAAAGTTGGACAGATGTTTATTGCACGCTGTCCCGAAATAAATAGCGTACAGAAGGTAAAGGAGTATAATCTTGGAGGTTATATTCTTTTTAGCCGAGACTTTTCTGGAAAAACAAGAGATGAAATTATCCAGAATATTCAAAGTTACCAAAGTGCAGCAAAAATCCCCATGTTTATCGGAGTAGATGAAGAAGGAGGCACTGTCAACCGTGTTAGCACAAACCCTAATTTGCGAGCTGTGCCTTTCTGGTCCCCTCAAGAACTCTATGCTGAAGGTGGCTTTGATTTGATTCAAAGTGACACACAAGAAAAATGTGAATTATTGAATAGTTTGGGGATTAATTTGAACTTTGCCCCAATCTGCGATGTTTCGCAAAATCCAGAGGATTTTATTTATGACCGGAGTTTTGGACAGAACGCAGAGCAAACTGCCGCTTATGTCCACTTAGTTGTGCAAACCATGTTTCAAGAAGGTATGGGGAGCGTCCTAAAGCATTTCCCCGGGTACGGAAATAATGTGGATACACATACAGGTATTGCTTATGATAATCGCACCTATGAAACATTTTTGAACTCAGATTTCTTGCCGTTTCAAGCAGGAATTTATTCTGGAGCCAATATGGTATTAGTTTCTCATAATGTGGTATCCTGCATGGATAGTCAAACCCCTGCTTCGCTGTCTTCACAGGTACACAAAATCCTGCGGGAAGAATTAAAATTTACTGGAGTTATTATTACAGATGACTTAGCTATGGATGGTGTGCGCAATTTTGCAGAAGACACAAAAATTGCAGTTCAAGCTGTGAAGGCAGGAAATGATATGTTATGCTGCACAGATTTTGAGGTGCAAATTCCAGCCATACTTGAAGCAGTCAAACAGGGAGAAATTACAGAGGAACGAATCGATGAATCTGTTTTACGCATATTAGAATTAAAAATTTCACTTGGGATAATATAAAGGTTATTTACAAATAGTCTAAAATTTCAGTTTTTACGGGAGTGTGTCCACAAGTTCGGTGTAGAACGAGGAACGGGGACTTTCATATACGCCCTGTCTGCTGATGAAACCAGTCCTGCGCTTGCGGCTCCACGTCACGCAATCACAACCCTGTTTTCCTGCTGCTTCAAACGCCTTTGCCCTCCCCGGCGGCAATCTTATTTTCGCAGCAACGCCGACAGAGCGTATAACACACTACACTTTGCAAGCAAAGTCGTGTGCCAAGGGGCAAGCCCCTTTGGAAACCCCGGACAACAAAACAGGCTGAATATCTCGCACTTTTTCGGTGCTTGATACTCAGCCTTTATTTGTTGTCAGCAGCCCCCGTTTCGTGGTCTGCGTGTAGTTCCTTGTAAACTGACCTAAACCACTGTTTTGATAAAAGGAGATCATCTCTCCATCCCATAGGAATTCTTGCATATCCTCGTTCTTCTGCTTCCTGATAATATTCCTGAAACCAGCCCTCAAATACCCCTCTTCCATTCTGGCAGGCACCTGACCAGCTTGCCACACAAGTAAATTTCTGCATTTCTTTTAATAATTCTGCCACAACACGCGCTCCCTGACTGAAGCCAAGGATTCCGATATTTTTCTGATCAACACAATCCAGATCGCAGATATACTGATATGCTTTCTTTGTATCCTCCACTTCACCAAGAAATGTCAGTTCCCGCTGATCTGCTTTACTGTCACCACATCCCGCATAATCTATGCGAACAGAAGCAATTCCCCTTTGCAGCAGTTTTTCTGCCAGAATCACAAACAGGTCCCCTACTTCATTCTTCTGTGCTCCGGTTCCATGGCACAGGATAACTGCTGGCATCTTGTCTACCGTTTCTGTGTAACTAAATATTCCTGAAATATCGTAGTTGTCACCTTTTATAAGTACCGATTTTTCCATAACTAATCTCCATCTCTCAATATTGTTTCTATTGTACTATAAAAAACGGCATGTGCCGAATTGCTGCGGCAAAACCTTGGTGATTTTTCATCCAGTGGTCAGGAGCCATTATATACATCCGCTACACAATGCACATTTCGTATTTTGGAAAAGAAAGGAAATCCCGAACAGGCAGCACTTTTTTACAGTGCTGCCTGACTTTTCTTACTTTTCTTTTACTGGCAGTTCCATCACATGCCATTCATATCCAGTCTCATCCATCAACTTCAGATAAGGTTCCGGATCAAAATATTCCGGTGAGAAGACTCCGGCTTCTTTCCAGATTTCTCTGCCGATCAGTTCAATTGCCAGTGCTGCGCCAAATCCGGTCTGAGCCACTACTGCCTGAGAACCCCAACGTGCCATTGATGCCTGATTATCAAAATTCTGATACAGGAAATACTCTTTTCTTGCGCCGTCTTTTTCTCCGATACAATGTACGCCCACCAGCATCTCACCGATCATTTCAGTTCCGATGTCTTTCGGCTGCGGTGCACAGGCTGCTACCACATCTCTCGGAACTACCTTCACATTGCCCACCTGCACCGGCTTCAGACTGCGAAGACCCAGGTGATCGATCACCTTCAGTGCTGTGATCAGATTGTCATCAAGGCTGATCTTGAATGTTGCTTTTTTAAGTCCATACTGCTTCAGAAAACGGGCAAATGTCACAACTTCCTCATGCTCTACTTTAACCAGTGTATTTTCACCGACTCCATCCGGCATCAGAAATGTCTCCTGGCCAGCAAAGGCTTTTTCTACAATAAGTCCGCCCTTTTCCTGATCATACTCCACATTGGGATTCATCACTTCATCCAGAACCGTCCATACATTGAATCCAAACTGGATCGCATCCGGGTCTGCTCCCGGCACAGAAAGATTTCCACCATCTTTCACATGTGCTTCTGTCATCCTGTCAAACAGATGGGTTGCCGCATACTTTGCAAAGACATTGACCACACCCGGATCGATGCCAAGACAGATCACTGCCATCTGTCCCTTTTTCTTCCACTGTTCATGCCGATCAAAATTATATTTTGTCATAGGTTCCGTGTAGCTGTTCTCAATACCAAGGCCATATGCTGGTTCCTCCATAGGAACAGACCAGGTTCCCATATTGGCATAATTAGCTCCGGCTTCATAGGCAGCATCAAAAATATAGTTACTGGCAAATGGCGGTGCCGCATCCATCACAAAGTCAATCTTATGCTCCTGGATCAGGTCCTTCATCTGTTCCTTGTCTGTTGCATTGATCTGCGCATAAGAAAAGCGCTCATCTGCCAGAAGATCCACTACCTCCTGCGCTCTGGAAGCATCATAGTCCCCCACCAGCACATAAGACAGCCATTCTCCCTTTGGATCGCGCCATTTTAAAATCTTCAACATACTTTCACCGACTGCTCCGGCTCCAACCAACATCATTCTCATTGTTTATTCTATCCTCCATTTGTCTTATTGCATCTCCATATATGATGCACTTTGTTTTAGAACAAACAAAAACAGAGCGCACAGATGCCTTATTGTACATCTGTTGCTCTCTGTCCTTTTGCCAGTTGGTTATAGCCACGTAGGCGATGGAATGATTCCATGCTCTCCAGAGTTCCGTGAGATTACCTTCCTTTTGCCTGTCAGTTTCTTCCTGAAAAAGATGCCTTTCCAGGTTTTGCTTCTTCGGCCCCGGTGAATTTACCGATGTCTAGAGTAATCGTTAGCCGGTCATATATGCATATATCATATCATGTCATCCGGCATTCTGTAAAGAGGAATTCCTAAAACAAATCATTCAGAACGTCTGCCCAAAATCCGCAGCAGCATCACACTATATTATTTCTTACATGCATAAATATGCAAAATATGCCGCATAACACAGCAACATTACTATTCCGCAAGATCTTCGAAGTTCCTTATGTCTGAACGTGCCGACCCACAGTAATATACCGCTGAACACGGCCACTCCGGAATCAATCAAGAATTTGGGTTCAAATGGAACCGTACAGATAAGTGCTGTTGTTCCGATGACAAATAAAATATTGAAGATATTACTTCCCACAATATTTCCAATGGCAATCCCTACATTACCTTTCTTCGCCGCCATCACAGAAGTCACCAGTTCTGGAAGGGATGTACCAAATGCAACGATGGTCAGACCGATAAATCGCTCACTCATTCCAAAATATCTAGCAATTTCAGATGCCCCACTCACTGCAAGATCACTGCCCTTCACAACCATAAATCCGCCGATCACCATAAAAAGGATGCATTTCCATACAGGAATATTTCTTGCTTCCTCTTCTTCCTGCCCTGTCCCTTTTTTCGCCATAATAAATAGATACACCAGAAACAGAATAAATAGGATCCAGAAGATCACGCCCTCCGAAAATGGAATGGATGCGGCTGTCTTTCCAAATATCATCATTACAACTGTAATGGCTGTCATAAAAGGAATCTCATAATATAACGTTGATTTCTGAATCGCAACATTGGTGATCACTGCTGTGATTCCAAGAATCAACAATACATTCAGAATGTTGCTCCCAATTACATTTCCAATGGTAATTCCTGCATTCCCATTCAAAGCTGCCGTAATACTGACAGCTGCTTCCGGCATACTGGTTCCCATGGCAACAATCGTGAGACCCACGATCAACTGTGGAATACCAAGCTTCCTTGCAATACTGGCTGCACCTTCCACAAACCAGTCCGCCCCCTTTACCAGCAGGACAAATCCTAATAATAAAATCATAATCTGTAATATCATTTCAATGCTCCTCACGAAAAAAGCTCTATCCATTGAGAACAGAGCATTCATAGATGAAAGAGATTATTTGGCAGGCGTCGCGGCTCCTGCATCTCTTTTAACCTCTAGGGTGTGTGGTTGCAACGAAATTTACCACCTCAAATAATCTCTTTACTATCTTATACACATTATAATTCAACTATTCTTTTTTGTAAATAATATCCTTGTTACGCATCAAGTTCAAGTGGAAAACTGCTATTTTATTCAGCTTCAACCGAGTCAATAGCAACCGAATAAAATACTTTATTCTTCTTCCAGCACACATCCTTCCGGTGCATATGTTTCAAACAGCCAGTCTTCCAGGGCATTTAAATTATCATCGGAATGTTCAATTTCCCGTGCATACCAGCAAGATATCTGTTCCACATCCTGCATAGAAAGCTGTTTACCATTTTCCAGCCACCGCGTGATCAGGAACTCCTGGATCCAACGAACCGAAAATAATGCCAACTCCATCTTGGAACAGACCATATCGTCATAGACGGCTCCACAAAAATATGTATAGACAAAGAACATCAAAAGCTGCTCACCCAGATTTTCCCATTCTTCTTTATGGTTACTCAGTGCTCCGTACATTCGATGAAACTCTTCACAGATCTGCAGATAATTTTCTTCGCCTCCCTGATAAAGCCATCTGTCAGCGTCATCAAGCACCTTATTCCATGTCGGACGCAGACGTTCCAGTCTGCGAAGCACCTGAAGTTCTTCTTTTTGCTTCTCCCACTGA
>OGJP01000545.1_pt1 | contig 18026 bp, 10 predicted proteins | sample 1572311 | NCBI WGS metagenome assembly OGJP01 (sample SAMEA2582093, study PRJEB24529) | metagenome | biome: Human gut stool | place: China | collected 2011
GTTCAGTATTAGAATTTTCTAGCGAAAGTGATAAACTACGTACTCTCTTTTCCGAAGAGCTCCCTCCTTTATGATGATGTCCTCCGGAGCCGCCGCTTCCCGAACTAGGCTTTTGTGGAGCCGGATTAATCGTCAGTACCGCATCCTTTGTGGTAACAGATACTTTCGGCGCATCTTTTAATGCCGCATGTGTGGCGATATCTGCTTTCATAGATGTGATACTCACCGTTGTTGTGCCTGCCTTCTTTGCCTTGAACACCAGCTTACATACCTGTTTATCGGTCGTCAGTGAAATCGCTGCTCCATATCTTGCAACATCCACCACTCCACTGGTTGTCTCTGTAAAAGAACACCCGGCTACTCCTGTAGATGACTCTTTCACAAAAGTAAGATAGTTACTGTCATAAGACACCACCATATTCAGCGAATTGTAAGTTTTCTCTGTACCTGCTGCCATCTCCACTGTAAGATTCACTGTCTGTCCTGCGGTGATCGTCTGGTCTTCCTTAATCTCTGCTGTATAAACCGCAGGCGTGGCTGCTGTTGCTTTAACCGTTACCCCTGACATCTGCAGACCAGTCAGCATCAGCACGGCAGCCAGCAGAAATGCACTTCGTTTTTTCCCATATTTCATTGTCTGTTTTCCTCGATCCATCTTTATTCGTTGCTGTCCTGAACAGGGAAGGACTTTTGTGATCCGACAAAATAATTAAAGATCATTACTGCATCAAAATTATCCACCGTTCTGTCTCCATTCACATCTGCTGCTTTTATTTGATCCGCATTTAATCTTGCAGATCCAACAAAATAATTAAATGCAAGAACCGCATCAAAATTATCGATACTTCCGTCTCCGTTCACATCTCCATAAGTGACTTCCCCCGCCACTTCATAGCTTACCCTGGCATCATCTGTCTCATTAAGGCTTGTCCACATATCTGCTTTTGCGAAATGGGCGCTTACCACATTAAAGCTGTCCTTCCAGTCCTGGTTCATATCTTCAACAGCTTGAAATGTCAGAGACGCGATCTTACCTGCCTCCAGACTCTGTCCGTTCGCTGATGGATCTACAAAGCTGACACTGTAGCACTTCTGTCCATCGACTCCATAAGTCATGGGCTTACTGCTGATTGCAGTATCCACACAGGCAGACCCGATACTGCTCTGTTTTTCCACATAAGTAAATTTCTCCGGATCATAATAAATCCGATACTCAAAGCAGGTCACATCTTCTAGTGCCTGGTCTAACGTCAATGTCACTGTGATATCTTCACCAGCCGGGACTTTGGTCTTATCAGAAGATATCTTTACTTCCGCTGCAGATGCCACAAGACCCGATGCTCCCAGCATTGACAGAGACAATCCTGCAGCCATCCATCGCTTCCATTTTTTCATGATTATCATTTTTCTTTCCGCCAACATCATGTATCTGGACTACTTTTTATCTGCTGTCTCTGGATGCACTACCTTGTCAATGACCGCAGCTGCATCCTTAATATCTATCATACCGTCTCCATTCATATCTGCCCGCAAAAGTTTCTGCATATCTTCCTGTTTTGCAATGTCCATAGTAAAATCCATATTATAGATTCCATATACAAACTGCGCATCGTTTACATCTATAAGGGAGGTTCCATTGATATCTCCATCATAAGTGATCACCGGTTTTGTATCTGGCGCTTCTACCTGTGTGATCTGAGCTTTTGCATCTTCTTTTATTTCATTTTCAGGTTTTTCAGAACAAAGCAGCCAGGTATATGCTCCATACTGTTCAGACCAATACATCGGTGTTGTACCATAGGCCAGTGTCTGTCCTTCCAGAAGATCTTTTGTTCCTCTTACTGTCAGCCTGAATATCTGCTTCTCATTAACCTTCATATATGGTGCAACTGCGATATCGAGATCCACTTTCTGTGCTTTATCTACCATAACTGTGATACCAGTTCCAGTCAGACGATTCTTCGTAATCTTATAATTACCATCCTCACCTTTAGTCAGCTCCTCATCACCGATCTTCACTGTGTAGAGATAACCGCCTTTTTCATCTATTGCAAATGCAAAGTCTTCATTATTAGGAATCGTCTTTATGTATTTTGTTGTCTCATCCTCGCCGTCCAGACCCTGCACATCATCTCTTCCGCTTCCATTAAATGTAATAGCTGTGGTCTTTACTTGCTTATCCACATTGATCTCGATGTTACCAGTTACCTTGTCTGCTGCAATCGTATAAGTAACTGTACCATCCTCCGCTTTTTCGCCTTCAGAAAGGGTCACATCTTTCTCTTCTGCTTTTACAGTTACTGTATAGGTGTAATCTGTATCTTCTTTTACCTCGAAGTTATACTCTGACAAATAGGTAGCTTTGTTGCCTGTTGATAAGGTAACATCTCCACTGCCATTTCCACTCACTTTTACATCATACTGTTTTGGAACCGCAGTGCTGTTGATCACCAGTTCTCCTGTGATCAGATCAGACGGAACTGAGTATGTTCCATCACCATTATCTTTAATCTCTATCTCTGTTCCACCGCTGGTTACTGTTACTTTATAAGTATAATGCTCTTTATCCAATCCTGCCGGTTCTGTAAATTTATAATCCTTTCCCGGTTCAGTCTTATCGTTTCCTGTATAACCTTCTTGTTTCGTTACATGATAGCCAATCTTAATTTTTACTGCCTCCGGCAGTATAGCCTCTGGTGCTTCAGAATCAACTCCGGCATAACTTTCATCTTCAAGTTTATTCCTGTCATCAATTTTAGCATGGGTCAGTTCTACACTGGCAGTTCCTGCTTTTATAATCTTGAATGGAACTGCAATCGTGTCATCACCTATAGTTGTACGTTCACCTTTCCATCGGATAGTCAGTGTTCCTGTCTCTGCATCACTCTCTGTCTCGTAAGAATCTCCGAATCCATCAAGTATCGGTCTTAATTTTTCCACATCATATAAATATGTCATCTCATATGCACTATACTGTTCCCGACCTATGCCTGAGGATGCTTTAGCAATTGCTGTCTTTACCTGAACTTCATCGCCAACTGCAGTTTTAGTCGGGTCAGCTTCCAAGGTTACTGCATATGCTGCATTCTTTGTAAACTCACCATATTGGATACCTTCAAAATACTGACTAATATTTTCCAGTCCATCCTGCCGTGCTGTAAAAGTCACAGAAAAAGATGCTCCCTTTGATGTATCCAAAACCTGCTCAACATTACCTGGTGCAAATGCATAATACTTTTTTCCAGTATTTTTATCAGTCTGCAATGATGTAATCGCCATGCTGCGACCAAAATTCTTATCATCAAGGCTACGGTTCTTATAGGTAAACTTATCCGTATCTACATACAGCCGATACTGAAATATTCTGCAAAACCGAATATTGCGATTCAAAGTAATCGTAATTGTAACGGAATCATCCTCATTCAGAGTCTCATTATCATCCACACTATAACTTACCAGAAACGGCTCTTCTGATTCTTCCACCGGGGCACCTTCTCCCCCATCTTCCTGAGACGGCACGATCGTTGTATTATCGGAACCATTCTCATCAGATCCGCCTGCGCCAGCTTCGCCAGTCCCTGCATCACCAGTCCCTGTCTCTTTAGCTTCGGTTTTTCCAGTTCCGGTTCCGGCATCACTGTTATCGTCCTGATCTGTATCCTCATCTTTATCAGAGCCTTTTTCATCTTCTTTACTAGTCTCAGCAGTATTGGTATCCCCGCCGTCTGTTGACTTTAGTTCTTCTTTATTTTTAGACGAATCGCCTGTCGCTCCTGCTCCTTCTTCTATCGTACTCTTTGCTTTTTCTTCTTGTGCCCCCACGTCTTCTGTCTGCTCCGCATTAGCTGCTGCCACATCAACAGGAAGGCTGCCAGCCGTCAATCCCGCCGCCAGCAGAATCGCCAATGCCGGTGCATACTTCTTGTTCCACATGCTCTGTATCCTCCTTTTTGTCTATATCCACCTCTTACAACTATCTGTAAACAAAAAAACTGCAGGGCAAAAAAGTCCTGCAGCCGTGTTTTCTGCGTGAATACTTAATATATTTGTTTTTCATCAAGATATCTATCAGCAGCAATTCTGACTTACATCTCTATTGCCCGTTATCCTGCCTTCCCGGTCACCGGTGACTGGCTTTCGCCAACGGATATGCGTGCATCGATGTTTACAGCGGCGGTGCCATCCGGGATTCTCACCCGGTTCTCTATTATGTCTATGTCCCTAAATCGAGACTAAGACACTGATAAATACAATTATTTCTATAATAAAAAATTTTCTTTCTAAAATCAAGTGCCGGTTCATAAATATTCCACGGAAAAACCATATTCCTGACAGTACTGATCCACTCGTCCGTCCTTTTTACATCGAATGATACAGCTTCGGTTAATGATCCACGGTCCGATCGCTTCCGGATCCTCCGGAATCTCCAGTACCTTCAGCCGGTTACAGCCATGGAAGACCCATTTCCCAAGAATTTTTACTGACCTTGGAAGACAGACATACTCCAGCTGATTACATTTGAAAAATGCGCTGTCTTCAATCTCCAGCAATCCTTCCGGAAGATCCAGAGATGTCATTCCATTGCCATAAAATGCTTCTTTTCCAATACGTTTGACACTGTCTGGAAAGATGATTCCATCCAGTTCTTTGCATCTGTAAAAAGCACCTCCCCGGATTTCTGCCAGGTGTCGTGGCAAAATGATCTGGCGCAGACGGTTGCATTCCCGGAAAAGATCCGATGCCAGGACCGTGCTTCTGTTCTCCGGCTCGTAACTGATCTGACGTATCCCCTTATTTTCCATAAATGCATATTTTTCCAGATATTGCACACTTTGCGGAATCTTTAGTTCCTTCAGGTTGCTGCATCCAAAAAATGCACCCTTCTGAATGGTTCGCACACCATTAAGATAGACGTTTCGCAGATTGGTACAGCGGCTGAATGCTTCTGTACCGATCTCCTTCACACTATTTCCAAGGATCAGTATGCGCATCTTAATATTATTTTTCATAGCTTCGTTGTCGATTCGCCGGTAAGGTGACGCGATGGTCACTTCCTTATCCGACATCCGTCTTGCCGTCCTCTTATCAAACACATCATAATTTTCTGAGTCCACCCAGACTCTTGTCTTATTTTCATATCCCATATATGTCCCTTAAACCTTCTCCCTATTGTTGTCTCGTCCTGCTGTCACCTTGACAGGGATGGTGGCATGCTACAGCTTTCTTCCTGCACCAAGCCAAATTTATGCTTTACCCTGAGGAGTTTCCGCACCCAGGGTTCCGCTGCGAACCACAGAACCAATGCTGTACAGATTCCATGGCTCAGATCAAACACAAAACTGGAAGCATAGGCAGCTGCCACTGTCTTCCAGTTGATGGGATCCACCCATCCAACGATATAGTACAGATCCATGATCCAGCCATATAAAAATCCACAGAGAAATCCAAACACGCATAGTCGGACTGGCTTCTTTCTCTTACCTTCTCTGTCTGCACTCTCTGTACCAACCGATCCAAGAACTCCGATCCGATACAGAATTCCTGCCATCAGTCCCATCATTCCCCAGCTGAATATCTACTAGGGAGTCCACTGACCCTGCCCGAATAAAAAATTACTCAAGAATCCTGCCAGCGCGCCGGTCAGATACCCTGCTTCCGGTCCAAATGCCAGCGCCGTAACAATGATGATCGCTGTCATCGGCTTAAAATTCGGCAGCGGGATCAGTGCAAATGCAGTTCTTCCTACCACACAGAGTGCCGCCATCAAGGCAACCGGAACCAGATCTCTCGCCCCCGCCCTTTTCCGGTCATACACGAACCAGAAAGGCAGCGCAGATGCCACAAGAAAGACTGCTGACAACAGAAATCTAAGATCCCTGCTGTCAAAGACAAACAGATGAAACGTCGTCCGTCTCCGAATCCCATAACCTTTTGCCCTCATGGAGTCTGCCTGTTCCACCTCATCCTCCATGCTCCATCCGATCAGCGTAGACATATGGCGAAGTGCTGCGGAGAACTTTTCTCTCCAGGTTCTGGGTTCTGTACCCAGAAGCAGCTGACTGATCCGGATCTGTGTCAGCTGCCGCTTCAGCATTGGAATCATCTGAAGTGCTGTGGTGATCAGCAGTGCACTGCCCGGAGCAATCTGGCCAAACAGATAGAGAAACTTGTCCTCTGTCATCACCACAGAATAACAGACAAACCACAGAATTATCGCCATCAACATCAGTCCGGAAGTGATTCCATAACCGACTGCTTCCAGCGTGATCCACTGATGAAACACCTTTGCCAGCATGGTAACTCCCCTGTGATTCACAAGCGGATTCGCCACAACCGAAAAAAGCAGCAGCATACCGGCAAAAGTAAGCCAGCCAGCCGCCCTTAAGCATGATCAGAAAAAAGACTGCCCCTACACAGGAAACAGCTCCCATCACCGGATGAAAACAGGCCAGAGTCAGACCGATCACGCAGACAAAATACAGAAAAATGCAGCCTGGATGCAGGGATTCAAAATACCGCATTCGCTATATTCCACCTCAGTCTCCGACAGAATACATCCATCCTCTGGAATGATTCCTTTCCACTTGTCCTCCAATGTCATTCCATTGGCTACCGCCGTGTCACAACGGATCGTGATAACAGCAGTTGGTCGTTCCCCTGAACCTGAGCCCTGATCTCCGGATGCACAGCTGCACAACAGGAATCCTGCCAGCAAGATAAATGCCAGCGCTTTCATGAACTTTCTTCTTATTATCATGTAAAACTTCCTTTTAGACGCAAAAAACACGCCTGCAAATCTTAGCAAACGTGTTCATGCATATAAAAAATATGTAATTGTAAATATAAATGCGTTGCAGCAGTTCTTCTGAGTCACATCTTAACGGTATTCTGCACGGCCTTCCCGGTCTCCCAGTGACTGTCTTTCGACATGTACAGTTCCTATATGCATACAGCGGCGTCTTCCCTCCTGGATTCTCACCAGGTCCCCTATTAAGTCGGACTCCTTGTTCTGCGGATATCCAACACTGCCCAATCATTATAACGCAAACACAAGAAACACACAAGGAGTATTTGTCAAAGAAATGACAAATGAAAATTACCTTCATAATCAGATTCAATCGAGTAGGAGGCGGTGATTAGCCGCCGTCCTCTCACACCACCGTGCGTACCGTTCGGTACACGGCGGTTTCAATAGTTGGCATGCATTGACTGATAGGCTGTGGCTAAATCATAATATCCCCAGTTTATCAGTCTTTCTTTTGTTAGTGCTCTTTTGACCACTCCTGAATTTGCCATTCTCCAATAAGCTTTTCGACTATAGGCTCCTTCATTGGCTACCCATTCCGGTATTCCCAGACCTTTCAGCTTCCGTTTTCGAGTCTTTGGCAGTTTCCACTGTTTCCAGATACACATCCGTATCCTTCTATACAACCATCCATTTAATGCTTCGATGTTTTTCTTCATGTCTGCCATACTATAATAATTCAGCCATCCTCGCATATATACTTCTATTCGCTTCATGGCTTTCACTATACTTCCGCACTTGCTCCGGGAAGTGAGCTTTCAGTCTCAATGTCCCTTCCAGATATTTCGTACTGCTTTCTAAAAGTCTTTCAGATACTCGTTCGCTCTTGGCTAACAACACGATATCGTCTGCATAACGGACACATGGCACTCCTCTTTTGTTGAATTCCTGATCAAACTCGTTAAGATAGACGTTTGTCAACAACGGGGAAAGATTTCCTCCCTGCGGTGAACCTTCTTCCGTCTTAACGACTACACCGTTTTCCATCACTCCACTTCTCAGATACCTCTTTATCATCTGAATCACCCGTTCATCTTCTACATCTCTGCGCAGGATATTTACCAGTAATTCATGGTTTATGGTATCGAAGTACTTTGACAGGTCAAGAACTACTGCTCTTGTATATCCCTGTTCTGCGTACTCCTTTATCTTCTGAACTGCGTCTTTCGCACTTCGTCTCGGACGGTATCCGAAACTTCCATCCGAAAACTTCGACTCATAAATCGGCATCAGCTGTTGTGACATTGCCTGTTGGATGATGCGGTCTATGACAATCGGAATACCAAGTTTTCGCACTCCGCCGTCTGGTTTTGGAATCTCCACTCTTCTGACAGGTGATGGGGTATAATGCCCCTTTCGTATCCGTTCTGTTAGTTCATGGTTATGTTCCTTTAACCACTGGAACGCCTCTTCAATGGTCATCCCGTCTATTCCCGGCGCTCCCTTGTTTGCCTTCACTCTTTTGTAAGCTCTGTTGAGGTTGTCCTTATTCAGTATCTTACCTAAGATATCCGGCTCTGCACTGTCTCTTTCTTTCCATATCCGGTTGAATGAGCGGTGCGCTCTTACATACCCTTTACGTTCCGCGCTATCTCTCTGCAAGCAGCTTTCTCTGTTTTCTGCATCCATATGCTCATTCCTCCTTTCCGGGTCATACTTAAGACTCCTATTGATTCGGTCCTTCACCTTCCGCCTACTATGACCTCTGCTGACTTCTGTGCGCTCAGCACTACTTTGGGCAGTGGTTACCTCTTTCAAGGCATACTGCACAGACCTCCCAGGGTACCACACGTTTCTTTCTCTCCATCCATCTGCCACATTTACCATACATGATTCCGTGTAGTTATTGGGCTTCAGTTTGCTTGGCAACCTTACCCTCATGCATAACCTTATATGTGATTTCTATTCGTCAGACCAGAGATTTGCCCGTGGGTTAGTAGATTCCCCACATCCAGCTTCCTTCAGATTCGAGATCACCCTCGACACCTTTGCTTTCGGCTATATCCTTCCCACTACCGGGTGGATTCCGGACTTTCACCGGTTAGAAACGTGCGCCGCCGGGCGCACCAACAAAAATATCGCGGACACCAATTGGCATCCGCGATATTTTTGTCACTACTTATTTCTCTTGATCATCTCCTGTACTGCCTGGCTTGCATCCAGTACATTGACCTTGCGGTCATTGTTCACATCTGCATTCAGGAATTTTTCCATGGTGGCCATGTCAAAATTCTCATACATAGCATTGTACATATTGTAGATGAGCTGGACATCATTGATATCCACTATTCTAGTACCGTTCACGTCATAGTCATATGCAAGAGTCTGCTTTGTTCCTGCAGATTCCTGTACCTTACCAGCTACTTCTGCCTCTACTTCACTCTGGCTCTTATCAGAGATCAGCAGGTATGCATATGCCTGATAGTTATTGGACCAGTACATGCTGTGTGTGTCATAGGTCAGAATATTTCCATCGTCCACTGCACCGGAAGCCGTTACCAGCCAGATTGCTTTTGCATTTGTATTTCCCAGATCCAGATACTTGCTGACCGTTTGTGTAATAATACCTTTCCGCTCAGCGGTAACGTTCAGTTCTTCGCCAGTCACTTTTAAAGCTGGGATTTTGTAGGTCTTGCCGTCTGCCTCCGGAGTCAGGACTGTTCCGTCTGCCAGCTTCAGGGTGTATTCATACACATCCGTTGCCGTCATCTCAAAGGTAAATTCCTGATTTCTCATGGCCAGCTGAGTTGTTCCGCCGGTCACGTTACCAGAGCCCTTGCCTGTGAAGTTGATCTTTGTTCTGGTAGACATGTCTACCTCTTTGCTCACAGTGATCTGGATATCACCAGTCACATTGGTTCCTGCGATGGTATAGGTCTTCTGGTCTGCATCCATGCTTACCGGGCAGTCTTCCCCATTTTTCTTCACGGTCACAAGGTAGGTGTAACCATATTTCTTATCTACCGTAAATGTGTAATCCTGAAGATAAGTAGCCGATCCTGCTGCTGTCAGATCTTCTTTTCCAGTTCCATCTGTGGTTATCGTATAGGTCTTCGGTGTTCTGGTTTCTGTCACATTCAGATCGCCGGTTACATTGCCGATGTTGTAATAAATCTCTCCATTGGTATCCGTCTTCTTCTCAGCCGTCACGTTCTGTCCATTCATCTGAGCCGTGATCTTATAATCATAATGCTGGTCGTTCAGATTGATCCGGTAATCCGTTCCGTCTTTTACCGTGGAGTCACCATGGATCTCTCCTGTCAGAGTCACTCTATGGATATTTTCCACCGCCACTTTACAGGAAGCATTCAGAATCTGTGCATTCGGAGCATCTGCGGTGGCATGTTCGCTCTTATCGATCTTTGCTGCTGTGACAGTGATATTACTCTCACCTGCTGCTTTTCCGGTAAATGTCAATAAGATATTATCAATGCCAACAGTACGGTCTTCTCCATAACCAGGGATCTTCAGTGTTCCTTGTTCATCGTCTGTCACCTTCAGATTGGAAACATTGGCGTCATTGATTTCCTTATAAGTCAGTACTGCAGGATCATAGGTCACTGTCAGATCATACGCATTGTAAGTGGTCTCATCCTTACTCTTCACTGTGATCTCTGCCTGTACATCATCTCCAATCGGAAGGCTTGCACTGCCTCCTGATACAGAGAGTGCATATCCTTGATCCGGAAGCTGCTCTGCCCCTGGCTTTACCGTCACTTTACAGATGGCCGGAGCACTCACATCCGTTCCTTCCACCATCAGATACTGGGTTCCTGCATCTTGGAATCTGCAGATAATGCTTCCATCATCTCTTGTCGTACCCATCTCGATCCACTGCTCTTTTGGTAATGACGGGTCTGTTGTATAGTACACCTTTGCACCGGCAACCGTCATATCTGTCGGCTCACCTGTGTTCATATTCGACCAGCCACGGCGAAGCACTACTTTCTTGGGTTCGCTTGCTGTCATCTCCATCTGCTCTGCTGACGCACCGTCTGTCAAAGTGAAATACGGGAATCCGGCATTAGCATCTGTGTAGAAATTCTTATTACTGTACATGGCAACATCAATTACATCACCATCTTCCAGGGTCATATAATCTGCCGTAGCACCCATACCCGGCTTCATCAGCGGATACTGATGATTCAGGAAATAGGTCAGATTGGAATCATGTCCCCAGAATTTCTGGAAATACATATGACCGAATTCACCGGTGACTGTCATTGCATCGGTATTATTGGCCACCTTTGACCCGCTCAGATAATATTTTTCCAGCATCTGGATCATCAGATGCAGTACAGTCGGCTGCTCCACCGATTCGCCATTTTCAGTTATCATATACTTCTGCAGATCATATGCAGAGAGGTCAAAGTATTCCACATCCACCGGTACCATTGCCAGCAATGTACTGTCCTCATCGCTTCCGGTCACGTACTGTCCATTCAGAGAAAGGGAGAAATAGACGGTCTTTTTGTTCTGTTCTCCAGTTGACGGACGAATCAGTGTCCAGTGCGCATAGAGAACGGTATCTGCGTTGAATTTCGTCTCAGTTGTAATGGCTTCTCCACCATCTTTTTCTGTAAACCAGCCGTCAAACTTATAATTCCAACGATATGGTGTCGGAAGTTCGCTCAGAGAACCGTTCACTGGTACAGTCACATCTGTAGTGTCACAGTTGCCGCCATTCGCATCAAATGTAACCTGGAATCCATCTACTTCCCATGTCAGGATCGGATATCCGTTGTTCTTATTCTGCGTGTCTTTTGTATAACAGGTCACATATGCATTCGCATTCAGTTCCGATACGAAGGAGTCTTTCTTCATCTCCTCCGCATACTTCATCTTGGCACCATTTGCCTTGTATGCTTCCGAGAGCGGTCCCTGATAGAAGCTTCCCTTCTTGATCGTGATATAATCATCTCCGCCAAAGCTTCCCACTGCGCCGCCGCAGTGAATACCGAGACTTACTGATCCCACATTATAACAGCCCAGCGGCATGGATGCCACATAGACATTACCTGCGATTCCACCGATATAATCTGCTCCCTTGACCTCTCCGGTATTATAAGAGGCAATCAGTTCTGCGTAGTTCTGATGGGCTCCGACAATTCCTCCAACCTGTTTTGCCGAATCATTTCCAACTGTTCCTGTATTACGGCAATAACGGATATTTCCATAAGAGTTCGCTCCGGCGATGCCACCGATCAACTCTTTTCCAGTAACTGCCGCCGTATTGCTGCAGCGCTCCACATTGTTGTGGAGACCCACACAGCCCACGATTCCTCCAACCTGGATATTGCCGCTGACACTTCCTGAGAAGCTGCAGTCTGTGATATTTGAAGCTTTCTCTACATCTTCCATAGCACCGGCAATTCCACCGGTCTGGGATACATCACCGGTAACTGTGACAGTACCTGACAGATTCAGGCTCTTAACTTTTCCTCCGCCTGCGATCAATCCGAAGAATCCGGTTTCATCTTTCGTAGATGTGATCTTCAGATTCGTAATATGTTTTCCATTGCCATCAAAGGTACCTGCATATGCATGACCACTACGGCCAATGGGATACCAGTTGTCTGTAGTAAGTTTAATATCGTTCAGCAGCTTACCGCTGATCGCCGTATTGCCTCCATTCACCTCGCTGGCAAACCAGTGCAGTTCCTTCTCAGTCCCGATCATGTAGACACCGCCTACATCGGTAGGTTTAGTGCACTGAGCACTTTCCCACATATCTGCATCTGCTGCTGTGGTGACTGTCTTTGTGGAGGCCTCGAGCATACCTGCCACTTGATCGCTGGTAACGCGCACAGTCAGGACTTTACCCTGATCTGCTGCTGTCACGGTATAAGTCTCGCCGGTCGCTCCTTCGATCGGGGTCTTGCCCTCCTGATACCACTGATATTTTACAGGTACGCTGTCAGAAGATTTGAATACTGCTGTCAGTGTTCTTCCGACTACCGGTGCTCCTTCGATCTTCAGAGAACCAGTCAGACCTTTCACTGCACTTTCTGTCTCTGCCTTCAGCACTCCTGATGCATCTGCACAGAGTGCTTTGACCCGAAGCTTTCTTCCTGCCATATTCTGCAGAATCTTGTACTCCGGTTTCTCTGTGATCGCCAGAACTACATCATCATTTTCATCATAGCTGTAGTACCAGATATAGATCAGACCAGTCTGATCTCCGGTGTACTGAGCAGTCACTGTCGCCTCTACTTCAGCAGTTCCATTGATGGAAAGGGTTCCACTGATGGCTTCTTTACTGCCAAGACGTGTGAGCACCTCGGTCATCTGATTTTTTGCCTGGGCAAGTTCTGATTCAGAGCTTACCTGATTGTCTGTCGGATAACCATCATCTTCAAAGTCTCCGCCGGTCACATCTCCGATGTTGTACAGATTGCTCTTCTCCGCTTTCGTAACATTCAGTCCGAGGGTACCGCCTACACAGCCGCCCATGCTTTCCACACTGCCACTGTTGTACAGCTTGTCAACTTTTCCGTTATTACGTCCTACACAACCACCGGCGTAACTGCGCATGGTGGCGTCTGTATTGATAATATGACCGCTATTTGCCACATTTTCGATCAATGCTGCGGCAAAATTTTCTCCATATCCATCATTATTTCCAGCGATGCCGCCCGCCATATATCCGGCTGCACGGATCATACCTGTATTGATGCAGCCGGAGATCTTTGCTGTACTGTTCTTCGATGCTGTGTTCTCTCCAGCAATTCCACCCACATACTGGGCACCGCTGACTGCACCCTGGTTGGTACAGTTTGTAATGGTTCCGTTATTTTCTCCGGTAATACCGGCTGTATAATTTCCACCAGTTACTGCTGCATCAGCAATACAGTTCTCAATGGTTCCCTGATTCTGAGACGCAATGGCTGCTGCACAGTCTCCGCTGATCACTTTTCCGGTTACTTTCAGGTTCTTGATCGTACCTTTATTCCATGCAAAGAGACCTGCTTCACCATTGGTCTTGCAGTACAGGTTCTTCACTGTATAGCCTGCACCATCAAGGATTCCGGCAAATGCGCTGTCCGCCGTGGTTCCGCCGATCGGTGTCCATGCCTGGTGATTCAGATTTACATCAGCCTTCAACACACCTTGGATGTTTGTTGTCGCCTTTGCTGCATCTGCAAACCATTTCAGTTCAGCCGCTGTGGTGATCTGATAGATACCATTATCCTGTTTAGGCTGTATAGTTGTACGACCATCCCAGCCATCCGGATCTACGGTCGGCTGATCCGGATCCGGTTCGTCGCTTCCCGCCTGCCACTTGAGGATCGGATAGCCTTGATTACTATTCTCGCTGTCTTCTGCGAACTTGTCTCCCAGAGTGGATGCCAGTGCTTTTAACTCTTCTGATGTCTTCTGCTGTGCATCACCGCTCTGGATGGTACACTTGTTAAGATTTCCTACTGGATTCAACTCGCTCTGTGGAACGAAGACCTGATCTAAAGTCTTCTGTCCGCTTGCCCACTCCAGCTTTCCTGCAACACTTCCTGCATTTGTCGCTGATGGCGTGATGCTGGTGTAAGTATTTTTTATAACTCCTGAGCGGAAATTTCCGGTCAGACCACCCGCCACACCGGTAGTAGCAGTTACAGCACCTGTATTGTAACAGTCACTGATAGTTCCACCATTATAAAGGTCGCCCACAAGTCCGCCAACAAGAGAAGCTCCTTTCACGGATCCGCTGTTATAGCATTCGGTCATGGCAGTCGTCTTGTTGGACTGAACTCTTCCCGTCACACCACCAGCTCTATTTGCTGTTGCTGTAACAGTGCCTGCATTGGAAGATGCTGTAATTGAGTTATCTACAGAACCTGCTACACCTCCAACATAATTGCTTCCCGTAACGGTTACACTGTCCGTCACATGGCAGTTCTCTATGTCATAGGCATTACCTGCAATCGCTCCTACATTATTTCCACGATAAGATCCGGACGCCTCGATCTTACTGTCCGTTATCGTAAGGTTGCTGATCTTACTGTCCGTTCCGGCATATCCGAACAATCCTACATAATTCGATGTATAACCTGATCCGGTCATAGAAACATAGAGACCGGAAATGGTATGTCCATCACCGTCAAATGTACCCATATATTTAGCAGATGAACTGTAATCTTTATACCATCCGATCGGTGTCCATTTATAAAGCCCGGATGCTTCTTCATTCACCTCTTCATTGATCGTAATATCAGCCGTCAGCACTGCGGAGTCCGTCATCTTCGCATGTTTATCAAACCACATGAGTTAATCCGGGGAACCGATAAGATATGCTCCGCTTTCATTCTTCTGCGGCTCCGTATAATTCTCTCCGTCCCATGCAGTCTGCACCTCCAGAGCATGTTCCGGGATCTGTACTGCCTGATTCTCTACGGTAAAGTTTTCCTTGACAGATTTATACCCGGAACAGGAGATGACATAATTATAAGTTCCTGCCGGAAGTGCGTAGCTTCCATCTGCCTGTGCCTGCAGATTCTCACCCGGCCACTCCGGACAGGTCACTGTGATCACCGGTGTGATCGCTTTGCCATCAGCCGCAGTAATATCACCAAATGTCACCTTCTGCTTTGCAAGCTCTGTCATGGTGATACTCTGTGCATCCGCTGCTTTATCGCCAGTCACTGAGAAGCTGCCTGTCTTCTCTTCATATCCAAACGCTTTCAATGTATAGCTGTAAGTATTACCGGATTTGGGCAGGCGGTAGGTCCGTCCATCTGCCTCCGGAGTCCGTCCATCCACCGTCAGTTCCGCATCTGCCGGAACCGTCGTAAATACCACATCATAGAGTGCTTCTTTTAATGCGACTGTAATTGTCTGTCCACCATAAGCAACGGTAAAGCTGCCGGTCTCAGTCTGACATTCAGTAGCTGACACTTCATATGTATAGGTACCATTTTTCAGTGCGTAGCTTCCGTCCTCTTTCGGATCGATCACCGTATCGTTCTGTCTAACTGTAAGCTTTGCATTCTCTGGAGTGACAGAAAATGTTACCGTATATTCTGCATTCGGATCCTGCCATCCGAGGATCGGATAGTTGTCCGTCTGAGAAATATAAGAACTACCCAGCAGACCTGCCATATCAGATGCTTTTAACTCATCTGCTGTCTTCGTAGTGATGCCTGACGCATCTGCATTGGCGCCATCGCCGTTCAGTCCATCTGCGGATAAATAGTAGCAGTTTTGGGCCGTGATGAGGTTGGTTGTTGTTCCAGAATAACTGTTCCCAGAGCTGCTTCCTACTACACCACCCGAAACAATGTCTGCAATTGTAGATTTATTTACAATTGTTCCTACATTATAACAATTGGTCAGTATATTCCCACTATAGGAAGCGGAACAAGGATCTCCAACAACACCTCCAACTCCTTTTGTTGCTGTATCATTAAATTCACTGGTTGGTGTCTGGCTCTCTACTTTTCCCCAATTATAACAATCTGTTATCTTCGTATTGGATGACGCACAGCCTCCTGCAATACCTCCCAGGGAATAGATACCCGTCACATCACCAGTATTAAAGCAGGACTGAACTGTACCAGCCGCACTTCCTACCACACCTCCGGTACGTTTGAGAGTACTGGTAATCTTTCCTGTATTTCCACTGCGTTCAATAGAAGAAGAATTGTTAATTCCGCCTGCGATACCTCCCACGCAATAACTATATCCACCTGGCTTACCAGTGTCCACAATCTCTGCACTGTTTATACAATTCTCTATAACTGTATTATTGGCTGCTCCAACAATGCCTCCCACATAATCTCCTGCACCGCTGACTGATCCCTGATTCGTACAACCACTAATACTGCTTCCTGTCGTACTTGTATATCCGACAATACCTGCAATATATCCTTTCTTTGTTGCCGTAACCGTTGCCTGATTCACACAGTTCTCTATGGTGACCGGAGATCCATAACCCACGATACCTGCCGCATATGCGGAAGATGTGGTTGATGTGGTCACACTTCCAGCCACCGTCAGGTCTTTGATCTCTCCGCCTTTTACATAGCCAAACAATCCCTGATAAGCAGTAGTGGCATTGATAGAAAGACCGGAGATCGTATGACCGTCACCATCAAAAGTACCGCCATATGCCACGTAGTCCTTATAAGTATTGGTTGCTTTGCCGATTGGCTCCCAGTCGCCTTCCAGATTGCTTAAATCAATATTCTCTGTCAGTTTCGCACACAGCGTGGATGTTGACTTGAGCGTTGATTTATTGACCTCATCTCTGAAATCCACCAGATCCTGTGCGGTGGCGATCAGATACGGATCAGCTTTGGTTCCGCTTCCACTGGATGCCGGACTTGCCTGTACCGTTGCCGGCATAAGACTCAGCACCATCAGCAGTACCAAAAACATAGATGTAATACGCTTTTTCATCTCTTCCTCCTTGTTATATAGATTTGTATCTTCCATTTATGTGATGGCACAAAAAAAGGATGCAAGTAAGTCTCCTTACCTGCACCCGTCTTATCATGCTCTTAAAGAATATATAATTGTTATTCCAATGTTCCGCAGCAGATGTCTGAGTTACATGGTGCGAACATTTTATAAATTACTTTCCCATGTCCGTAACATGCTTACAGCGTCGTACCCCCTCCCCGATTCTCACGGGGTTCTCCTTTACCTGCCCTGTTAATACGCAGACTGCAAATCATTGTTATCAATATAGCACATTCAGCCTGTACAATCAAGAGGCTGACTGCTTTTTAATTGGACAATCAGAAAGAAAAAACTCCATGCGCACCGACAAGGCTATTGTAGACATCTTTTACTTTCTATCCCAATACTTCTTTATGTATCTGTCTGCCGCCTGTTCTGACAACTGGAACTTATTTTTCAGATGAAATTTTGCGTCATCTTCACAGTAGCCTAATTCCTGTAATAGCTCCAGCATACTGGAGATTCCATATTCCTTCCCGATTGTAATTCCACGTTTCTCGCCGATTGCAACTCCTCGTTTCTCGCCGATTGTAATTCCTCGTTCTTCACCACGTTTCTCGCCGATTGCAACTCCATCCTCATATATCTCACCTAAAGCGGATCTCATATCAATCTTTCCCCCTTTTGTCTCCCATGTTTTCTTTATCTTAAGTACCTGCGGATCTTCCACATAATTCAGGAGCGTGCTGACTGTATCATTTTCCAGCTCAGAAAATCCCAAGGAACTATGTACAAGTTCTGCCAGCTTTTTCTTGTTTTTTGCGTA
>OGJP01000555.1_pt1 | contig 17417 bp, 16 predicted proteins | sample 1572311 | NCBI WGS metagenome assembly OGJP01 (sample SAMEA2582093, study PRJEB24529) | metagenome | biome: Human gut stool | place: China | collected 2011
TTCAGAAAAATCTATAACAGCCCGGAGTGTGTGAAATACAACGCAGTTTATTTCACACACTCCGGGCTGTTATGGATTTTTCGAAAATCTGTTGACAAATCGTTTGTATGGAATTATTATTGTATTAAATAAATAATACAATAGAGAAAGGAGTACAGCATATGGAGTGGAAATTGGATGACAGTAGACCAATCTGGATGCAGTTGGAAGAGCAGCTGACCAGGCGGATCCTGTCTGGATGGTATAAAGCCGGAGAAAAACTTCCAACGGTGCGTGACCTGGCTGCAGAAGCAGGTGTGAATCCAAATACCATGCAGAGGGCGTTGGCCGCGTTGGATGGGGAAGGCTTAAGTATACCGAACCGGACGATCGGGAGAACCGTGACGGAAGATGAGGGCGTGCTGGAAGCCATGCGATCCAGACTTGCAGGAAATATTATCGATCAGTTCTTTGAGGCAACCGCAGAGCTTGGCTATAGCAAAGAACAGGCAGTACAACTTTTGGAAAGGAGCATGAAAGAATGAGTGAGATATTGATACAGTGTCAGGATCTGCACAAGAGATACGGCAGAAAAGAAGCTCTTTGCGGTGTGAATCTGAGACTGGAAAGTGGAAAGATCGTGGGTCTGTTAGGACCAAATGGATCCGGTAAGACAACTTTGATCAAGATCCTGAACGGACTTTTGAAGCCGGATCAGGGAATGGTGACCATTGACGGGGAGGAGCCGGGCATACATACCAAATCAGTGATCAGTTATCTTCCGGATAAGCCTTATTTTGCAGACTGGATGAAGATTACAGATCTGCTGGAGCTGTTTGAAGATTTTTATGAGGATTTTGACCGGGCACGGGCGGAAAAGATGTGTCAGGAACTTGGAATTGATACGAAGTTGAAGATGAAGACTCTGTCCAAAGGAAACAAAGAGAAGGTACAGCTTGTACTGGTTATGAGCAGACAGGCAAAATTGTATCTGCTGGATGAACCGATCGCCGGTGTGGACCCGGCAGCCAGAGATTTTATTCTGTCAACCATTTTGAATAATTACAATCCGGACGGCACAGTACTGATCTCTACCCATCTGATCGCAGATGTGGAGCGGGTGCTGGATGAAGTTGTATTTTTAAAGGACGGACAGATTGTTCGCCAGGAACAGGTGGATGATATCCGCGAAAAAGAAGGCATGTCCGTAGATGAACTGTTCAGACAGGAATTCCGGGCAGTACCTTTTGAGGGAGGTGAGTGGAATGTTAAGTAAGCTGGTGAAATATGATATCAAATCTCTGATCCGTGTGTTTATTCCAATCTGGATCGCAGCTCCGATCGTGGCAGTGATGCTCAGCGGTGCGATTCATCTGATCTCCGTTTCAGACGGACCGCTTATGAATCTGTTTTCCGAATATGTAGGTCCGATCCTGCTTGGAATTCTCACTATTTTATTTGTGGCAGTGATCGTAGGTATGATGATCATGACACTGATCCTGGTGATCCGCAGATTCTGGAACGGTCTTCTGAAAGAAGAAGGTTATCTGGCATTTACCCTTCCGGTGGAAGTATGGCAGCTCATCGTATCCAAGGTGATCGTGGCGGCCATTGTAAATCTGATCAGTGGTCTGATTGCGGCACTTTCCTGCCTGATCCTGTTCCTTGGCATCTCCAAGGAGATCTTTTACAGTATGGAATATACGTTCAGTGTAATATGGAGATCAATGACAGGAGAGCTTGGTGCTTACACAGGTGTTCTGATCGTGCTTGGAATCCTGTTCCTGATCGTCACAAGCATCTGCGGAATCTATATGCTCTATGCATCTATGTCTCTGGGTCAGTTGATGGAGGATCATCGGGTAGCAGGATCATTTCTGGCTTATATTGGCTTAAATATGGCTGTGAGTACCATCACTAATATCGGCACCATGATCGTCACGAACATATTACCGGATAATCTGGTGAATATCATGGCGGATAATGCAGGACTGATCATCACCCTGTATATGCTGATCATGCTGGTGATAAATGGAATTCAGTTAGCTGTATACCATGTGATCACGGAGTATGTGCTGACCAACAAACTGAATCTGGAGTAATGCTTGTATCCATTTCTGAAAATCAGTATAATACACTTATGCGAGAGTTTTCAGCCAGTTTAATACATCGAGAAGACTTGGCATGACATGAAAGGCAAGTGCGCGGATCTCATCTGTCGGCTGTACCTGGTCAGGAACCATGATCGGAGTCATGCCTGCGCAGTGAGCAGAACGGATGCCATTAAAAGAATCCTCAATGGCAATGGACTTTGTGGGGCCTGCGTTAAGAATTTCGCAGGCCTTCAGAAAAATATCAGGAGCTGGTTTACTGTGTTCCACCATATCTCCGCAGACCAGTGTCTGAAAATAGGGAAGAAGTCCGGCAGTGCCGATCTCATCACGCACCAGATGCTGGGCCGTGGAGGAGGCAAGACCGACTTTGATGTCCTGTTCCTGAAGATAGCTTAACAGTTCACGAACGCCGGGTTTGGTAGGAAGCGGTACACCCTTATAGTGAGTATTAAAAAGCTCAGTCACTTCTGCACGATACGGATCAAAGGGAAAATCTGCACCGTAATTTTCCAGAAATATTTCCCGAGTACGTACACGATTGGTACCAAGACATTGAATGCAAGTGTGTTCTACATTTGGGATATTGTGTTTTTTAGCTACTTCTTTCCAGAATTCGATGACCAGACGTTCTGTATCGAAGATAACGCCGTCCATGTCAAAAACAACTGCCTGATATTGCATAGATGTTATACTCCTTTTTTCTTATGGTTGATCGTATACAGGGATTGTACCATATCTGACAGGGAAAAGGGAACTCAGAAAGGAAAGATACCATGGATTTATTTGACTATATGAGAACTAATACCATGCAATCCGAAGCGCCGCTGGCATCGCGTATGCGGCCGGAGACACTGGAAGAGATCGTGGGACAGCAGCATATTATAGGAAAGGACAAGCTGCTTTATCGTGCGATCCGGGCAGATAAGCTGGGATCTGTGATCTTTTATGGCCCGCCTGGAACCGGCAAGACCACCATTGCAAAGGTGATCGCTCATACAACGAAGGCAGAGTTTACCCAGATCAATGCTACGGTGGCAGGTAAAAAGGATATGGAGGATGTGGTGCGTCAGGCAAAGGACAATCTGGGCATGTACGGCAAACACACGATCCTGTTTGTAGATGAGATCCACCGGTTTAATAAGAGTCAGCAGGATTATCTGCTTCCTTTTGTGGAGGACGGTACATTGATCCTGATTGGTGCCACCACCGAAAATCCGTATTTTGAAGTAAATGGCGCATTACTGTCCCGGTCGATTGTCTTTGAACTGAAAGCACTGGAACCTGCGGATATTAAGCAGCTTCTGAAGCGTGCACTTACTGACATGGAAAAGGGCATGGGTGCCTACCAGGCGGTGGCAGATGAGGATGCGCTGGATTTTCTGGCAGATATTGCCGGAGGAGATGCAAGAAATGCGTTAAATGCACTGGAGCTTGGAATTCTGACTACAGAGAAAAGTGAGGATGGAAAGATCCACATTACGCTGGAGGTGGCATCTCAGTGTATTCAGAAAAAAGTGGTCCGCTATGACAAAGGCGGAGATAATCATTATGATACGATCTCGGCATTTATCAAGAGTATGAGGGGATCGGATCCGGATGCTGCGGTCTTTTATCTGGCGAAAATGCTGTATGCCGGGGAAGATATTAAATTTATTGCCCGCAGGATCATGATCTGCGCATCGGAGGATGTGGGAAATGCAGATCCACAGGCCATTCAGGTGGCGGTGGCAGCAGCTCAGGCAGTGGAGCGGATCGGTATGCCGGAAGCACAGATCATCTTGTCCCAGGCCGCTTCTTATGTGGCAGGTGCGCCTAAGAGCAATGCAGCCTGCAATGCGATCTTTGATGCCATGGCAGCGGTGAAGTCTACTACGACCACCGTTCCGGTTCATCTGCAGGATAAGCATTATGGTGGTGCAGAAAAGCTGGGACATGGCATCGGCTATAAGTATGCTCATGATTATCCAGAGCATTATGTGAAGCAGCAGTATCTGCCAGATGAACTGGTGGGACAGACATTCTACCATCCCACGGACATTGGTTATGAGAAGGTGATCGGTGATCGGCTTAAACGGCTGAGGGAGAGGGATCAGTGATCCGATTTCGCAGAATCCCGCATTCTGGCGGAAGTTTGATCGACTGATATTGCCACAGAATTTTCTCCAGCTCGTAGATGGCCGGTGTGAGAAATTTGTTTTTATGGTAGACCAGCTTAAAGGTGCGGTTCCATTCCAGATCTTCGTTGTGGAAGATTCGAAGTCGTTGGTGTCGGATCTCATGAGGCATGAGTCGCAGAGACATGACGGACAGCACTTTATTATAGAGAACCGCATTTAAAATGGTACGGGGGCAGTTGGCTTCCCAGGTGACTTTAAGAAGAAGCTTATGCTTATCAGCATAATTCTCAAAAAGCTGCCGGGTGCCGCTGCCTTTTTCGCGCATAGCAAAGGGCTGACCGTTCAGTTCATCGGAAAAGATCAGGCTGCGTTCATAAAATGGGTGGTGTTTTCCGGCGGCAAGAACCAGACAATCATCAATAATGGGGATCACTACCAGATCCGGAGATTGGATCTCGCCTTCTACTACCGCAGCATCCAGCTCAGATTTTAATAGTTTCTGTTCAATCTCTAAGGTATTGCTTACATAGGAATGGACTTCCAGACCGGGGGTGGATTCTTCCAGTTTCAGCATAACGGTGGGAGTCAGACAGGTTCCGACGGTCAGTGTGCTTCCAAGCTTCAGAATGGAAGTCTGCCCCTGGTTCAACATCAGTTCTTCCACTTCTGTGAACCGGTTCACAAGTTCCCTGGCCTGAGGGAGCAGAAGCGTTCCACGGTCAGTCAGGTATAGTTTCTTCCCTAACCGTTCAAACAGTAATCCATTGTAATGCTTTTCTAACTCCCGGATCGCCTGACTGATCGTTGGCTGAGAAAGATATAAGTGTTCCGCAGCAGCACTCATGGTACCATATTCGGCAACTGCAAGAAAAATCGTAAGATGACGGATCGTCATGGAAAACCTCCTCAATATATAGGTAAAACCTATTGTTTTTATAAAATATTATCATTTTTCAAATAGATAGGCAAGTGATATGATAGAGACAATATGTGAGCCGGAATCATAAGATGCGGCGAAATGAATATACAAAGCAGATAAAGGAGGACAAGCATGGCAGCATTAACCATCAGCAAAGAGGAAGAGCAGCGCCTGAAGGGTCTGGGATTTCTGAATAACAAGGGAACGGATAACTTTTCCGCCCGTGTGATCACTGTTAACGGAAAGGTGACTGTGGCACAGCACAGATGCCTGGCAGACGCCGCAGAAAAATTTGGAAACGGTAATCTGACATTTACCACCAGACTGACTGTGGAGGTGCAGGGCATTCCTTATGAAAATATCGAAGCATTCCGTGAGTTTATCGCAAAAGAAGGACTGACCACCGGAGGAACCGGTCCGAAGGTAAGACCGATCGTGTCCTGTAAGGGAACCACCTGTCAGTATGGTCTGCTGGATTCCTTTGGAATCTCTGAGGAGATCCATCATCGTTTTTATGTGGCTTATCATGACATCAAATTGCCGCATAAATTCAAGATCGCAGTAGGTGGATGCCCGAATAACTGTGTAAAACCGAACCTGAATGATCTGGGAATCATTGGTCAGAGAATTCCGGAATTTCATAAAGAGCTTTGCAAGGGCTGTAAAAAATGCGCTATTGAGGCAGCCTGTCCGATTGGTGCGTCAAAGGTGATCGATGGTGTTCTGGTAAGAGATGAGGAGAAATGTAACCATTGCGGCCGCTGCATCGGACATTGCCGTTTTGATTCTATCGTGGATGGTCAGTATGGATTTAAAATCTATATCGGCGGACGCTGGGGAAAACAGGTGTCCCAGGGACGTGCACTTGGCAAGATCTTTACCAGCAAGGATGAGGCACTGAACGTGATCGAGAAAGCAATCCTTTTGTATCGTGACCAGGGCTATGTGGGTGAGCGTTTTGCCAACACCATCGAGCGGCTTGGCTTTGAAAATGTGGAAAAGCAGCTTCTCTCTGATGAGATTCTGGATAGAAAAGAAGAGATCCTGACAGCAGAGCTGAAAACCAAATAAAATGGGATGGAATTCCATCTTGCAACCATAGAATCAACATGATATAATCCTATATTAGTGATGACGAAGATGACATTTCAAATAATTTTGCAATGTCATCTTTTTTCCATTATGTAAACTACAAGAGGGAAGCGAGGAAATACTCATGAAAGAAAAGAAGAAAATGTCGCTGGCCATGCAGATCTTTATTGCACTGGTACTGGCCATTATTGCAGGTCTGCTGATGCAGAATTATGCAGATTTTGCAACCAACTATATTAAACCGTTCGGAACGATCTTCCTGAACCTGATCAAATTTATTGTGTGCCCGATTGTTCTGTTCTCCATCATGTGTGGTATCATTTCCATGAGTGATATCAGGAAAGTCGGATCTATCGGACTGAAAACCGTTGTCTTTTATCTGTGCACTACTGCATTTGCCGTAACCATCGGACTGGTTGGCGGTAATCTGTTCAAGGGAATGTTCCCGGTGGTTGCAACCACGGATCTGTCCTATGAGGCTGCAGAGGCAACCTCCTTTATGGATACGCTGGTAAATATTTTTCCGTCCAACTTCATCTCTCCAATGGTAGAGGCGAATATGCTTCAGGTCATCGTGATGGCTATTATTCTTGGTTTTGCCATTATTCTGGTGGGTGAGAAAAATGTCCGTGTGGTAAATGCATTTAACGATCTGAATGAGATCTTTATGAAATGTATGGAAATGATCCTGAAGTTATCACCGATCGGTGTGTTCTGCCTGCTGTGCCCGGTTATTGCATCCAATGGTCCGACCATCATCGGTTCTCTGGCTATGGTACTACTGGCTGCTTATATCTGCTATTTTGTACATGCAGTGGTTGTTTACTCTCTGACAGTCAGCACACTGGGCGGCATGAGTCCTGTGAAATTCTTCAAAGGAATGATGCCGGCGATCATGTTTGCATTTTCCAGTGCATCTTCAGTGGGAACTCTGCCGATCAACTTAAGCTGTACCGAGAAGCTTGGTGCAAAACGTGAGATCGCTTCCTTCGTTCTTCCGCTGGGAGCAACTATCAACATGGATGGTACTGCTATCTATCAGGGCGTATGTGCGATTTTTATCGCATCCTGCTATGGTATTCAGCTGACTCTGCCGCAGATGCTGACCATTGTCCTGACCGCAACTTTGGCTTCCATCGGAACCGCAGGTGTACCGGGAGCAGGTATGGTTATGCTGGCAATGGTACTGACCTCTGTTGGACTTCCAATCGATGGTATCGCGCTGGTAGCAGGTGTTGACCGTATCTTCGATATGGGTCGGACAACCGTTAATATTACCGGTGATGCAGCTTGTACCATGGTCGTATCCAATATGGAAGCAAAAAAAGAAGTACGCAAAGCAAATAAATAGTGAGCAGCAAATTATTGGGGAGTAAAATCATTTTGAATGATTTTACTCCCTTTAATAATTAATAAATTATTTGTTGAGAAGAGGCATTTGAACGAGAAGGTTTTGTAAATTCATGATGTCCCAAGGTAGATATTCGGCGATTGAGATGCAACGAATTGTATATTTTTGATCAATGGCATTTAATGCATGGATAAGAGATGAAAAAGATGCACCAGGGTGAATGTATTTAAGCCGTTCAAAATATACATCTGGATTAGCAGAAGATTGACTTCTGAATGTTGCCAGATCAATTACATCTACATCAAAATGAATAAGTACATTATCAATATGCATTTTTTCAAGTGAATCTATAATTTTTGAGGGATCATTTGCAAAATCTTCTGGTGGAATATTCTGCAGATGATGATGGTGGCAAACATTACGATTAAATTGTTCGTCATCGTTTACACCTACATAGAGCAGTTTATTGTCATGTATTTTTTGAGGAACAAGACTGCTGAAATCTGGATCACCCTCTCCAAGAAGAGTAGTGACAACTATTGCATGGTAGTCTGTAGTTTCTCCTGCAATTGAGATATCTGCATGTCGATCAAACCAGATAATTGCGGTATTATGAGGATATTTTTCTAACATATAAGAAAAAGGCGCAAGGCTGATGCTGCATTCACCACCAAAAACAACAATCTGATCTGGATTTTTTTCTTTTAAAATCGATATGGCAGACTTTGTTTGATCTAATAGAGTATTTTTATAAGCAATACCATCTCGCTCATGATTTTTTTCAAGCTGCATAGAAACAGGCAGTTCTATAGTTTCACAGGAAGATGATGGAGCAAGAAATTCAAGAATTTTTGCTCCATAAGCATATTGAATGCGATTTCCACCTTGCCACTGAGGCAAGACTAATCTAATTAATTTAGACATAAGAACTCCTTTACATGTTTAGTTTGGTTGAGCAATTAGTAATTTAATACCTGCACGTTGTAGTGCATTTGCAAGAAAATCAGATGGAGCTTCATCAGTTACAAGTATATCGATACAATTTAAATTTCCTATTTTATAAAAATCAACTGTATCGAATTTACTATGGTCAGCTAAAGCAATAGTCAGATTTGAACTTTTGATCATCTGTTTTTTTACAAGGCCCTCTTCCTCTACATGTGTATATAATCCAGAATTGTCAAAAGCAGAAACCCCTAAAAAACAATAATCAAAATTATAACACATCAATTTTTCTATAGTGTCAGAACCTATCACGTACATTTGGTCTTTATCTAGTCTTCCCGGCAAAAAAGAAATATCACAATCAGGATTTTGGGCTAAAATTTGCGCAATAGGAAGAGAATTTGTGACAGCATGCATTTCTTCAGTAAGTAGTAGGTGTGCAACAGCCTGTACAGTAGTAGAGTTATCGAATAAAATATTTGTATGTGATTTAATAAGCTCTACGGCTGTTTTGGCAATTGCATCTTTACTAGTGTTGAACTGATAAAGTCGTTCAGTGTGTTTTGTAGAAGGTACAGATTTACTGCAAGAAATTGCGCCTCCAAATGTTCTTTTTAATAAGTTTTGCTTTTCTAGGGCAATTAAATCTCTTCTTACTGTATCCTTGGAAACTCCGAGAGTATTAGATAATTGCTCAATTGTAATTGTTTTTTTCTCTTCTAATAAATTGGTTATTATGCGGTAACGTTCTTCGATTAACATATGATTATTTCTCCTCTTTATATAAAATAGCACATTATTTCACATATTGCAATAAAATGCAAAAAAACTTATTAAAAAATATTTTTAATTAAAGTATTGCAAAAAAATGCAAAAAGATGTAAAATGCAAAATAAGACAGCAAAAATGAATTTGGTTGCATATATTTCTCCTCAATTAAATGTATTTTTGCTGGTACAAAAAGGAGGTAAAGAGTATGAAAGACAAAGTTTTTGGAGTGTTACAGAAAATGGGAAGATCATTTTTGCTTCCAATCGCAGTTCTGCCTGTTGCAGGAATGTTTTTGGGAATTGGATCTTCTTTATTATCAACGGAGTACATTGAAGAAGGAGGCCTTTTCTACAAAATCTTAAGTACAATAACAAATTGCGGAGATGCTATCTTTGGACTTTTACCCTTGCTGCTATGCGTAGCTGTTGCGTTGGGATTGGCTAAAAAAAATAAAGAAGTTGCCGCTATATCTGCTGTTATCGGTTATTTTGCAATGAATATGGCAGTGACAAGTGTAGTGAATAATTTTTATGATGTGGAAAAACTTAAGGAAACGCCCGGTTTAATACAAAATTTTTTGGGATTTGAAAATAGTTTTAATACAAGTGTATTAGGTGCAGTAATTTTAGGACTTATAATTTCTGCAATCCATAATAAGTACTATAATATCAAATTACCGGAAGTTCTTGCTTTTTTTGGTGGACTTAATTTTATACCCATCGCTTCATTTTTGGTAGCAATTGTATATGGTATTGCTATTACACCGCTGTGGCCGTTGATTGCAGAAGGAATTGCTATGCTTGGACGGGGAATTGCAGGAATGGGTTATTTTGGAACTTTTTTATACGGATTTATTTATCGACTTTTAATTCCAACAGGCTTACATCATGTTTTTTATGTTCCATTCTGGCAAACGGCTTTAGGAGGAACAATGGAAATTGGAGGACAGATGTACATAGGAGCACAGAACATTCTGTTTGAAGAAATTCAAACAGGAATGGAAATCAGTCCTTCTGTTGCAAGATTTTATTCTGGAGAATTTGCAATGATGATGTTTGGACTTCCGGGTGCTGCGTTAGCAATGTATCATACTGCATATGAGCAAAATAAAGCAAAAGTTAAAGGACTCTTAAGTTCGGCAGCATTTACCTCTTTTTTGACTGGTATTACTGAGCCGATTGAATTTTCATTTTTGTTTGTATCTCCATTACTATATTTTGGAGTGCACGCAGTACTGTCTGGCTTGTGTTTTGCAGCAGCTAATTTTCTGGGAGCGACTGTAGGATATAGTTTTGCAGCAGGTGCAATAGAATTTATACTCTATGGAGTAATGCTTGGAAATAAACGTACACATTGGATTGTCTTATTAGGATTAGGTGTTATTGTATTCTTCTTATATTATTTTATTTTTAAATTTTTGATTCTTAAATTTGATATGAAAACACCAGGGCGTGAAGATAATGTAGAAAATGTAAAATTATATACAAAGAAGGATGTACAGAATAAGTCCAGATTTGATTCTATTATTGAAGGACTTGGAGGAGTGAGCAACATTGTAGACATCGATAATTGTGCAACACGTTTGAGAATTCGTGTTGTAGATGGCGAAAAAATCAGTAAAGATATTCTTACCACGGTTGGGGCACATGGAGTGGTTGTTAAGGGTACTAATGTACAGATTATCTATGGACCACAGGTGGCTAATATAAGAATAGATTTAGAAGAATATTTAAAATCATTATAAGGCGAAAACATATGAAAATTAGAGAAAGAATTATTCAGGTTTCTGGTGCAGAATTTGGAGAACTGGGAAATGTATATGTGATTTCATATAAGTCAGGATATATTATGATTGATGCGGGTATGTCAAGTGCATTAAATGTTATTAAAGATAACTTGAAATATTGGGGAATTGAGGAAGAGAAGATTACGCATATTTTTGTGACTCATGCACATGATGATCATTGTGGATGCTGTGCATATTTTCAAAAAAAAGGAACAAAGATATGTATTGGTGCTGAAGATGCTAAAATGATGAAAGCAGGTAATTTAGGAATAAATAGTCCTTGTACAAATCATGTAATGCCTCAGTGTAATCCGGATATTGAAATTGGTAATGAAGAGATCTTTGAATTTAAAGGGTTAAAACTTTATACATATAAAATGCCGGGGCATACAGACGGAACAGTTGTTTATTACGCAGAAATTGATCAGGACAAAGTCTTGTTTACAGGAGATTTCTTTTTCCCGTATGGAGAAAGAGGTGAATTCGCATCAACAGGGTGGAAAGGAGATCTGAGTTATAGTCCTGAAAAGATGACACAAAGTTTTAGCAGGCTGTATGATATGAAACTGGATGTAAATCTTGTATTAAGTGGTCACGGAATACCTTTATTTGGAGAAAAAGCACAAGATTTAACACGCGTAGCTTTCAAGTATCATATTTTGAATAATAGATAAAAGGAATTGCAAATGATTGAATTAAGGAAAATTGCTAAACCATTCAAAGAAATAAATCTATTTCCTGTAATTTTAAGTGAGTATACATTGAAACAGCGATACAAGAATGTAGTTGATAAAATGAAGCAGAAAAATTATGATGCGATGATTATTTATGCAGATTTGGAGCATGGAAGTAATTTTGAATACTTAACAGGATTTTTACCTCGATTTGAAGAGGCATTGTTGATTGTGTTTTCAGAAGGACAAGCTGAACTCGTATTAGGAAATGAAAATTTAAATAAAGCGTCTAAAGCTAGGATAGATGCGAAGGCAATTCATATGCCTGTATTTTCTTTGCCAAATCAGCCAATGTATGATTGCAAAAGTATCGATTTATGCTTGAATACAAGTAGGATTAAGCGGGCGAAAAGAATAGGAATCACTGGATGGAAATTATTTTCTTCAGAATTGAAAAACCAAGAAGATTGTTATGATCTGCCATATTTTGTTATTGATGCAATTAAAAAAGTATGTCCTCATGCAGAATTAAAAAACAGTACGGGTCTTTTTATAGGAGAAAATGGTGTGCGAGTTACAAATAATGAAGAAGAACTTGCTCATTATGAATTTGGAGCAGCACTTGCAGGAAGATGTATGCAGGATGCCATGGATAATATTTCGTTAGGTAAAAATGAAATGGAGATGGCAGAACACCTCTCGGCATTAGGGCAGAAACATAATGTAGTCACAATCATGTCTACCGGTGAACGTTTTGAAAAAGCGAATCTTTATCCTGGAAGGAAAATGATAAAGAAAGGGGATAGAATATCTATAACTACAGGATATAAAGGCGGATTGCAAAGTAGATGTGGGTATGCGGTATGCGGAAAGGATGAATTGCCTGAAAAAGAAAAAACGTATGTGGAAACTGTTGTAATCCCTTATTTTCAGGCTGTGAAAACATGGATTGAACAAATACATATTGGGATGACAGGCGGTGAACTATACGAAGTGATTGATAATGTTTTCCCTAAAGAAATATATGGATGGAATTTGAACCCAGGTCATTTATGCGCTGATGAAGAATGGTTATGTTCGCCGATTTATAAAGACTCAAAAGAGATAATTCAAAGTGGAATGATTTTTCAAATTGATATTATTCCTTCGGTGGCAGGTTATCAGGGAGCTAGTTGTGAAAGTGGTGTTGCATTGGCTGATGAAGATCTTAGGAATAAAATCCGAAAACATTTTCCAGAAATGTGGGAAAGGGTATGTAAAAGAAAAACATACATGAAAAATGAACTTGGAATTTGTGTACCTGAAGAGGTTATGCCGATGAGTTCAATGACTGCATATTATCGACCATATTTACTAAATAAAGATATGGCATTGTGTTCCAGATAATATTATCAATATGATATGTGTTGAGAATATGTAATGCGGTTATATAGTTAATTGATATGTCAAAATAAAGGAATGTCGCTTATTCACCTTTTGGTGATTTTGCGACATTCTTTTATTTTTTAGGAGTAGCATAAATTTATTTATGCAGTTACGATCCAGGTATTATAGCCCATCCGCTTCAGCTCCTGCTCCAGATCGATGGCATTTTGCAGGTTATAAAAAGCACCCACCTGTACCCGGTAGAGAGGACGGTCAACTGGTTTTTCCGCAGCAGGCTGACCGTCAGAAGCTTCATTCTCAATGGAAGTCAGCGTATCCATGATGCCATCGGCGATAGCCTGGGCGATCTCGTCGAGGCGGGTGTCGAAGAGCTTATTGTCTTCAGCATTGTCGATAAATCCCACTTCTACAAGGATCGCAGGCATCTTTGTCCGGCGAAGTACTGCCAGATTCGGCCGTGCCTCCACGTTAATATTCCGGAAGCCTACGCCTTCCAGATTCTTATTGATGGCCTCTGCCATGGTGAGTTTCTGCCCGTTTAAGTCATAGACCAGAGACTGGACACCATGGTAGCTGCCTGGAACCTCACTCATATTCCGATGAATGGAGATAAAGAGATCCGCATCTGTATCGTTGGCAAGCTGGGCTTTCTGAATCACCGATTGATTGATATTTCCGGTTCTGGTATAGTCCACATCATATCCGCTGCGGGAGAGAATTTCGCCCACTGCCATGGCAAGACGGAGCGTATCATCACTTTCACGGCGGCCATTATAGACAGCACCGGGATCACTGAGTCCATTATGTCCGGCATCGATCACAATTTTTGTTGCCATAGAATGCACAAACCTTTCCAGGCTTTTTTATAAACTATGAAACTGCCTACAAAGTTGTGACTTGAGTGATCATTTCACTGAAGGAAGGATGAGGGCGGATCACAGAGGCCATTTCTTCCAGAGTGAGTTTTTGAGCAATGGCAACGGCAAATTCGCTGATCATATCTGTAGCCCGGGCGCAGAGAAGCTGGGCACCGATGATCACATGGGTTTCTTCCAGATAGATTACCTTCATTAAGCCGCGTTCCTGAAGGGATAATACAGATTTTCCGTTGGCAGAGCTTAAGATCTTGTGGCTCTTAGCAGCAAGTCCCTGTTCCTTTGCCTGATCCAGTGTCAGTCCGACAGATGCGATCTCAGGAGTAGCATAGATGCAGGATGGAACGAGATCAAGAAGCGGCTCAACTGACCGGGAGACAGAACAACTATCTGTATCGGATGTGGATCTGGCAGCGATGTGATGGACCGCATGGAGTCCCTGAGCAGTAGCAGCATGTGCCAGCTGCAGCTTTCCGTTTACATCGCCGATGGCATAGATGCCGGAAATGCTGGTCTGAAAATGTTCATCAGTCAGGATCCGTCCTCGTTCCATGGAAGGAGCAAGGCCATCAGCAAACAGACCGGCTGTATAAGGTTTTCGACCGGTAGCGATCAGAACAGCCTGAACTGTGCAGGTGCAGACCGTATCTTTTTCCGTGTAGGTGCATAAAATGCCATCTTCGGTGGATTCCAGAGACTGCACTTTGGCACCTGTGTGGATATCGGCACCTTTTTTCTTCAGGGAGAGCTTCAGGCTCTGTCCCAGCTCTTTATCCATGTTTGCGATCAGGGAAGGAAGTGCTTCCAGAATCGTGACTTTTGTTCCCAGTGTCTGCCAGATTCCGGCAAATTCCACACCAATCACACCTCCGCCGATGATCAGCAGAGAAGAAAATGGTTCCTTATCCCAGGAGAGCAGTTCATCACTGGTCATAATGCCTGGAAGATCATGTTCGGGAATCGGTGGGATAGAGGGAACACTGCCGGATGCCAGCAGGATCTGTCTGGTCTTGATGGTAACAGGATCCGCATCGTCAGAAGTGATCTGTACCTCTTTGATCGCCTCGGCATGGGAAACACCTGTATCAATAACGGTTCCAAGTCCCTGATAAATCGTAACTTTTGCCGCTTTCAGAAGAGCAGCGATTCCCTTTTGCAGAGTCGTGATAGTTGCCTGTTTATGCTCTTGAATGCCGCTCAGATCAGCTTGTACATGGTCTATAGAGATGCCAAACTGTGCAGCATCGCGTACTTCTTCATAGAGCTTGGCAGAATGGAGTAATGTTTTGGTAGGGATGCATCCCCGGTTCAGGCAGGTTCCTCCCAGCGGCTGCCCTTCTCCAACTGCGATATCAGCTCCGAATTCTCCTGGAGTTTCCAGAAGACCAAGTGCGATGGGATTGCAGCTTGCGATCAGTTTGGCACCGGAAGCGTGTACCGCATCTGCGATAGCAGCTCCGTCTTCCACAAGTCCGTAATAGTTCGGAGTCTGAATGATCAGGCAGGCAATGGAAGAGGTATCCATAGAATTCCAGCTTTCCAGATCTGTGAGACCTTCTTTTTCCGGAAGGACCACAAGAGGTGCACCGGAACTAAAGCAGTAGGTGCGGATCACAGAGAGGATCTTCGGGTCTACGGAAGCACTGACACAGATGGTTCCCCGTTTCCGGTCACGGCACATGGCAGCAGCCTCAGCAGCAGCAGTTGCACTGTCATAGACAGAGGCATTGGATACATCCATGCCGGTCAGTTCACAGATCATAGTCTGATATTCAAAGATCGACTGCAGCAGTCCCTGGCTGATCTCTGCCTGACAGTGAGCTTCATATGCAGCAGCATCGAGAAGCTCTTCTTCAGCGGTGATCTCTTTTACTTTAATGAGCCATGCATCATATGGAGCTTCGTTGATCAACTCCGGATGATCCAGAAGTTCTTCATTGACTTCGCAGACCGTTCCGGATACCGGGCAGAAAATATCGGATACAGCTTTGACAGATTCAAAATTCTGAAAATTATGAAAGGAAGTAAGGGACTGGATTTTTTTTCATAGATAAGGTATGATGGGCAGAGATTTATGTTACAGACCCATTCAGGAGGCAGAAGAGATGAATACGGAAAAGAACAGACAGGCATTGGGGATTATTATGACTTTGACAGGTGCTGTATTCTGGGGATTGTGCGGAAGCTGTGGCCAGTTTTTGTTTCAATATAAAGAAGTGACATCGGACTGGCTGGTACCGATCCGACTGACCGGAGCCGGAGCATTGATTCTGCTTCTGTTATTCATCAAAGACAGAGAAAATGTATTTGCCATGTGGAGAGAAGCGCGGGGGCGGCGGGACATTCTGATCTTTGCGCTTATTGGCATGATGCTTTGTCAATACGGGTATTTCACAACGATCCAGTATTCCAACGCAGGAACAGCCACGGTGCTGCAGTACACAGGACCGGCCATGATCCTTGTGTATCTGTGTATTCGGAACCGCAGAAGACCGAAAATATATGAGGTGGTTGCATTGTTCTGCTCTATGTTCGGAACATTTATTCTGGCAACTCATGGAAATCCGTCAGAACTGGCAATTCTGCCACAGGCATTGTTCTGGGGAATGGTGGCGGCGGTAGCACTGGTTGTTTACACGTTGCAGCCTGCATATTTGATGAAAAAATATACGACACTTCTGACCATCGGATGGGGTATGTTTATCGGCGGTCTGGCATTGACAGTGCTGCGGCAGCCATGGAAGATCCATCCTGTTGTGGATGGGGAGACCATTCTGGCACTGGCAGTCATTATTTTGCTGGGAACGATCCTGGCATTTTACTGCTACCTGACAGGTGTGCAGATGGTAGGAGCAACCAATGCGAGCATGCTTGCGTGTGTAGAGCCTGTGGCAGCAACGGTGATCTCTGTGCTGTGGCTGAAAGTAGAGTTTCAGATGATTGACCTGATTGGATTTGTATTTGTATTATCCACCGTGTTTATTGTATCATTAAACCAGAAAAAGGACCAAAATTCATAGAAAAGAGGATAGAAGATGGATCAACAGACAAAATTTAAGACAGCATTGGCGGCGTTGGCAGCCAGTGCAGAGACAAAAGACAGGAAACTTACCAAAGCAGATGTGAAGGAATTTCTGGAGGATATGGATCTTGGCGAAGAGCAGATGAAACTGGTGTATGCTTATCTGGCTTCCAAGCATATTCATGTGGAGGGAGCAGAACTTCCCAAGGTGGAGGATACACCTTATTCCCAGGAAGAACAGGAATTTTTGAAGCAGTATGAAAAGGATCGGAAGGCTTTTCGACAGTGTGCGGAAGAAGAAAAAGCTGGACTGTTTGCGAAGGCAGCTGATGGTGATGTGCAGGCAAAACATCGCCTGGCTGAGCATTATATGAATTGGGTGCTTG
>OGJP01000556.1_pt1 | contig 17375 bp, 14 predicted proteins | sample 1572311 | NCBI WGS metagenome assembly OGJP01 (sample SAMEA2582093, study PRJEB24529) | metagenome | biome: Human gut stool | place: China | collected 2011
TGTACGGTCAGCACGGGCCCGCCTACTACAAGGGGTCTCGCAAGGAAACGAAAGCTTTCTCGCCCGAATGCGAGGCGGCGGATCTTGCGAGTTGCTCCCTCGAGTCCGTCCGCAACGCGTATGACAACGCCGTTCGCGAAACGGATACGGTCCTTGCCGACATCATCGAAACGCTCCGACGCGCCGACGCGTCGGGGGTGCCGACGGGGATGCTCTGGGTGTCGGACCACGGCGAGAAGGGCTTGTTCCTTCACGGAGCGCCGTACTTCATGGCGCCCGACGAACAAAAAGAGGTCCCGATGGTGATGTGGATTTCGGATGCGTTTGCGTCGACCTTCTCCGTCGACCGTACGGCCCTCGTGCGCGCGAGCCGCGGTGAGGCCTCGCACGAGAATCTCTATTCGACGGTCCTCGGGTTGTTGCGCGTCGAGAGTACGACCTATCGGGCGGAGTACGACTTGGGGCGGACGAACTGAGGCGCAGGAGGCGTACCGGGGAAGGGGGAAATCTCCGAGTCTTCCCCTTCATCCGGATTTTCCGGCTCGGGCGGTCGATCCGTTCAAATCGCCCGCCCGAACGTATTGAGAATCTCAGGCTTTCTCGGCCGCAGCCGATTCGGCGGCGATCTTGCCGAAGATCACGGCCTTTCCGACCGACGTTCCCGACATATAGGCCGCCCCGTGAAAGCCCCCCGTGCCTTCGCCCGCGGCAAAAAGCCCCGGGATCGGCTCGTCGAACACGGTGCGCACCCGGGCGCGCGCGTCAATTTTCGGTCCGCAGTAGGTCGAAAGCAGGCAGGCTGTGGCGGCAAACGCATAGAAGGGCGGGCGTTCGATGGGACGGGGCTTGCCGCCCCCCGCCGACAGCGACGTGCGCCCGAAGGGGTCGGCGCCCGAGGCGATTCCGCGGTTGTAGGCGGTGACGGTCTCGGCAAGCGTCGCGGGTGGAACGCCGATCTTTTCCGCAAGCGCTTCAAGCGTATCGGCCGAATGGAGTTCGCCCGCCGCTTTCAGTCGGTCCGTCTTCGCGAGCGGATCTTTTTGGGCTTCCTCATGGACGGCAGCATCGTAGACTTGGTAGCCGATGCCCTCGGGTTGCGTCATGACGATTTCGCCCAATTCCTTGTAGGGGCGCGACTCGTCGGCAAAGCGCAGGCCTTCTTTGTTGACGATCACAGCGCCTTGATACATGACAAAGGCGGAGGTTTTCGTGACCGGATTGAAGCCGTACGTCGCCTTCGTGTAGGAAACGTCAAGGAGGTCGGCGCCGAGCGCCCAGGCCATCTTGGAGCCGTCGCCCGTATTGCCGAGGCCGCCCAACTTCAGGGCCTTTTCGGCGGCGGGTGAGAAGCGTCGCAGGAGGTCTTCCCCGCGTGCCCAGCCGCCCGCGGCGATGACGACGCCGCGCTTCGCACCGAAGGTGCGGGTCTTGTGCCCCGCGCGAGCGAGAACACCGACGACACGGCCCGAGGCGTTCGTGACGAGTCGCTCGGCGGGCGTGTTGAGATGAAAGACCGCGCCCTTCGAACGGGCGAAGTCCTGAAAGACCTTGAGCATTTGAGAGGTCTTCGTCATGTGTTGGCGCGGCACGCTCATGCCCGCACCGGTAGTGGGCGTCCCGAATTCGACGCCCAGGCCTTTGCTCCATTCGTAGACCGGGAGACACTCGGTAACGTACGTCCGAACGAGCTCGGGGTCGTTGACTTTGCCCATCGCAAGGAGTTCTTTTTCGAAAAGCTCGGGAGAATCGTCGATCCCGGCCGCTTTCTGGAGGTCGGTACCGCAAATGGCGAAGCCGCCGTTGCAAACGGCCGTTGAGCCGCCCGTCGTGCGCAGCTTTTCAAGAACGATGACGGAGAGACCGAGTTGTGCGGCTCGGGCTGCGGCGGCGGAACCCGCCGCTCCGGTGCCGATAACGACGAGGTCGGCCGTCTCGTCGAAAACGGGCGACGTTTCGGCGGCGGAAAGTCGAAGCGGAGTAAAGGCTGCGAGCGATGCGGCGCCTGAAAGTGCGGCCGCGCGTTTGAAAAAGTGCCGTCGGGATGCGACGCGGATCGAGTCGGCAGCTTCATCGATGGGTTTGCGGGCGGTGGTCATGGTCTTTTCCTCCTGTTTCCTTTTTCGGGCGGTCTTGCGAACACACGGCGATCTGCGGCAACGCGTGCGACCGGTTCTTCAAGTCTATGTCCGAGCCGTCGTAGGGCGCCCTCGGGTTTTCTACGGGCGTCCTTGATCCGTGCCTCTCGGTGTGACCGGAAAAGTACCCGATCGGAACGGATTTTGGTTCTCTAGTTCCGTCCTGTAGACGATTTGTTGATCTTAGGTTTTCAAGGGATTGTTTTGCGATTTGCTACCTCCAAGAGTAGGTAGTCGGGTAAAAAGCGTTTGCGGGAAAATTCGCGGGAAAAAAATGAAGCGGAGTTCCCGCAGGACTCCGACCGAACAACATTCCATTTGTTGGAGGGGAAAAACCATGAAGCAGACTCTCGTTGCTTTTGCGACGCTCGCCGCTCTCGCGGCGGGCTCGGCCTGGGCGTCGCCCGCGTTCAAGGCGGGCACCTACACCGCCCGGGCCCAAGGCATTCACGGTCCCGTTGTCGTTGAAGTCGCCTTCTCAAAGGATCGCATCGAGTCCGTCAAGGTCGTGAAGCAGGAAGAAACTCAGGGGATCGGCACGCGCGCCGTTGACCTTTTGCCTTCCCGCATCGTCGACGCACAGTCCTCCAAGGTCGACGGTATCACGGGCGCCACCATCACCTCGAACGCCATTCGCACCGCTGTGGCCGACTGCGTGAAGCAGGCCGGGGTCGATCCAGAAACGCTCGTTCCCGTTGTCGTCAAGAAAGCCGCGAAGAACGAAGACTTCGCCACCGACGTCGTCATCGTCGGCGGTGGCGGTGCGGGCATGTCCGCGACGATTCGCGCCCGCATGAACGGGCTCGACGCGATCCTCGTCGAAAAGATGCCGTTTATCGGCGGTGCCGCTTCGATTTCGGGCGGCCAGGTGGTGGCTCAGGGATCGAAACTCCAGAAGGCCTTCGGTTCCACCGAAGACAGTCCCGAGTCGATGATCAAGGACTTTCAGGCGAACGGCCACAACCTGAACGACATCTCGAAGCTTTCGCTCTATGCGCACAACGTAGGCGCCACGATCGACTGGCTCCATGAAAAGGTGGGCGTGAAGTTCGTTCCGAACGACCTCCCGTTCCTCGCCGAATACTCGCACCCGCGCGCCCTTGAATTCCAGGGCGGCGCAGGAACGATGGCCCAGCACCTCCGCGAAGTGATCGCCTCGAGCGGCGCGAAGGTCCTCTACCAGACGCGCGTCAAGGAGCTCCTCGTTGAAAACGGCGCCGTCGTGGGCGTCAAGGCCGAAGACGCGAACGGCGTCACCTACACGATCCGCGCGAAGAAGACGCTGCTGACGACGGGCGGCTACGGGAACAACAAGGAAATGCTCTCGCCCGAACTCAAGACTGCCCTCTACTACGGCCCCGTCTCCTCGACGGGCGACGGTCTCAAGATGGCCATGGGTCTTGACGCGAAGACGCAGCTCCTTCAGTACGGGAAGCGCTATCCGAACGGCATCGAAGTTGCCCCGGGGATCGCCAAGTCGACGATTTATGCAAACGTCGGCGCCTTCGACCAGGCGGGTATTCTCGTTGACGTCGACGGCAAGCGCTTCGTGAACGAAAAGGCCTCGAACCGTCACATTCTCGACCCGATGCTGGAGACGAAGAACAAGCAGGCTTACGTCTTTATGGACCAGAAGTCTTGGGAAGGCTTCTACAAGCGCCTCCCCGAAACGGGCGTTTCGCACGAAGATGCGGACAAGTACCTCGCCGAAAACGGGAAGTCCCTCCCGCTTTTTGCGAAGGGCGCCACGATCGAAGAAGTGGCCCGCATCGCGGGCGTGAACGCCGAAAACCTCAAGGCCACGGTCCACGGTCGCGCGTTACAACAGTTTCGTGAAGGCGAAGAAGGACGCCGACTTCGACCGTCCCGCGAAATACATGGCCGCGGAAATCTCGGCCGAGGGCCCGTACTACATCGTCGAACAGAAGCCCCGCTTCGCGACGACGATGGGCGGCGTCTGCACGGACGACCACCTCAACATCGTGAAGAAGGACGGCTCGACCATTCCGAACCTCTACGCCGCGGGCGAACTCGTGGGCGGCGTGATGGGCGACGACTCGCCCGCGGGTGCGAACGTCGGCTGGGCGCTCACCTCGGGCCGCGTCGCCGCGGACGCGATCGCCGAAGCCATCAAGGCCGGGAAGTAATCCGAGCCCGAGGAGCCGGTCGAATCGGCTCCCGGCGCAAAGCAGCCTCCGCAGGCATACGCCGCACAAAAGCAAGGCCGCGCTCCGAAAGGACGCGGCCTTTGTCGTGGGACTCGACGGACCGTTCGGTCCGAAATACCTCTTTAGTCGCCGACGTAGGCGACGACTTCGATTTCGCAGCGAAGACCCATGGGGAGCTCCTTCACCGCAAAGCACGAGCGCGCGGGCTTCGAGACGAAGTGCTTTTCATAGACCGCGTTGAAGGTCTTGAAGTCCGCCATGTCGGCGAGGAAGCACGTCGTCTTCACGACGCGCGAGAAATCGGTGCCGGCGGCAGCGAGCACTTCGCGGAGATTCGAGATCGCCTGTTCGGCTTGCGCGGCGACATCTTCGCCCGCGGGGCGACCCGTTTCGGGGACGATGCCGATCTGGCCCGAGGTGAAGACGAAGTCGCCCGCACGGTAAGCCTGCGAGTAGGGACCGATGGCGGCGGGGGCCTTGTCGGAATGGATCTTCTGCATAACGGGATGTCCTTTGGGGGCTCGGGTATCCGGCCCGGTTCGTGAAAGAGAGCTTTCGCCGTCCGGGCGGCGTCAGCGAAGTTCGCCGAGGACGGTTCCGATGAGTTATAGCACGGGCTTGGTCACATCGAAACGTCGATCTTATGTCGGAGGGGCAGGAGAGCGCGTGGAATCGATGCCGATGGGTTGTTCCTGATCCCGTGTCGTGCCTGAATCAGGGGTAACGCTGAGATTTTTTTCGTAATCCGCCAATTCGAATTATCGTGATTCACCTCACGACCGTTCTCCTGGCCGAATTTCGACTGATGTCCGACAGTGCGTGGGGAGGCTTCGCGACACTCGGAAGGTAGGTCCTGCGCCAGATTCCATTCGGTCATAAAAAGTTCGCTTTCCCGTCATGAAAAGTTCTCTATCCCGTCATTGTTCGTAAACATTCCGTTGATAAGCTTGTCGCGTTCCAAGTCTGAAGGAGGCACGCGATGCCGAGCTCCGTCACCCTCGAATGCGTCCGAAAAGTCGCCGGGGATAAAGTCATCCTGAACAATGTATCGCTTGAGGTTCGGTCCGGAGAGTTTCTCACGCTCGTTGGTCCCTCTGGTTGCGGTAAGTCGACGCTTCTTCGACTCATCGCCGGCCTGACGGATCACGCTTCGGGGCACGTGCGCATCGACGGTTGCGACGTGACGGCACTTGCACCGCGCGAACGCGGCGTCGCAATGGTTTTTCAGTCCTATGCGCTCTATCCGCACATGACCGTTCGCGAGAACATCGCGACGCCCCTTCGCATGAGCGAGCTCGGCCCGCTCGGACGCATGCCGATCGTAGGCCGCTTTTTCGAGCGCTCGACCAAAGATTCAATCCGTCGGCGTGTCGAAGAGGCCGCACGTTCGGTCGAACTCCTTCGCGAACTCGACCGCAAGCCTTCGCAACTTTCGGGCGGCCAGCGCCAGCGCGTGGCGATCGCACGCGCCATGGTGCGCAACCCCGGCGTCTTCCTGATGGACGAACCGCTCTCGAACCTCGACGCCCGACTCCGCGTTCATATGCGCGGGGAAATCTCGAAACTTCACAAGACGCTCGGATCCACCATCATTTACGTTACGCACGATCAAACCGAAGCGATGACGCTCTCGGATCGAGTGGCCCTCATGATGGACGGTGAAATCATCCAACTCGGAACGCCCCGAGAGCTTTTCGAGCGACCCAACGATATTCGCGTGGCGCGCTTCATCGGGAGTCCCGAAATCAACTTGATCGAGGGCTCTCTTTGCGACGGAGAACTGCGTCTTTGCGGCAAGTTGCTCGGCATTTCACTAAGCGGTGCGGTCCCGGAGCGCGTCGTCCTCGGTATTCGACCCCAACACTGGCGCGGTGTCGTCAACGACGATTGCCACGTGTCGTTCTCCTTCCGGGTCGAACGTGAGGAATCCTTGGGCGCCGACATGCTTCTCTACGGACGCCTTGCGGGAGAGGCTGAAGGTTTGTCGGAGCGAGTGGCTCGTCTGCCGTTCGAACTCGCGCAAGACCTCAAACGTGCTTCGCGCGAATGGGCTGCTCCCGTAACGCTTTGGATCGACCCGAAACGGATTCTCGTCTTCGACGCGAGTACTGGGCGCCGCATCTCGCACACTGGCAAAGCGTTGCTCGAATCGACGAACGAACTCGAACGGGCGGCGTAAAAGGCCCGGACAGGAGAGCAACATGAACCACACCTCCCGTACCGAGAGCAATTCCGTAACGTCCCGCTGGTGCCCGGACCGCTGGGCCTATGCGTTCACGCTACCCGCTTGGGTCCTGACGGCGCTCACGCTTGTCATCCCCATCGCCGTCGTAGTGCTCATGAGCTTCACGGACTATGCGCTCGGGAACACCGAATTCGAGTGGGTGGGCTGGGCGAACTATGAAGCGCTCGTGTTCAACGAAGACTTCCTGCACGCGCTTCTCAACACGCTCGGTTACGTGCTCCTCGTCGTGCCGGCCTCGGTGGCGATCGGGCTCCTGCTTGCCGTACTGGTCGAAAACATCCGAGTCGGCAAGCGCCTCTACCGCACGATCTTCTTCCTGCCCGTCGCCTCCACATTGGTCGCCATGGCGATCGTGTGGAAGTACCTCCTGCACGACACGATCGGCCCGGTGAACCTGCTCTTGCATGCGCTCGGCTTCGAGGGATTCGGCTTTTTCTCCGATCCCGACATGGTGCTCGAGTCGCTCGCCGTCATCGGCGTCTGGCAGCTGGCGGGCTTCAATATGGTGCTTTTCATGGCCGGCCTTTGCGGCATCCCGTCCGAAGTCAACGACGCGGCGACGCTCGACGGTGCGGACGGCTTTTGGCGGCGGCTCGTCACGGTGACGCTCCCGCTTCTCTCGCCTACGATGCTCTTCGTGGTGACGACGAGCTCGATGACCGCCTTCAAGCTCTTCGATACGGTGGCAGTGCTCACGCGAGGCGGCCCGCAGGGCGCCTCCGACGTGCTTCTCTACAGCACGTACCGGGAGGGCTTCGAAAACCTCAACACCGCGGGCGCGGCCTCCATGACCGTGGTGTTCCTGATTCTCATCGTCACGGGCTCGTGGTTGCAGGCCCGGCTCTCCGAAAAAAAGGTTCATTACCGATGACCAACGTTTTGACCATGCCTGCGTCGGGTGCGGACGCTACCACCGGCGTTCGCCGTCGGGGATTTTTCTTTCCCTCGAAACTCTTTCGTCGCGGCGGGGTGCTCTGCGCGACGCAGCTCGTCGCTCACGGCGTGCTCCTTGCGGCCGCCTTCGCGGTGCTCTTTCCCTTCTACTGGATGGTCGCGACCTCGTTCAAGGCGCCCGACGAAGTTTTCACTGGCAGCTTTCACTGGTTACCCGAAACGTTCGTCGGCATGACGAATTATGTCGCGGCGCTCGAAAAGGCAGATCTCGCTCTTTTCGCTCTGAACGGCCTCGTCGTGTGCCTCGGAGTGCTTCTCGTGCAATGTGCCGTCGCGCTTCCTGCGGGTTGGGCGCTCGCACGCTACGACTTTCGGGGAAAGCGCGCCCTTTTCGTGGTCGTGCTCCTCGGCCTCGCCGTTCCCATCCAAGCGCCCGCCATTCCGCTCTTTCTGGGACTGGCCGAATTCGACCTGCTCGACACGTTCTTCGCATTGATGTTCCCATTCTTCCTCTCGGTCTTCGCAATCTTTCTCTTCCGACAAGCCTTCATGAGCTTTCCTGAGGAGATTGTGCTCGCTGCGCGCACCGACGGCGTTTCCGAAGCCGGAATCCTCTGGCGCATGGCGGTCCCGTCGATTCGCCCCCAAATCGCAGCCTTCGCGGTCTTCTCCTTCGTTGCGCATTGGAACGATCTTTACTGGCCGCTCATCGTCGTGACGACTCCGGAGATGGTGACGCCGCCGCTCGGACTTGCGCAGTTCGCGGACCCCGAGACCGGTACGAATTTCGGTGCGCTCATGGCTGCTGCCACGCTGATGGTGCTCCCCGTCACGATCTTCTTTGCGATCTTGCAGAAGGATTTCATGGAAGGCATGACGCACGCCGGCGTGAAGTAACCGACGAATCGGGAGCTCGCTCTTTTCAATCGTTCACAAGCTTTTTTCGTCCACTTGACAACCGACCGGGGTTCGGCGGACCGGGTTCCCGTCTCTCGCCCGAGCCGCCGGATCCAACCCATCCACCCCTGCATCCTTCAGGATCCTATTATGATCTTCATGCAACGTCGAACGCTCCTCAACAACGCCGCGCTTGCCGCAACCGCCTTCGCTGCCGGAGCTCTTCCCCATGCGGCCGCACGCGCCGCAACGTTCGAGCCCGAAAAGGAAGTCGTGCTCGAACTTCTGCACGCCATGCCGGGCCAGGACGCCTACTACAAGGAAGTGGCCGAGGCGTTCACCGCCGAGCACCCGAAGATCCGCATTCGCTTCCGCGCCTCGCCCCAAAACTATCCGGAAGCGCACCAAACCATTCTTCGCGCGGCCGTCACGAAGAAGCTTCCCGACATCTATCATCCTGCCTGGATCTACTTCCACGAAACGGTCAAGCAGCTACAGAAGCGCAATCAAATCGTCGATCTCACCGAGATGCTCCGAGAAGAAGGCGAGGCCTGGCGCAACGAAAACTATTATCCGAGCATGCTTGAGATCGGCCAGGTGGACGGCCGTCAATACGCGCTTCCCTTCGCCGCCTCGACTCCCGTTTTTTTCTTCAATCTCGACCTCGTGAAAGCAGCGGGGGGCGATCCCGAAAACCTTCCCACCGACTGGGACGGCTTCATCCGACTGGGCGCTCGGATCAAGGCCCTCGGCGGCGTGGACGGTCTAGCCTACGACGTTCACGCCTGGCCCGACGATTGGCTCTGGCAGACGCTCGTTATGGAGCAGGGCGGTTCGCTCATGGCGTCCGACGGCAAGCATTGCGGTTTCAACAACCAAATCGGTCTCAACGCTCTGCGCCTGTGCACCCGCATCATGCGCGAAGCCGGCATGACGATGCGCGACTACGAACAGTCGCGCCAGCAGTTCGCGGCGGGCCGTATCGGGATCATCGCTTCTTCTCCCAACGCCGCACGCGCCTTTACCGATCTCGTGGGTGGCAAGTTCCGTCTCGGTTGCCAGATTTATCCGCGCATGAACAAGGAACTCGGCCGTCTTCCCACGGGGGGCAACGGCGGCGTGATTCTCACCCGCGACCCGATCAAGCAACGCGCCGCCTGGGAGTACCTGAAATTCGCCTGCGGCCCGAAGGGACAGACGATCGCCGTACTCGGCTCGGGTTACATGCCGACGAACCGCAAGGCCGAAGAGCCCGAATACCTCGGCGACTTCTATAAGAAGAATCCCTTGTGGTACACCCCGGTGTTGCAGACACCCGTCTCCTCCGCCTGGCAGGGCTATACCGGCAAGAACGGCGTGAAGATCTGGTTCAAGCAGCGCGACATCATCGGCCTTGTCATGCGCGGCGAATTGTCCGAGGCGGAAGGCCTCAAGCGAATCGTCGCCGAAACCGAAGCCCTCTTCTGAGGACGATGTTCATGGACATGACGACGAACTTGATTGCCGCCGCACCCGTTCGGCTCCTGATTCTCGATTGCGACGGTGTCCTCATCGACAGCGAACCGCTCGCCGCGCAGGCCGATGCCTTAGCGATTTGGAAAACGAGTCGAACCGGGGTGCGGCCGAGCGCGGATGAGCTCATGCGGCGCTTCACCGGCAAAAGCAGCGCCGCCATGGTCGGCCTGCTCCGAAGCGATTACGGCGTTGAAGACGTCGGTGCCTGGGTCGAAGCGAAAGCGCGAGTGCTCGACGAACTCTTTCGACGCTCGCTTCGACCGGTGAGGGGTGTCCTCGAAACGCTCGCTGCGTTCGACGAGGCAGGCCTTGCTTTCTGCGTGGCATCCAACAGTGGCCGTACACGCCTTCGCACGGCATTCGAAGCGACCGGTCTCACCGACCGTCTTCGCGGCCGATGGTTCAGCGCCGAGGAAGTGAGCGAAGGAAAGCCCGCCCCCGATCTTCACTTGCATGCCGCCGCTCGTATGGGCTTTGCGCCTGAGGAGTGTCTGGTCGTCGACGACAGTCCCACGGGCATTCTCGGTGCCAGGCGCGCCGGGATGCGCGCCTGGGGGTTCACGGGTGTCAATCGGCTTGGTGCCGCTTGGGAACGCGATCTCCTCGACGCTGGAGCCGAACGGCTCGTCTCCGACTTCACGGTTCTGCTAGAGCTTTGCTCAGACGCGGACCTTTGTAACCGCAACCTCGACGACCGTCGAGTCGTCGTGTAAATTCATCATGAAGCTCAGACCTTTCCACACCGAATCCGAAGCCGAAATGCTTCGCGGGTCTCTCCACGCCCATACGAATGTCTCCGACGGAGATCTCTCACCCGAAGCGCTTCTCGACGCCTACCGCGCGCAGGGCTACGACTTCGTGGCGATCACGGACCACTTCCGCTCCGAATTCGCATTCCCCGTCACGGACGGCACACCCTGGGCGAAAGACCTCACGCTCATTCCTTCGGCGGAACTTCACCACGGACTCACTTCGACGGGCTGGCTCTGGCACTTTACCGCGAACGGTCTTCCCGTCGACTTCGAACCTCCCCGCGAGGAGGAAACCACGTCGGATCTTGTTAGGCGCGCGGTTGAGGCCGGAGCCTTCGTATCCATCGTTCACCCCGGGTGGTACCAACTCACGCTCGAGGATGCAGACGGTCCGCTTGAACTCGCGCACGCCGTCGAAATCTACAACGCCGGCTGTCAGGCCATGCACGATCGCGGAGACGGCGCCTATCTCGTCGACGGACTTCTCGATCGAGGCCGCCGCGTTCTCCTCACGGCCGTTGACGACACGCACGGGCATCTGCCCGACCTCGGGCTCGCGTGGGTGAACGTCCACGCGAAGGACCGTTCGGCGACCTCCGTCGTCGAGGCGCTCAAGGTCGGGGACTTTTACTCGTCGCAAGGTCCCGAAATCAAGGCGTTGGAATTCGACGTCGACACGCACCGACTCCGGATCCGAACGACCGCAGTGAAGACGATACTAGTAAACGGCCAAGGTTACGCAAACGCATTTTGCACGGGCGTGAACATTACGAAAGCGGAAATCGATTTGAGCCCCTTGGGCGACAGTCCCTGGTTTCGCGTCACGGTGGTCGCTCAGGACGGGCGTCGGGCCTGGACCAATCCGTATTGGTTCGACGAACTCCGCTAAAGGAGAAAAGGAGGCGCGTTGACCGCCGGGGCGAACTCGAGCCTCCTCCTCGTTCTCAGCCTGATGGTTGATAAAGAAACGCCGAAATCCGTATATGCGGGTTTCGGCGTTTTCCTTTTTGATTGTGGTGTTACAACATCTGAATTTGAGGACGGCCGTCCTCAAGGAACGTGATGCAGCCCGAACGGCCGGCGCAGTTCGTGTTGTCGAGTTCCCAGTCGGGGAGTACCCAGCGCTCGATCTTGGCGCCCACGTGCGCGGCGGGCTTGTGGGTGTGACCGTGAATGACGAGATCGACTCCCGCGGTGCGGGCGGCTTCGGCAACGGCCGACTCGACCACGTCCATTTCAGCGTCGGTCTTCATGCTCTTGTCGCCTTCGCTCTTCATGCGGGCTTCCTGGGCCATGGCGATGCGTTCGGGGACGGGCTTCGAGAGGACGGCGGCCTGCCACTGGGGATTGCGCACCATCTTGCGGAAAGCCTGATACGTTTCGTCGCGCAGGCACCAGGCATCGCCGTGCGAGAGGAGGATCTTGCGACCGCGGATCTCAACGGCGATCGGGTCGGCGATAAGTTCGGCACCGCACGCCGCGGCAAAGCCTTCGCCGAGCATGACGTCGCGGTTGCCCTGCATGATGAGAAGGCGACGGCCGGAAGCCGTGTAGAGCTTCAGGGTGGCGACGATCGCCTCGGCGTCGCCCATCGCGTCGTCTCCGATCCAGAAGTCGAAGAGGTCGCCGAGAATCACGAGTTCGGCGTAGCGGGGGGCCACTTCCTTCATGAAGCGCAGAAAACCCATGATGGTCTTGGGTTTCGTCGGGGTGAGGTGAAGGTCCGAAATGATGACGGGGTTCGAGAGCGGAGCAACGCTCGCGAGACCCGCAAGGGCGGGTACCTGCATCGATTCCATGGTGATAGGTCTCCGGAGAATGAGTGTTGGGCGGGCAAAACGTGCAAAACCCCCGCGTTCCCGCGGAACGTCGGGGGCTTCGGACGGGCGAAAATCAGTCGGCGACGATTTCGGCCTTTTCGATCACGACGTCTTCGACGGGAACGTCGCCGTAGAAGCCGCGGGTCGAGGTGCGGACCTTGGCGATTTCGTCGACGACGTCTTCACCGGCCACGACGCGGCCGAAGACGGCATAACCCCAGCCCTGGCTCGTCGGAGCCGTATGGTTGAGGAAGTCGTTGTCGGCGACGTTGATGAAGAACTGGGCCGTGGCGGAGTGGGGGTCGCCCGTGCGGGCCATGGCGATCGTGTAACGGTCGTTCTTGAGACCGTTGGCGGCTTCGTTTTCGATCGGAGCACGGGTTTCCTTCTGGATCATGCCCGGAAGGAAGCCGCCGCCCTGGATCATGAAGCCGCGGATGACGCGGTGGAAGATGACGCCGTTGTAGAAACCGGACTTGACGTATTCTTCGAAGTTTTCGCTGGTCTTCGGAGCGTGTTCGTGGTCGAGCTCGATGTCGATCACACCCTTGTTCGTGGTGAAACGGATCATGGTGATGCTGTCCATGCAGTCGGACCCGGGAAAGCACGCGGGGCGCGCCGTCGCCGGGCCGCAGGATAAGAAAAAATCGGGCCCCCCGAAATGTGCTCCGAGGGGCGTGGCCCCCAATTGTCGCATAAGCGCGGACAAATCGGGCCGCGAGGAAATCGAACCCCGACTCGGGATTCGGTCCGATTACTTCACGACTTCGGCCTTGAGGATCTTCACGGTCGAGACGGGCACGTCGCTCATCCCGGCCTTGCGACCCGTCGCAACGGCGGCGATCTTGTCGACGACCTCTTCGCCCTTCACGACGCGGCCGAAGACGCAATAGCCGTTGCCGTCCTGAGCGCGGTCGGCGTTGAGGAAGTCGTTGTCGGCGACGTTGATGTAGAACTGGGCGGTCGCCGAATGCGGGTAGGAGGTGCGGGCCATGGCGATCGTGTAGCGGTTGTTGGGCAGGCCCCCGCGCGCCTCAAGCGGAATCGGTTCGTGCGTGGGCTTTTCCTTCATCGCTTCCGTAAAGCCCCCGCCCTGAATCATGAAGCCCGCGATCACGCGGTGAAAAATCGTGTCGGTGTAGTGGCCTTCGTTCACGTAGCGCAGGAAGTTCTTCACCGTGATCGGGGCGCGGTCGGGCGAGAGCTGCACGACGATCGTACCCATCGTGGTTTCGATCGCAACGCGCGGTTCCGAGACGGGCGCCGCGTTCGCAAGGCCCGTCGAGAGGGCGAGAGCGGCGGGAAGAATCGATGCAAGAAGTCGACGACGAAGCATGTGTCAGTGTCTCCGAATGGTGTCGTTGTGGTGGTGTTGTCTTGTATGAAGCGGGTTCGAACCGGGGAGCTCTTTGCCGAAAGCGGAAGCCGGTTTCGGGTCAGACCCCGTCCTTCGTGATCCGCTTCAGGGTCTTCAAACGCGACTGCAATTCGGCGTTGCGCGTGAGGACCGCGGCGGAACGTTCGTAATTTTCAACGGCAAGCGCCAGGTACACGTCCCCGAGGTTCTTCTGCGCGAGGGCGAAGTTCGGGTTGATGGTGAGCGCCTTGCGAAGGAGCTCGGCCGCATGTTCGAGGTTGCCGAAACCCGCCTCGATCACGGCGAGGTTGTTGTAGGGATCGGGAATCTCGGGATACTCGCGAATGAGGGCGTTGAGGCCCGAGGCGGCTTCTTCGCGCCGCCCGAGCGCGTCGAGAGCCACGGTGCGCATGAAGCGCAGTTGTACGTTGCGGGCGTTGCGGGCGATGCCGATGTCGGCCAACTCCAGAGCCTGAGCCGCGTTGTTGCTTTTGAGCAGTCGCTCGACGTGCGTGGAAAACTGCGAGTCGTGCAGCGTACGGGCGAGGTTTTCCATGTCGCTGGCCGCCGAGACGGGAAGCGACGTTGCGGTACCGGCCGCAACGAAGAGGGCGGAGAGAAGAATGAAAAGCGAGCGGCGCATTGTGGAGGGCTCTGAGAGAAAAGACGTGCGGAGAAGTGCGTAAGGGACGGAGACGGGAAAGCGACGCGGGCTCCGTCGGGTCGTCGAAGACCTTCGCGGGAAGGCCTTCGGGCTCCCTCGACGGGGGCACCGGAAGGCGGCCCGAGGGTTTTCGAGGGGTTTCGACGGGGTATCGGCGTCATCGGCCTTTTGCCCGACGCGGCAAGCGCGTCCGGACGGCTATACTTTCCGGGATTCCGACTGTCGGGAATTTTAGCCGCTTCGCGGCGGGGTCGTCCGAGGGACCTGTACGCACCTGTAACAGGTCCCCGCGGTCCCTCGCGCAGCCCCGACCGTTCGGCCGGGGACGGGGCGACCCGCACCTCGGACCAAGCGATTCGATTCGTACTATTCGCAACGAGCCCGTACCCCGCGCATGACGACGTCGGGGCGCGCGGGCCATCAAAGGAACGTCATGGCCCTTTCGATTTATTCGACCCTGAGCCGCGAACAAAAACCGTTTGCGCCTTCCGAACCCGGTCACGTCCGCATGTACGTCTGCGGCGTTACGGTCTACGACTATTGCCACATCGGCCACGGGCGCACGTTCGTCGCGTTCGACGTCGTGCGCCGCTGGCTCGAAGCTTCGGGCTACCGCGTGACGTTCGTGCGCAACATCACCGACATCGACGACAAGATCATTCGCCGTGCGGCCGAACGCGGCATCACGACGGACGAACTCACGACGGAATTCGCCCGCGCGATGCAGGAAGACATGCTCGCGCTCGGGTGCCTCGCGCCCACGCACGAGCCGCGCGCGACGGATTACATCCCCGAGATGCTCGATCTGGTCGGGAAGCTCGAAGAAAAGGGCTTTGCCTATCAGGCCGCGGACGGCGACGTCGACTACGCCGTGCGCGCCTTCAAGCCCTACGGGCGTCTCTCCGGCAAGTCGATCGACGACCTGCAGTCGGGGGCGCGCGTTTCCGTCGCTCAAGGGAAGCGCGACCCCTTGGACTTCGTCCTCTGGAAGCGCGCGAAGCCGGGCGAGCCGCACTGGTGCTCGAAGTGGGGCGAAGGGCGCCCGGGCTGGCACATCGAATGCTCGGCCATGGCCCGGAAGCTCCTCGGCGACGAAATCGACATTCACGGGGGCGGTCCCGACCTCATCTTCCCGCACCACGAAAACGAAATCGCCCAGAGCGAAGCCGCTTCGGGGAAGACGTTTGCGAAGACCTGGATGCACTCGGGTCCCTTGCGCGTTCGCAATGCCGACGGCACGGAAGAAAAGATGAGCAAGTCGCTCGGCAACTTCTGGACGATCCGCGACGCCCTCAAGGATACCGAAGCCGCTTACGGCAAAGGAAACGGCGCCGAAGTGCTCCGCTTTTTCCTCTTGAAGAGCCACTACCGGAGCCCCATTTCCTTCTCCTCGGGGCTCATTGAAGACGCCCACAAGGGGCTCGTTCGCCTCTACGGCGCTCTGAAGGGGCGTGTCGCCGACCGCGCGGCGCTCGATTGGTCGGAAACGTACGCCGCGCGCTTCAAGGAAGCGATGGACGACGACTTCAATACGCCGCAGGCCGTAAGCGTCCTTTTCGAACTCGCGAGCGAAGTGAACCGTACGGGCTCGCCCGCGCTCGTTCGTCAGCTCCTCGGTCTCGGTCGCGTGCTGAACCTTCTCGGGCGCGATCCGGAAGCGTTCCTCACGGGCGGTGTCAAGGAAGACGACGCGGCCCGCATCGAAGGGCTCATCGCCGAGCGCGCCGAAGCGAAAAAGGCGAAAAACTACGCCCGCGCCGACGAAATCCGCAAGTCGCTCCTTGAAGAAGGGATCGAACTCATGGACGGTCCTCAGGGAACGACCTGGCGCCGTCTCGTTTGAGGCGCCCGAGAGGCTTCAAGGCGCTTGAGGGCCGACCTCGTCGGCCCTTCCCCGAACACACCATTTCACACGCATCATGGCCAAGAAAGTTTTTCTCGACTTTGAAAAAGACATCGAGCTTCTCGAATCGAAAATCGACGAACTGCGCGCGCTCGAAGACGAGGGCGTCGAAGGCACGAAGGCGGTCAGCGTCGCCTCCGAAATCGCTTCGCTCGAATCGAAATCCTACGAACTCCTCAAGAAGACGTACGCGTCGCTCACTCCCTGGCAGACGTCGCTCGTCGCCCGTCACCCGAATCGTCCCTACACGCTCGACTACATCGAAGCGCTCTGCACGGATTTTCACGAACTCCACGGCGACCGCGCCTTTGCGGACGACGCGGCGATCGTCGGGGGGCTTGCGCGCATCGCCGACATCAACGTCGTCGTGATCGGCCATCAGAAGGGCCGGTCGCTTCGCGAACGCACGCAGCGCAACTTCGGCATGGCGCGCCCCGAAGGCTACCGCAAGGCTCTGCGCCTGATGAAGATGGCGGAAAAATTCGGTCTTCCCGTCCTCACTTTCGTCGATACCCCCGGGGCTTATCCCGGGATCGACGCCGAGGAGCGCGGGCAGTCGGAAGCGATCGGTCACAACCTCTACGAGATGGCGACCCTCAACGTTCCGATCGTTACCTGCGTGATCGGCGAAGGCGGCTCGGGCGGGGCGCTCGCGATTGCGGTTGCCGACTGCGTGATGATGCTCCAGAACGCGACCTACTCGGTCATTTCCCCGGAAGGGTGTGCCTCGATTCTCTGGAAGAGCGCCGCGGAAGCCCCGCGCGCCGCGGAAGCGCTGGCGCTTACGGCCGACCGTCTCTCGGAACTCGGTCTCGTCGACCGCGTGGTGTCGGAGCCGATCGGGGGCGCGCACCGCGATCCGAAGCTCATGTGCACGACCTTGAAGAAGGTCGTGGTGGATGAGTTGCGCGAACTCCTCGCACTCTCCCGCGAAGAGCTCCTCGCGCGCCGCGCCGAACGGATCGAGCGTTACGGCGACTTCGAGTACGTCGCAACGGAAGGGGCGACGCGCGCCGAAGCCGTTT
>OGJP01000562.1_pt1 | contig 16998 bp, 17 predicted proteins | sample 1572311 | NCBI WGS metagenome assembly OGJP01 (sample SAMEA2582093, study PRJEB24529) | metagenome | biome: Human gut stool | place: China | collected 2011
CGCGCGACCGCGCGGCCTAAGGAATCCCCGCCCTTTAGGGCGGGGAGGAAGTCAATTCTTTTCCGGCGGGAAACGCCCGCGTTTTCCCAAAACCGACCGATGACCTCGGGTTTCTCCTCTAACATTTGTCTTAGGTGATAGGCACTATATCGGGGGTCGGCCGAGCCGACGCGACGTTCCCTTTTTCGGGGCGAAGTTCTCCAGACCAAAGGACTTTCTCCCGGCTTCCCTGACTGCGAAGCATGCCGAGCGTCGGAATCTCGGACCGATGACCGCATTTCTAAAAGGAGCTTTGTATGCAATTCCGTACCTCGATCTTGGCCGCCGCGCTTTCGATGGCGATCGCCGGTTCCGCGCTTGCCTGCACCACCGTGGTGGTGGGTGAAGGAGCTTCCGCCGACGGGTCGTTCCTCATCGCCCGCAGCGCCGACAGTTCGGCGATGAAGGCGCAGCACATGGTCAAGCACCCGGCGCGCACCTACAAGAAGGGTGACATGTACCGTACCCAGGACTACAAGGGCGCGACCGACTTCTCGTACCCGCAGCCCGAACAGGCGATGGGCTACACGACGGTGCCGAACTGGAAGAGGCAGCTCCACGGCGCGACGGGTTTCAACGACGCGGGCGTCGGTATTTCGGGTACCGAATCGATCTTCGCGCGTGACGACGCCCTGAAGCTCGACCCGTACAACGAAAAGACCGGCATCACGGAAGACGATATTCTCGACGTCCTGTTGCCTCGCGCCAAGACCGCGCGAAGCCGTCGAAATCCTCGGCTCGATCATCGAAACGACCGGCGCGGGCGAAGGCTTCGGCGTGGCGTTCGTCGACGACAAGGAAATCTGGTACCTCGAAACCGGCACGGGCCACCAGTGGCTCGCCCAACGTACGCCGAAGGACACCTACTTCGCTTCCGGCAATCAGGGCCGTCTCCAGGCGTACGATCCGAAGAGCCCCGACTTCCTCGCCTCGAAGAACCTCGTTCAGTGGGCGACCGAAAACGGCTTCTACGATCCGAAGAAGGACGGCGAATTCAACTTCTCGAAGGCCTACACCCGCGACGACGAACGCGACCGCGATTACAACGACCCGCGCGTCTGGCAGATCCAGAAGATGCTCAATCCCTCGCTCGAGCAGAAGGTGGGCGACGGCCGGAACTTCCCCGTCTATCTGAAGCCCGAAAAGAAGATCACGGTCGACGACCTGAAGGCGATCATGCGCGACCACTATCAGACGGGCGAACTTCAGTCGCACGACCCGTACACGAAGGGTCTGCGCGGCGACGAACCGTACCGTCCGATCAGCGTCTTCCGTACGTACGAAGCGCACGTGATGCAGGTGCGTCCGTGGCTTCCGGATGAAATCGGCGCCGTCACGTACGTCGCCATGGGCATGGCGGATCTCTCGGTCTTCGTGCCGTACTACCACGGCCTCAACGCTTATCCCGCCCACTACGGTCAGGGGACGGACAAGGCCGACAGCGAATCGCTCTACTGGAAGTACCGCAAGCTCCAGACCCTTGTCATGACCGACTATCCGAAGCTCCACGGCGTGGTGCAGAAGGCCTACGCCGACTTCGAACGTCAGACGGCCGAAGCCCAGAAGGCCTTCGAAGCCGAGTACGTCAAGGTCTTCAAGCAGGATGCGAAGAAGGCGGACGCCATGCTCGAAGACTTCAACCACGGCATCATGGCCAAGGCCGAAGCCCTTGCGGAAGACCTCACGAATCAGGTCTTCACGATCCGCACGAAGGACATCGAAGACGCCAACTTCTTTGCCAACCGTAGCAAGAAGGACTGACGGTTTCGACTCGAACGCATGAAACCCGAGGGCGCGCGAATCGTGCGGTGACCCTCGGGGCACGTGCCGTTCGACGATCGAGCGTTTTCAGGAAAAACAAACGGCCGCTTTTCGGAGGGTGCCTCCGGGAAGCGGCCGTTCGTCGTTTCTTCCGGCTCGCGATGCCCAAACACGCATCGGGCGTTCGCCGTCAGGCTTCCGAACCGTTCGAATCGTCCGGCAGCCCGAAAACCCGAAGAAAGAGGCCTGCGGCCGCCCGATCGGCGATCGTGCCGAGGAGGGCAAGGGGAATCAGCAGGTCGAGCGCGAGCACCGTGTTCTCCGAAGGCTTCAATCCGCCCAAGGCGGGGAAGACCGAGAGGCTTTCGGGCCTCAGAAGGGAAAGCGCGAACGCCAATGCGAAAACGACGAGAAAGACGGGCGCTCCCGAAACGAGGATCGCGCGACGCGCACGGTCGAAACCTTCCGCCGCGAGCTTCCCGGCTTCTTCCCGCACCACTCCCGCGCCGAGCACGAAAAGGACCGCCGCCACGGCCCCCGTCTCGAGGAGACCGGGGGACTCGAGAACCCGTACTCCGAATCCCGCCGAGCCGCCAGCAATGAGACCCGAGAGCACGGTCGTGCGGGCTGCGGCGCAAAGACGCTTGGAGCGCGAAAGGGGATCGGGGACGAGCGCCGGCGTCGAGTCAACGGGCTCGGTCGTTTCCGTCGTTTCAGCCGTTTGCGTTGCTTCGTACGCATCGGCGGTTTCAACCTTCGGGGTGTTTCGAGGATTGCGTTCGGTAGGGGGCATGGCAACAGAGTCGTGTGGCGAGCGGGTTTCGATGCGTACGTTCACGCGTTCCTGCCGGATCGTTTTCGAGGACATGCGTCGGCGGAAAGTCGCGGTGCTCGCGCATCGGGTCGAGACCCAGAGGAGTTCGGACGAGGCGGGAAGAGGTCGGGACGGCGGCCCCGGGCGAGCAATCGTTCGTCCGGGTTCTTCCGGCTATGTCTTCCGTACTCGGAAAGCCGAACGTTACGCGGTGTGTTTTTCGCCTGTCACAGTATCGGTCGGGACGCGTTCAAGATCGGGGGAGCCGTCGGACTGTTCTCCGACTTCGCCCGCCGAATCCGCAGGTACCTCGCACGGACGTTCGGGCTTGTAAGCCGTCACGATGAAGTCGAGCGTCACGACTTCTTCGCAACCGTCCGCAAGACGCACGGCCGCGGGATAGGCCGCGCGGCAGCAGACGCCCCAAAGGCCGAGCGATTCGAGGCAGCCGATTTCCCAGTCGGGTCGGTTGCGGGAGGTCATGGGGAGGTCGCGGGCGATCTGCTCCATCACCGACGTGTCGACGTCGCCGAGGTACTTGGGATCGTGGCTTCGGGCCGCGTCGAGCGCGTTTCGCACGGCCTTGAAGCGCGAATCGACGAGGTGATTGTAGTGGTTGCCGTCCGCGATGAAGAGGGCGCCGCCAGGGCGCAACACGCGTACCCACTCGGCGACCGCCGCCTCGGGGTCGGTCATGTTCCAGAGGACGTTGCGGCACATGACGACGTCGAACGACTCGTCGGGGAAACTCAAGCGATCGGCGGCGGATTGCGTGAAGAGAATTTCGCAGCCGGACGCCTGAGCGTTCACCTTGGCGGCTTGAAGCATTTCGACCGAGATGTCCACGGCCGTCACGTCGGCTCCCGCTTTGGCGGCGAGGATCGCGAGGAAGCCTCCGCCCGTACCGACGTCGAGCACCCGACGGCCCGAGAGCGGGTACGTGTTCGTAAGGTGGCAGGTCCAGCGGTAGGCTTCGGGTCCGTTGATGTCGTCGCGGGTGAAAAGACCGTAACCCGCGGCGCGGCGGTTCCAGTAGTCGGAGATCCGTTCAAGGAGCGCGGCTTCGGCCGCGGAGCGTGGCGTGTGCGAAGTCATTGACGGGACTATAAAAAGTTTCGAAAAAAAACGTTTTCAAGACGAGCCGGGTCGGTCGGGTATCCGACAGATTACCCGTTTCCGCGGAGAGGGCGCGTGCCCGCACGCATTGTCGGTATCGCGCAGGTCGCATTCTGCCGCATTTTCCTTAATCTTCGATCGATCCGTCGGGATAGAGCCACATACCGTCAGAGAGGTAGACGGGACCGCCGTCGCCGTTATCGAGCGCGTCGTAGAGTTCCCGCATGGAAGCAAATCCCTCCTCGTCTTCGGGACAGTCGACGTCGTTCGGATCCTTCTCGTCCTCGGAATCCGCAATCAGATCGACGATGTCGGGGTCGCAATCATCGCCGGGAAAGGTTCGGGGGTTCGCGTGTTCGACGTTCGGGACGTTCGTTGCAGACATGCCGTTCTCCTTTTGGGACTTTTATCATTTTTTCCGAGAACACCCGAACAGGCCCGGACGCTCGGGTCAAACCGAATCGAGTCTAGCCTAGACCTAGTCGAAGACGTTCTCCCGATCGAGTATAGGCGCGCGGAGGCCGGGTGATGCCGCTCGTTTGTACGGTCTCGAGGACCAAGGCCGAACGGAGAAGTCGATCGGTGAGCCCGGTGTCGTATCGGGCTCGGCTTGCACTGCCTTAGTGCTTCGGCAGTGCCGGGCAGATCTGGCTGCAGACCGCTTCTACGAGCGGCGGATCGTCAAGGTCTTGCCTTTGAGCGTCGGTTCCGCTTCATGGATCGTGATGCTCTCGCCCTTGCAAACGTGCGTCCGGCGGTTCCCGTGCGAAGCAGCGTCTTCGAGGCGATCTTTGAGGTGTGCGATGCTACCGAGGCGACCCGTAAGATCGCGCTCGTCTTTGAGCGTGTGAACGATCCGGAAGTCGTAGCGCGACGACGTGCCGCCTTGGTCGAAGATGTAGCGCTCGATGCCGCTTTTCGGATCTTTATCGAAGAAAATCCGGGTGTTTTTGTCGGTCGCGGCGACAAGACTCGGAAAAAGAAGGGTGCAAACGAAAAGAGCTTTGGATTGCGTCAAGGCGGGTCTCGGGTCGTGGACGGGGCAGAAAGAGGGGCCGACTGACGTGGTCGCGCCGATGTCGGTCGGGCACCTCGACCCGTCCCAAGTCTCATCAAAGAACTCGGGTGAATTTCATGGCGCAGTCCTCGTGTCCGTGGTCGGGCATGGTTATGGAACGGAAAGCGCTGTCCATTACATGGAATAGCGATTATGTTCGGACCTTCAAAACGTTCGGAGAGGACTGCTCGAAGGTACCCGCACAAAAGAAACGGCGCCCGCCGTGTGTCGCACGTTTGAGTGCGTAGCGGGTGCCGTTCGGACGTTGGGTTCGCCGGAATCAGAGACGGTCGTTTTTCTTGAGGATGCGGCGAACGATCCAGAGCGCGAGCACGAGGACGAGAATAGACGAGGACGTGAGGAACATGTAGAGGGGTTTCAAGTGCTCGACGTCCACCACGATATAACGCGCGACCGCCACAATGGCGAGTGCGATCGGGGTGTGGATCGGAATCTCACGAGTGCCGAGCGCGCCGCCCTTCACCATGGAGAGGATTTCGATATAAAGGAAGAGCATCAGCAGGTCGCCGAGCCCCACGGTTTCCTTCCCGATCATTTCCCAGATCGAAAGGCCGATGCCGACGAGGGTCGCGATGGCGATCGCCACGAGCGCGATCGACTGTCCGTAGGTGAGCCAGCGGTTGAAACGCTGACTGAAATCGTGAAGCTTCGCTTCTTCGGGATCGATCGGCGACGTGAAGCCGCAGGTACATTCGGTCGAGTCGGGGGTGTTCGGGGTTTTAGATGAGCCGGGCGCGCAGGAGCCGCAGTAGGACGCGTCGGAGCGGTTCTTTCGGGTGAAGGAGGGATCAGCAACGCCGGGAATGTGATCGATGGGAGGAGGGACGGGCACGGTAATGCGAGTTCTCGAGAAAAGTTTCGAAAAATGTCGGTGAAGGGTCGGCGGGGCTTTGCCCCCGATCGAAGATCGTAAGGCCGAAACCGAATTATTCCTGAAGGCTCATGCGGCCGTTTCGGGTATTTTGTAACGTTTTATCGAACATCGTGTTCGATATTCCTACTTTAGGATGAGGCGGAACGCCCCGTCGGGAGGCTGAATACGCCTTTCGGGGGGCGTATGTCCGTACCGAATTCCCCCGACGGGCGGATGGCAACTCGGACGCCGCATCTCTATAGTGAAACATGAAACGAAGCGCGCGTCGTGCCGGGGTGTTCGAATGTGCTCCGAGAGCGGACCCGAGCGTTTGCCGGGAAGCCCGACCGACACCGCTTCGCCCGGGATCCCGGCGTTTTCCGTTTGAAAAACGAAAAACGGGAAGCGCATGTAGAACCGAAAAGAACAAACTCGAAAGAAGCCCCAAGCGACATCGGGAGGCCGACGGTGAACCGTAACGATTGTTCCAACGAAACTTCCAACGAAAGCGGAAACAAAATCCTCGAAGAAACCTCGACACCGGCATGCGACGAGGTGTCGCTTTTCGGGCCGGACCCCGGTCGCACGTACGAGCGCGAGGTGCTCGTTCTCGGGATCGGCAACATCCTCTGGGCGGACGAAGGCTTCGGGCCGCGCGCCGCGGAGGCCTTCCACACGGCCTTTCGACTCCCCGACGGGTGCGAGGTGATGGACGGCGGGACGTTGGGCGGGTACCTCCTCAACGACATCACGGTGACGCGCTCCATTCTCGTTTTCGACTGCTGCGACTTCCACGAAGCGCCCGGTACGGTGAAGATCCTTCGCGGAGACGACATCACGCTTTGGGCATCGACCAAGATTTCGCCCCATCAGCAGGGCTTCAACGACCTTTTGTGCTCGGCGGCGCTTCTCGGGAAGACCCCCGAGCGCATCGCCGTTGTCGGAGTACAGCCCGAACGGCTTGACGACTACGGCGGAAGCCTCTCGGAGACGATCCGATCGAAGATTCCGCCGGCGCTCGAACTTGCCCGTGCGGAGCTTGCCGCCTGGGGCTTTGCGCCCGAAGCGCGCTCCGCCGACGAGGTTGTTCCGCCCTTGGACGTCGCGCCCGTGGCGATCGAGGCTTACGAAAAGGGACGCCCGTCCGCTTCGGATGCCTGCCGTACCGGGGACGCACGCTTCCTCGTTCGCGAAGCGGGCGAAGCGATTCCCGACGCGGGTGAAAAGTAAGACGTTCCGAAAGAAAGACAAAAGAAGAGAAAGGACAATCCGAGGAGGAATTTCCCATGTGTGTCGGCATACCGATGACGGTTCGAGAAGTTTATGGGGACGGTACGTGCCTGTGCGAACGAAACGGGAGCACGGAGCGGGTCGAAATCGGGCTTGCGGGGGAGGTGAAACCCGATGATCTCTTGATGGTGTTTCGAGGAACGGCGCTTCGTCACATGTCGGAAGACGAAGTTCGCGAGGTGAACGACGCCCTTTCCGCTCTGGCGGACGTCATGGCGGGCGATGCCACGGAAGAGACGATTCGAGCGGGCTTTCCCGATCTCGTCGACCGCGAACCCGAGTTGCCCGAGCACCTGAAAGCGCTTGTCGGCAAGCGCGCGGTCTGACCCGAATACCAATATTGCGAAGGAGTTCGTTCATGAGCAAATTCACTCAAGTCGCCCCGATCGACGTCGACACCCATCCGGGGTTCGTGCGTCTTTTCGGGAAAGAGGGTTTTCAGAAGATGGGCGAAGAGAACGTCGATGCGCTCCTTGCGGCGCGGGGACTTCAGTTCGTCGCCTTCGCCGACGACCCGATGAAGCAAAAGGAAACGCTCGACATCGTCGTGATCGCGCCCGAGTTGCGTCGCGCGCTAGGCGATGCCGTTGCAGGCGCGTGGTTCACGGACGTACGTACGGGACGGGCGCTTGCGGCCCGCTGGGGAATTCGAAAACTTCCCGCCGTGGCGCTTTTCCGAAGCGGTACCTACCTCGGAGCGGCCGAAGGCCTTCTCGGCTGGGACGAGTACCTGAGGACTCTCGCCGAGATCGGTACCCGCACCGAAGCGCCCCCGCGCCGCATTTCCCTGATTCCGAATAACGAACCCCCGACGTGCGGCTGAGCACGGAAAACCCAACGTAAAAAGCCCCGATCAGGAGGAATTTTCATGGCCGATCAATCGTTGTTCAACGCCGCCCGACGTTGGGCCGACGTTCCGAAACTCGACCCCGAAACCGAACGCGCCGCAGCCGAAGCGACCATCGCCTTTTTGAAGGCCGTCGAAGCGGAAGTGACCGGACACCTCGGCAAAGTCGAAACCGAAGGCAAAGACGCCGAGGAACTCCATGTTGTTTGGGATTTCGAGGCGTTCGATCCGAGGCACCTCGACTTTCTCCTTGCGACGCTCGGCGAAGGGGACGTGCGCATCAAGCTCTGCGAGGGCGAAGTGAAAGTGGCCGACACGGGCGTCCCCGGTCTCTGGCGCATGCAGTCGGGTCGGGACGGGCAGGTGAACAGCTTCATCCTCGCTCGGATCCCGAAGGCCGTGCGCGCGGTGGCCTCGGAGGGGAAGGGGGCCGTCCCCGCCATCGTCAACGGGGGCGCCAACGTCTTCGCGGCGCCCGCCATTTTGAACGAACTCCAGCACACCCTGGAGACCACCGACCTCGAAACGCTCACGGACACGCCCGCTTTCATGGTTGAGCTCACCCATCAGCCGATGTCGCCCGGTGACATGAACGCGCTCTATTCGACGCTCGGGCGCGGGCCCGTTGAAGTCGAACTGCGCGGCATGGCGATCGGCAAGGTGAACCTCACGGGCGTTCGCGGGATCTGGCACAGCCAAATCCTCAACACGCTCGGGAAGACCCTTCTTGATGCCTACGTCGTGGCGGGAATCCCGCCCGAAGTGCCGCTTTCCGAAAGCGAGTGGGTGGATTGCCTTTCCACCTGCGCGGACTTGATCGCCTGGGTCGAGCACGACATCGAGCGCGGCACCCTCGGCTGAAAACCCGCGCAAACGCAGACGGTCGTCTCTTAAGCGCGGAAGCGCGACGACGGCGAATTTCCGTTGTGCGAGGACCGGCCGCCCGTGTCGGTCCTCGTTTCTCTTTCTCCAAAAGGTTCTATGACTATCGTGAAGACTCCCGAAACCGAACACGCCGTCCAAACCGCCGACGTTGCTCCGGAAACCGAAGCCGCTTCCGTCGAACTTCCCGCCACTGCTACGGGCGCGGAGATCGCGGGGCTTCTCGACGCGCTCGCGCGCTCCCGCGTCGGCCCCGAGACGCGCATGCAGTGCAAGGTGTGCTGGTACGTGTACGACCCTGCCGAAGGTTGCCCCGAGTGGCAGATCGAACCGGGCACTTCATTTGCGGACCTGCCCGACTACTTCACCTGCCCCGATTGCGGTCACCCGCTCTCAAGCTTCATTCCGGCGGAAGAAAACGAATGAAAGAATGCGCGCGACGTCGAACAAGAAGGCCCGCAGTTGCTGCAAAAGCGGGCCTTTTGTCGACCGAAGACCTGCTTCCGGTTGACCGTTGGTCGGCCTGAGAATCCCTGAAAACAGGGAGGATGATGCCTGTAAAGCGTGCTAGTGGAAAGGGCGTAGAGCCGAGCGCCCGACCGCGTCTTCTCCTCGGGCATCATGTAGCCGTCGAGTTCCGAATCGGTTTCCGGGTTGCACCGCAGCGAATCCCGATTCGGATCGTCGATTCCCGAAACCTCGAGTTTCGCCCGGTCACCCGCGGGCGACTCGCTCTCGATTTGATTTGTAAGGACGCGCACATGCTTTCCCGCCGCTCGCTTTTCTCGACCGCCGCTCTTCTCGGAACCGGCCTCACGACGCTCGGATCCGCTCCCGCTCGCGCGACCGTTCCCGCTTCCGCTCTCGACGAAGTCGTTCCGACGAAGGCCGCCCCGATCGCTCTCAATTTCAACGAAAACTCCCTCGGCATGTCGGCGTCTGCCAAAAAGGCCGTGTTCGATTCTCTTGACAAGGCGTTTCGCTATCCCGACGACGCGAAAGAAGCGGCCCGCAGCGCGACCGCAGCCTTGCACGGCGTATCGCCCGAACTCGTGACGCTCGGTTCGGGCTCCTCGCAAGTGATTCAGGCGGTGGTGGCCGCTCAGGTTCAGAAGGCCCGTGCGGCGGGCAAAAAGGTGCAGCTCCTGCAACCCGTTCCGACCTTCGGCGTCGCAGAATCCTATGCGGTCGCCCTCAACGTTCCCGTGACGAACGTGCCCCTCAACGCCGAAACGCTTGAAATCGACGTGGAGGCCCTCAAGAAGGCCGCCGCCGATTTCGACGGCGTCACGATCGTCTACTTCTGCAACCCCAACAACCCCACGGGGATCGTCACCGACAAGGCGAAGCTCTCCGGCTGGATCGAAGCCTCGGCCGCCGCGAAGGCCCCCGTCTTCTTCCTCGTCGACGAAGCCTACGGAGAATACGTCGAGAATCCCGCCTTCGAATCGGGCGTCGTCCTCGTGAAGAAAGGCCTCGACAATCTGATCGTCACGCGCACCTTCTCGAAGCTCTACGCACTTGCGGGCCTGCGTCTCGGCTACGGGATCGCAACGAAATCCGTCCTGACCGAGTGCGATCTCTTCGAATCGGTGGATAACATCAACCTCGCGGGCGCCGTCGCCGCCGCGGCGACGCTCGAAGACAAGACGTACCTTGAAACGTCGCTTGCGGCGACAAAGCTCTCGAAGGCGATCGTGACGAAGGCCTTCGACGAGCTCGGGATCAAGTACCTCCCGAGCGAAGCGAACTTCATCTTCCACCGGGTGAAGGGCGATTCCGACACGTACCGCAAGCACATGGCCGATGCGAACATTCTCGTCGGCCGTGCGTTCCCGCCCTTTACGTGTTGGAACCGTCTGACTCTCGGAACCCCCGGAGAGATGAAAGCGTTCGTCAAGGTCCTCAAGGACTTCCGTACGAAGGGTCTCATCTGACCGAAAACGCGCGAGGACGGGGGATTACGTTCTCGCGTGCGGGTTGCGGCTCGTGCGACTGTCGGGGGACGGTCGCACGAATCAAAAGCCGTATCCCCGGAGAAACTCTCGGCCCAGAGCGCGGGCCGGGAGTTTTTTCCGTTTCGGAGTGCGCGTTTCGGCACGGGGAGCCGTTCCGGGGCGCTCTCTTCGGGCGCGATCGAGCCCCCGTCACCGCGGGATGCTTGGAGCACGGTGCACTACCCCGAGAGGACGGGCATTCTCCAAGTCCGATGCACGCAGCTCACGCGGGTCGACAAGAACGGCTTTCCGCGCGGTTATCCGACGGGCAAAAAACGCGTTCGCGGGTTTGCCACGGGCGACACGGTGTTGTGGGCCGAGGTCCCTTCGGGGAGAAGGTGGGGAAGGAATGAGGTGTTTTCTATGAAGGAAGCGGCACGGCTGAGTCGGAACTTTCCGCCTTGAAAGCTGCCTCCCCTTGAATTCCCGCGAGATTGAGTGATCGCGGCGAGGGGCCCGCACACGTGAAAATCCCCGTCCGCGCCGGGCACGAACGGGGTTTCCCATGAAGCATCAAGCCCGGTACTTTTCCGGGAACTCCATGTCTTCGTAACGTACGAACTTCGTCTTCTTGACGAGCTTGTAGCCGAACCAGACGGCAAGGAAAAGGGGGATGCCGATGTAGGTCGCCGCCACCGAAGACCAGTCGATCGTGTCCTCGAGGAAGGCCTTGTAGTTCTGGCCGAGCATGATCGTCATGCAGAGAACGAAGGCGAAGATCGGGCCCCAGGGGAAAAAGCCCGAGCGGTAGGGGAGCTTCGAGAGGTCGCACCCCTTCAGGACGTAACCGCGGCGGAAGCGGTAGTGACTCACCGCGATCCCGAGCCAGGCGATGAAGCCGCACATCCCCGAGGTGTTGAGAAGCCACAGGTAGACGTCGCGGTTGTCAAAGAGGGACGTGAGAAAGCAAAGCCCCGCCACCGCCGTGGTCGCGACAAGCGCGCAGCGCGGCACGCCCGAATTGGAAAGCCGCGCGAAACATTTCGGCGCGTCGCCTCGGAGCGCGAGCACGTAAAGCATGCGGGTGGCGGCGTAGAGGCCCGAATTCCCCGCGGAGAGCACCGACGTGAGAATGACGGCGTTCATGAGGGCGGCGGCCGACAAGAGACCGGCATGCTCGAAAACGAGCGTGAAAGGGCTCACGGCCACGTCCGCGATGTCGTTTTTCAGAAGACGCGGGTCCGTGTAGGGAATGATCAGGCTGATGACGAAGATCGAAAGGACGTAAAAGAGGAGGATGCGCCAGAAGACCTGTCGCACGGCCTGCGGGATCGCCTTTTCGGGGTTTTGCGTTTCGCCCGCGGCAATGCCGATCAACTCCGTCCCCTGGAAGGAAAAGCCCACGACCATTGCCACGCCGATAAGTGCCGGGAACCCACCGACAAAGGGCGCGTCGCCCGTCGTCCAGTTCGCAAAGCCCGCGGGAATGTCGTCCGTGAGGATCCCGAAAATCATCGCGCAGCCCGTGGCGATGAAAAAGACCACGGTGAGCACCTTCAGAAGCGCGAACCAGTATTCGGTTTCACCGAACCCCTTTACGGAGAAGTAGTTGAGGAGGAAGATGAATCCGAGGAATAGGGCGCTCCAAAGGGTTCCGGGGACGTCAGGAAACCACCAGCCCATGACGAGCTGTGCGGCGACGAGGTCGACCGCTACGGTGACGGCCCAGTTGTAGCAGTAGTTCCAGCCGAGCGCGAAGCCGAACGCTTCGTCGACATAGCGGCGTCCGTAGGTGGAGAAAGACCCCGCCACGGGTTCGTAGGCGGCGAGCTCCCCGAGGCTCGTCATGAGGAAGTACACCATGAGGCCGATCACGGAATACGCAAGGAGTGCGCTTCCCGGGCCCGCTTCGGCAATCGTCGCGCCCGAGGCGACGAAGAGCCCCGTGCCGATCGAGCCGCCGATCGCGATCATGGTAATGTGCCGCGACTTGAGGTCGCGCTTGAGGCCGGACGTTCCGCCGGCGTCGGTATCGGACATTCTTGGATATTCCTTCGGAAAAAGAGGGTTGCGGTCCCGTGCGACATCCATCGGTGTCGCACGAGGCCCGTATCCCTTCCCGAAGGTGTTGCGGGGCGGCTTTGAAAGCAAACCCCCAACGACGAACGGTGTGTTCGTGCCCGTAACGCCAGCCGACAGCTCCTCCGTCGCCGACCGAAGTGAAAGTCGTTTGAAAGTCGAACGACCGCTTCGTCGCGACGGGAGTGATGCGGATTTTCTCCGCATCCCCAACTGCCCTCCCGCGTCCGGCAGGGCGTTTCGGCGGACGGCCCCTTCGATCGGCTTCCTCGGGTACCCCCTCGGCCGTCTACTCATGCTCGTCCGCGCCTCTATCACGCATGGTTGCCGCCCGGATTTCGGGCGGCAAAGGACGCATTGTTACACAAAAAGGTGGACTTGTGGGTTTCCCTCAGGTAAAAGCATGTTCCGGAAAAAAAATCAGCCTGCGGTTTCCGGCGTATCGAAGCCCGGGCGTGCTCAGCGTTCGAGTTGTTGTCCGGGAATCCGAACGTTTCGATGAACGTTTCCGTTACTCGTCGCGCGAAGTCCTACGTCCCAGAGGACGGTGCCCGTGCGATCGGTGAGTTTGTTGGCGCCGAGGATGCGGGCGCCCGGCATTTCTTTGAGGGCGGCCGCTTTGACGAACTCGGGGATTTCGCTTTCCGGCACGTCTTCTTTGGCCGAGAAAAGCGTGCCGTCGGGCCTGATCCGAAGTTCGACCTCGCGATCGCCCGAAAGTTCGAAGTCGGCCTCGAAGGTGCCCGTATCCTCATCGAAATCCCATTCGATGCGAGGGACGTCGCCGAAGGTTGTTTGTACGTAGGCACGAACGACTTCCGGTACGGCATCCGCCGTGAGGTCTTCGGCCGATACGTTTGAGGCACCCGCTAGAAGTCCGAAAAGGCAGGGAAAAAGTGTTGTTCGGGCGAGGTTTTTCATGGATCGAACTCGGAAGCTACGAAGCGTTGTCGGGACTCAGTTCTTCTCGCCGAAGAGCTTTTCTTTGAGCGCGGCACCCGCCTTGTCGATGCTCGAAAGGGCGTTGTCGTAGCCCTTTTCGAGGCAGGCCGAGGAGAGGGCCTTCGCCTTGTCAAGGCCTTCCTTGTCGGCGACTCCCTTAATGTATGAGGGCGAGCAGGTCTTTTCGTTCGGCGTGATCGACTGATTGCAACCGGCGAGAAGGAGCGCGGCGGGGACCGCCAGAGCGATGAGCTTAAGCATTGCGGATCGGTTCCTTATGGGTTTCTCGGGGAAACTCGTGTTACGGGTCGGGCGCGCCGAGCGAAAACGGCCGCCCGTCGGGCTCAGTATGCCAGAGACACGCGGCTGAGAGTGTGCGAATTCGTTACGTGCACGCGCGCTCTGCTTGCGTCGCGGTAGGTCGATTCGAGCGACCGATTCGGGCTGGCGTTTCAGGTGACCTTGTGCCGGAAGAACCACGTTGCGGCCGGAATCGAGAGTCCCGTAAGGAGCAGAAGCGGCCAGAGGAAGGGGCGAATCGCGTCGAAATCCGCACCTTCGAAATAAATCATGCGTACCATCTGAATCCCGTAGCGTGCGGGGTTGAGAACGGTCGCCGCCTGCATGAATTCGGGCATCGCCCCGACGGGGGTCATGAGGCCCGAGAGGATGAGGGCGGGAAGCACGAAGAAAAAGACGAGGATCACGGACTGCTGATACGTGCGCGACGCGGCCGAGATGGCAATCGCCAATCCCACGATGCTGAGCGAAAAGAGGGAGACGACGAAAAAGAGCAGCCCGATCGAGCCCGCAAAGGGAATCTCGAACCAGTAGCGCGCGACGGCGAAAATGAGAAAGCCCTGCGCGATGCCGATCACCAAGGGTGGAACCGCTTTCCCGACGAAGATCTCGACGGGGGTCATCGGCGTCATCAACATCATGTCGAAGGACCCTTCCTCGCGTTCGCGCGAGACCGCGACGCCCGCAAGGAGCATCACCTGCAGCATCGAGAGCGCGAGAATGAGCCCCGGCATGATGTTGTAGCGCGTGATCGCGTTTTCGTTGTAACGGTAACGCTCGACCAAACGCACGGCGCCCGCGGCGCCCTTTTCCGCGTTGAGGTTCTCGACGATCGCGGCCACGTAGCCCGTCGCGACGTTCGCGGTCGTGGTGTTGCGCGCGTCGACCGCCACGTAGATCGTCCCGCCCGTGCCGTCCGCTTGTCGCGCCGCGAAGTCGTCCGGAATCACGATCCCGATCAATGCGTCCCCGTGATCGATCGTGCGACGCACGTCTTCGATACTCCGCGGGGTCGCAATCGGCTCGAAAATCCCGTTCGATTCGATTTTGCTCGCCACTTCGAAGGAGGCTTCCGAGCGCGAAGCGTCGTAAAGGACGTAGGGGACCCGCTCCAAATTGAAGGTGGCCCCGTAGCCGAAGAGGACCGACTGCGCGATGACGGGTACGAAGAGAATGCGCAGCATCGCGGGGTCAAGGAGCAGCGTCACGAGCTCTTTGCGCACGAGCGCTCGCAGACGCAGGAATTTGAGGCGAAGAACATGCAACATCGATAGGCCCTCCGAGTCTCAATCCATACGCTTTCGAAGCACGGCCAAGGCCGCAAGCATGAAGCCCGTCGTCCAGAGAGCGAGAATGAGGACGTTTTCGAGGACGACGTCGTTTGCGCCTCCCGAGAGGAAGAGAATTTTTACGGTTTCCATCGCGTAGGTGGGCGGCATCAGGTGTCCGGCCGCCGAAATCCAATCGGGAACGCTCCGGAGGTCGAAAATAAAGCCCGAAAGAATCAGAGCGGGCAGGTAACTCCCGATGACGGCCATCTGCATCGCGACGAACTGGCGCTTCAGAGCGGCCGACAAAAAGAGCCCGAACGCAAGCGCCCAGACGTTGTAGAGGAGAAAGACGCCTGCAAGCACCCAACCGCTTCCGCGCACGGGAACGTCAAAGAGCACGATGCTCGTCAGAATGGCGGTGCCTTCCCCCGCCGTGGCAAGGGCGAAATAGGCGAGAAACTTCGACGCGAGAATTTCGAAGGGCGACGCGGGCGTCAAAGCCAGCGCCTCCATCGTGCCGCGCTCCCACTCGCGCGCGATGACGACGCTTCCGAGAAAGCTCGAAACAAGCGTCATGAGCACGATCGTAAGGCCGGGCACGAGGTACCAGGTCGAGGTGTTCGCTTCGTTGAACCAGGCGCGCGAAAGGAGACGAACGACCGGAGGCGCGTCGTTCCCGGAGGTCGCGGCGACAGTCGCGACGGTCGCCCCGCGCTCCGCGTTTTTTGCGGCCGCAATTTGCAGGGTTGCCGCCACGTACGTTCGGATGATCGTCGCGCTGTTGGCATCAACTCCGTGAACGACGAGCCCGATTTCCCCCTTGCCCTGAGCGGCATCGCGCTCGAATCCCGGCGGAATGTCGACGATCGCTTCGATTCGGCGTGCGGCGAGGAGCCGCTCGGCCGCTTCGCGCGAAGCGGTCGGGATCGAGCGGAAGTAGGGCGAAGCGTCGATCCGCTCCGCAACGTTTTGTGCCTGCGGGCTCGATTCCCCGAGTACGACCGCCACGGGCACGTCCTTGAGGTCCATCGAAAGGCCGTAGCCGAAGAGAAGCAAAAGCACGAGCGGAAGGAAAAAGCTCACGACAATCACCGAAGGGTCCCGCCGCATCTGGCGGGCTTCCTTCCGAACGAGGGCGACGAGGCGCCGAAGACTTTCGAATCGACTCATTCGATGCTCCCCTCCGAGGCGGCCTTTTCGGCGGGCTTTTCCGCATTCTTCGATTTTTCGGCCTCCTTCGCACGGTTTTCGAGCACGATCGTACGAAACGCCTCTTCAACAGTGGCCGCGCCCGCGGAGCGCCGTACTTCGGCGGGCGACCCGAGGACGAGCACGCGCCCCGCGTCCTGAATGAGGAAGCGGTCGCAGTACTCGGCCTCGTCCATGAAATGCGTGGTGACGACGACCGTCGTTCCGTTGCGGGCGAGCTCGACGATCCTGCGCCAGAATGCGCGCCGCGCCGCGAGGTCGGCGCCGGACGTGGCTTCGTCGAGAAAGAGGATTGCCGGACGGTGCAAAAGCGCACAGGCCATGGCGAGCTCGCGCTTCGCGCCCAAGGGCAACATCCCCGCACGGCGCTCGAGATGAATCCCGAGGGTCGCGCCCGGGCCCGAGAGGAGTTCGCCGATCCGTGCATCAAGCGCCCGGCCCGAGACGCCGTAACACTCACCGAAGTAGCGAAGCGTTTGGTACACGGTGAGGCGTTCGTAGAGCGAAAACTTCTGCGCCACATACCCGATGCGGGCGCGGGCTTCCGAGGCGGAAGCAAGAAGGTCGACCCCGTCGATGC
>OGJP01000565.1_pt1 | contig 16886 bp, 10 predicted proteins | sample 1572311 | NCBI WGS metagenome assembly OGJP01 (sample SAMEA2582093, study PRJEB24529) | metagenome | biome: Human gut stool | place: China | collected 2011
TATCCAATTCCGACACACTCCAGACATAGTTTTATTGCTTTACCAAGAACAACAGCCGCTTCACCTCTGACTGCTCCATAGCTTATCATGGTGATACCTGCGATGAGCAAAAGAATCTGAGAGATATTTCTGCATTTCAAGATATTGTTACTCCTTTCACTTGTTGTATTCATTGACCAGCTGACATTGGTATTATACAATATTTGTTGTAAAATCTTTGTTAAGAACAGGGGAAAGAATTTTGAGATTATTAATAGTTGAGGATGAGAAAGAAATCTGTGATATGGTTGCAAAAAGTCTCTATCATGCTGGATATGAGGTGGATACCTGTTATGATGGGGAAGAGGCTCTTGAATGTATCCTGACGGAAAATTATGACCTGATCGTTCTGGATCTGAATCTGCCCGGCATGGATGGAATGGAGATATTGAAAGAACTCAGACAGAGAAATGAGGAGACAAAGGTCCTTATCTTATCTGCCAGAGGGCAGATTGCGGATAAGGTGGAAGGACTGGATGCAGGAGCAAACGATTATATGGAAAAACCATTCCATTTGCAGGAGCTTGAGGCTCGTATCAGAAGCCTGACAAGAAGGAAATTTGTACAGAAGGATGTATGCCTGGAAAGTGGTGACATAAGGTTCGATACATTAAGGCGTGAGGCATATGCAAAAGGGAAAATGGTATCTCTGGCAAGAAAAGAAAATGGTATTCTGGAATATCTGCTTCTGAATCTTGGCAGACCGGTAAGCCAGGAGGAACTGATGGAGCATGTCTGGGATGCATCTGTGGATAGCTTTAGTGGCGCCATCAGAGTACATATGTCATCCCTTAGAAAGAAGCTTAAGGTTGTACTTGGATATGATCCGATTCGGAACAAGGTAGGAGAGGGATATCAAATACGGGAGGAGTCTGGTAGATGAAAAGAATATCGCTGCAGTGGAGACTTACCTGTATTATTACCGTATATATTGCGGTTATATGTGGATGCGTCACTACGCTTGTCTATAAAAATGGTGTGTATTATATGGATTCTCTGCAAGAGACTGTGGATGCCCAGGGAGATGACCATGTGGACGATTCGGAAGAAATATATATCAGCATACCAGAGGATAAGTGGGATGAGTTTGCCAATGACTTCTCTGTTCAGGTGTACAATAATAAGGCGGACTACAAGAAAAACAGTCTGATCATTTCGGCTTTACTGGCTCTTCTTGGTGGAGTGGCCACCTATTTTATAAGTGGGCATGCACTCAGACCGATCAGAGAGTTTTCTGATAAAATCGAAAAGGTGCAGGCACAAAATCTGGCAGATTCACGGATAGAAGAAAACCAGGTAGAGGAACTGAACCAGCTTAGCGTTTCATATAATAAGATGCTGGAACGTCTCTCAGATGCATTTGAAATACAGAGACAATTTACTGCAAATGCAGCCCATGAGCTTCGCACTCCTTTAGCTTTGATGCAGGTGCAGCTTGATCTGTATAATTCCACCCGACATCCAGGCAGCGATGAAGACACCTTACAAACAATAAAAATGGTTACGGAACAGAACGACAGGCTTGGCAAGATGGTAAAGACACTTCTTGACATGAGCGAGCTTCAGACCGTAGGCCGGGATGATAAAATTATAGTGGATGCTCTTGTTGATGAGGTGTTGGCAGATCTGGAACCTCTTGCACAGGAAAAGAATATCAAACTGATCGGGAAATGTGAAAATATAACGATGGTTATTTACAGGCTGGTATATAATCTTGTTGAGAATGCTATAAAATATAACCATACAGGAGGGCAGGTTACAGTAACTGCAGACCGAAAGGAAAAACAGGTGCACCTGTCAGTGGCGGATACGGGAAATGGAATTCCTGAGGAGCTTCGGGAACGTGTATTTGAACCTTTCTTCCGGGTGGATAAATCCAGAAGCCGGGCACTTGGCGGCGTAGGGCTTGGACTTGCTCTGGTCCATGAAATTGTGAGAGTGCATGATGGCAGTATTACAGTCAGATCCAATCCGTCTGGAGGGACAATTTTTGATGTGATGTTCGCGCAGTGATCAACGTAAAAGGTCCGCCCCCTTCGCTTCAGGCCGTGTTGCTTATTTGGCCTGGAGAGAAGGATCGGACCTTTTTATAACCAGAATTTATTTTTTATATAATACTCTGATGGAATTCAGTACACACAGCATAGCGACACCGGTATCGGCAAATACAGCCATCCACATAGAAGCGAATCCGCACAGTCCCAGGATCATAACGGCAATCTTGATCGCCAGAGCAAATACGATGTTCTGCCAGGAGATGGCTACTGCGGATTTTGCAATACGTAAGGCATCCGGGATTGCAGACATGCTGGAAGTCATAAAGACTACATCCGCAGCCTCAATGGCAGCGTCAGCACCGCTTCCCATGGCAGCTCCTACATCCGCACCGGCAAGCACCGGAGCATCGTTGATTCCGTCACCTACGAACATGACGGAAGTGTAGGTCTCACGCAGTTTTTTCAAAGTTGAAAGCTTATCCTGCGGCAGCAGTTTTGCATGTACTTCATCAATGCCAGTCTCTTTTGCAACCGCTTCTGCACTGTTCTGTGCATCACCAGTCAACATGGCAGTCACAATATTCTGCTTTTTGATCGCTGTGATCGCAGATTTTGCGTCTGCCTTGATCGTATCTGAGATCACCAGATATCCGGCATATTCACCTTCAATGGCAACCAGGACCTCTGTTCCGAATACTTCGTTATTATAAGCAGAAATGTTAATGTTGTGATGCTCCATCAATTTCTTGTTTCCGCAGAGGATCACATTTCCATCCATGACAGCAAGGATACCTTCACCGGCAATCTCTTTTAAAGTAGATGGACGTGTAAGCTCCATGCCTTTTTCTTTGGCAGCGGTTACAATACTGTTTGCAATGGGATGAGTGGATACCTGCTCGCAGCTTGCAGCCAGACGAAGAAGTGTATCCTCGTCGGTATTGCCAACAGTTACGGTCTTCTGCAATACAAAGTTTCCTTCTGTAATGGTTCCGGTTTTGTCCATAACAACAGCTTTGACATCAGCCATAGACTCAAGTGCAACACCACCCTTGAAAAGGATGCCTTTCTTGGAACCTGCTCCAATACCGGAGAAAAACGCCAGCGGAACACTCAATACCAGTGCGCAAGGGCAGCTCATGACCAGGAAAGACAGAGCGGTGTAGATCCAGTAGTTCCAGTCACCACCGGCAACAAGCGGCGGAAGAACAGCAGTTCCCAGTGCCAGGAATACAACGATCGGAGTGTAGACTCTGGAAAACTTGGTAATAAAACGGTCTACCTTCGGCTTGCTTGCCGCAGCATTTTCAACGGAATCCAGAATACGGGTCACCATAGATTCAGAAAGTGGTTTCTGTACCTTCAGTTTTAACTGGCCGGAAGTATTGACACAGCCGGACAGGATCTCATCACCGACCTCTACATGAACCGGAACCGGCTCACCAGTGATCGGAGAAGTATCAATACGGCTATCACCTTCTACGACAACACTGTCCAGAGGGATTCTGTCGCCAGGACGAACGAGGATAACATCAGAAACGCAGGCATCCTCCGCAGGAATCACACGGATCTCGTCGCCTTCTACCAGATTTACAGTCTCAGGACGCATATCGACCGCATTCATGATCTGAGAACGGCTGCGCTCTACTGCCTTTTCTTCAAAATATTCACCGATACGATAGAACAGCATAACACCGACTGCTTCCGGGTAAGATTTGATGGCAAATGCACCAAGGGTTGCCACACTCATCAGAAAATTCTCGTCAAAAATCTGTCCTTTGGTCAGGTTGCGGAGTGCGGTAAATACCACTTTCCAGCCAAGAACTGCATAGGCAACTACATAAGCGGCAAGCATCAGTGGACTTGTATATCCTATGTGCTCCAGAACTTCCATAACAATAAAGAGAACAGCACCAATGATGATGGAGAGAGCAGTCTGCGTCTCTTCGGACATGCCGGACTCCTTTTCTTTTGTTGCTTCAGAACGGGTACGTTCCTTTTCGCGGATCGTTACATCAGGCTCCATGGCAACACATACCTCACGGATCTTCGGAAGAATACGATCCGGATTCTGCGCAGAGATGCGAAGCTGCTTGGTAGCAAATGTAAGAACTGCCTCGTCCACTTCATCCATCTCATTGATCCGGTGTTCCAGCTTGGCTGCACAGTTCGCACAGTCCAGACCTTCGATGATATAGGTCTTGGTACGGATGCCGCCTGCAGGCTGATCTTTCAGAACGACCTTAACTTCGGACTCGATAGAAGAACAGATCTTCTGAATCTGAGGAAGCAGTGCATCGTAATCTTCAGCAGTGATACGAAGTTGTTTGGTTGCATAAGTAATGGTAGCTTCTGCTACACCAGGAAGTTCATTGATCCGGGATTCCATCTTGGCAGCACAGTTGGCACAACCAAGGTTCTCAAGAATATATACACGTTTTCCGTGAGCCTTCGGAATATTATGGTGATGATGCTCATGCTCCTCATGATCGTGATCATGTCCGCAACCACAACTGCATTCGTCATCGTGATGATGGTGATGCTCATGCTCCTCATGATTATGATCGTGTCCACAGCCGCATTCGTCATCGTGATGATGGTGATGCTCATGCTTATCATGATCGTGATCATGTCCACAACCACAGCTACATTCGTTATCCTGGTGGAGAAGTAATTCTCTGACCTTCATACTCATATGGAAAATCCTCCTGTCTCATGTAGAATTGAAATGATATTTTTATATAAAAACATTTGAATATATGTTCATATGAAAATAATAGCATAGAAGCAATGAAGATGCAATAGAAAATGAAAAGTTTTTCCATGTCTTTTGCTTGCCTTTTGGAAAACCATCCCATATACTTACAGACAGTAGAGTTGCCGTGGAAAGAGAGGCAGCATATGAATAGGAAAGATGAGGATAAATTCGTGGATCAGGAAAAGACACAGAAAAAAAATACTATGACGAAGGAATGTATTTTTACGGCGCTTCTGATTCTGATGGAGCAGAAGACGTATGAAGAGATCACAATTACAGATATTGCAAAGCGGGCAGGAGTGTCGCGTATGTCTTATTATCGGCTGTACCGGTCAAAGGATGATATTCTGATCCAGCATTTCAATGAAATATTTGCAGAACTTCTGAACGAAATAAAGAATACAGAAGGAATCAGCAAATATCAGTTTTCATTGTTGATCTTCCAGCAGGCAAAAGAAAATGAGCGTCTTCTGAAGGCAGTCCTTCGGGCAAAGCTCTATGAAATGGTATTGAAATGTTTTATTCAGTATTGCAGTTATTTAGTTGAGAAAATCTTCGGTCAGGATCAAGGACTGGATCCAGTGACGGCAGATTACCTGATCTATGAGGAAGCAGGACGGTTCAGTCTGCTTTTGCTTCGCTGGGTGGAGCGAGGCATGAAGGAAAGTCCGGAGAAGATGGCAAAGATGATGGAACAGATTGAGGTGAACTTAACTAAATAAAGGGAGAGACTGCTAAGAAATCGTAAAGATTGCAAAACAGATAAGGAACAAATGTAACATTAGGTTTTTTGTCTCTTGTGATTTTAACATTCTTATATTATGCTGTTACAGCAGAAATGAAAAGTTACACATGTAACAGCTAGGACGAGGAGGAAAAGACTTGAGAAAGCTGGCAGAACTTATTGTAAATAATCGTAAGCTGTTGATGGTGATCTTTATCGCGGCAGCGATCGGTAGTGCCATCATGTCATCCCATGTGGAAGTCGTACAGGAACTGACAGATTATCTTCCAGAAGACACTGAGACCAGACAGGGAGTTGATCTGATGGACGCTGAGTTCACGACCTTTGGTACGGCAAAGGTTATGATCTCAAATGTAACGTATGAAGAAGCGAAGGATATCGTAGAACAGCTCAAAGACATCAAGGGCGTATCTGCGGTGGACTTTTATGAGGAAAGTGATGAGGACGAGACAGAGATTACAGATGGGGAAGAACTGTCTGATTACTACAAAAATCTGTCCGCACTTCTGAGTATTACTTTTGACACACCGGAAGATGATCCGGAAGCACAGGGTGCAATCAAAGATGTGAGGGAAGCACTGGCCGATTATGATACCTGGTTTTACACGACGGTAGATAAAGATGATAATGCGTCACTGCAGGAAGATATCAAGGTCATTCTGGTGATCGCTGTATTTATTATTATAGCTGTTCTGTGGTTTACATCAGGAACCTATATGGAGATTGCTATTTTCATGCTTGTATTTGCCATGGCGGCACTCCTGAATATGGGTACCAACTTTATATTCGGAAAGATTTCTTTTGTTACCAATGCAGTAGCATCCATTTTGCAGCTTGCTATGGCAATTGATTATGCGATTATTCTGTTCCACCGTTTTATGGAAGAAAAGGCGCATACGGATACGAAGGAAGCGTTGATCCGGGCACTGGAAAAAGGCATTGTGGAGATCTCTTCCAGTTCTCTGACAACCATGTCTGGTATGGTGGCTCTGATGTTTATGCATTTTGGTATCGGACTGGATCTGGGTCGTGTCATGGTAAAAGCCATTCTGTTAAGTATGCTTTCTGTATTCGGATTTATGCCGGGACTGATTATGATGTTCAATCGTCAGATCGATAATACAATGCATAAAAGTTTTGTGCCGAAGATCGAGTTCTGGGGAAAAATTGTTGTTGCGGTCAGAAAATTCACGGTACCAGTATTTGTTGTAATGATCTTCGTGTGCGGATATCTGTCTAATACCAGTACCTATGCTTATGACCAGAGTTCCGTGGAATCTGCAAAGATGAATGAATATATGACATCCAAGCGGGAGATTTCCAAGAATTTTGATCTGGATAATCTGATGGCTATTGTAGTTCCGGCAGGAGATTATGACAGCGAGGCCGCGATTCTGTCGGAGATTCAGGAGATCGACAATGTGGCATCTGCTACAGGTCTTGCCAATGTTACTGTAGATGATGATGAGCAGTATGTACTGACAGACAGACTGACTCCTCAGGAGCTGGCAGACGTTACAGATATGGATATTGATACGATCCGTCTTTTGTATCGGTTCTATGCATGGAAGGAAGAGAAATACGGTGCATTTCTAAATTCCATTGATGAGTTCAAGATTCCGCTGATCTCCATGGTTGATTTTATCTATGGAGAGGAAGAAAACGAGACCTTTGATTTTGACGAGGATCTGTCACAGGATATCAAAGATATGCACAAGACCCTGTCTGATGCGAGAGAACAGCTGGAGGGAGATAACTACCATCGCATGCTGTTTACAATCTCCGGACCGGTGGAAGGAGAGGAGACCTTTGCAACGATTGACAAGGTAAGAGATATTGCGCAGAAATATTACCATGAAGTGTATGTAGTAGGAGATTCCACCAGTGACTATGATCTGAGCAAATCTTTTACGCAGGATAATATGATCATCACGATCCTGACAGCAGCGTTCGTGGCCTTAATCCTTCTGTTTACATTTAAAAATTATAGTCTGCCGTTGATCCTTGTGGTTACGATTCAGACCAGTATCTTTATCAACTTCACGTTGCCGGCGATCCAGGGAGTACATATGTATTTCTTGAGCTATCTGATCGTCAGCTCCATCCAGATGGGTGCAACGATTGACTATGCGATCGTTATCACAAACCGCTATATTGATTTGCGAAAGACGATCACTGACAAACGCGAGGCAGTGGTCAAGACGCTGGATCAGAGCTTTGCTACGATCATTACATCCGGTTCTATTATGACATCTGCCGGATTCGTAGTTGGTCAGACCACCAGCAACCCGGTTATTGCCTCATTGGGAACGACTCTTGGAAAAGGAACACTGACCTCTATTGTTCTGGTTATGTTGATCCTGCCGCAGCTTCTCTATATGTTTGACGGTATCATTGCCAAGACTTATTACAAGAGCAAGCTGTCACTGGAAAACTTAAGTAAATTAAGAGCAGAAGCAGCTGGTGAGGAGGGACAGAAAGCATGAAAAAGATAATGAAATGGATGCATCGAGGCGGAGCCCTTCTTCTGATCGCCGCTATGTTATTTACGCAGTCAGGAATTGTATCGCTGGCAGAGGAGACCGGCTCTGTGATCACTATCGCATCAGCAGAGGATCTGGTCCTGTTGGCAGACAGCGGTAAGACAGAGAATTTTTCCACCGGAAAGACTTTTGTGATGACAGAAGATATTGACCTGTCTGAGTATGAAAACCTGTTTATCCCGATCATGGATGGTACCTTCGACGGCGGCGGGCATACGATCAAGGGCATCCGTCTTCAGGAAGAAATGTCCGATTATGGATTCTTCCGTTATGTAGGACCAAATGGAACTGTTGCAAACCTGACGGTAGAGGCAACGGTGACCAGTGGGGAAGATCAGGAAAACATCGGTATCATTGCTGGGGATAATAAAGGAACGATCCGTGGCTGCACCAGCCGCGGTACATTGAACGGACAGACCAATGTAGGTGGTATTGCCGGCAAAAATGAAACGACAGGAACCATTTCCCGTTGTGGCAATGAAGCAGAAGTGGACGGTAAACAGGCAACCGGTGGTATTACCGGTTACAATGAGGGAACCGTCAGTGATTGTACCAATAGCGGAAAAGTCAATACCAATCAGAAAGTGGTAAAGAGTACCACCAACGGAGAGGGAAGCATCAATATTTCGATTCCTAATGCGGTGACTGGTATGACAGCAGATGACCGTGCCAACGACACAGGTGGTATTGCGGGATATTCTGAAGGAAGTATAACATATTGTAAAAATGAAGCTACTATCGGACACGAACGTCTGGGATCTGCTACCGGCGGTGTGGTAGGACGTCAGAAGGGAAGCCTTGCTTACTCTGACAACAGCGGCGTTGTCTATGGACATAAGGATGTAGGCGGAATCGTAGGTGTGTTTGTACCTTACGAAACAGGTTCTTATGATCGCGATTATGAGCAGGAACTGAAGGATGAACTGGATAATTTAAGCAGTCTGATGGATCAGCTGTCAGATGTGGGAGATGGTATGGGTAATCATCTGTCCGACAACGTGGACGTGTTGAGAGAACAGCTTAAATCCCTGAAGAATTCTGTCCGGATCTATTTTGATGATTACAGCGATATGACATCTGACGGAAAAGACTCCATTGATAAAAATGTGGGTGAGATGAAAGATTCCATCAATCGGATGACTAATCGGATCAATATACAGCAGATTACAGATGCCATGACTAAGATTTCCGAAGATCTGAATGAGATGCAGAAGATTATGGATCAGCTTAAACCCTTGCTTAAGAAAGAACTTGGGGATATGAAAGATAAGCTGGACAGCTATCAGCAGCAGATCGAACAGTTGAAGAGCACGTTGAAGGGTCTGAAAGACTGGATTGATAAACTGCCTGGAGATGGATCGGGTGGCAGTGGCGATGGAAGTGGCAGTGACGGAGCCGGAGGCGGAAGCGGAACCGTCACAGGAACCGGCGGCGGAAGTGGAACCGACATAGGAACCGGCGGCGGAAGAGGGACCGACACAGGAACCGAAGGCGGAAGTGGGACCGGCACAGGAACCGAAGGCGGAAGCGGGACCGGCACAGGAACCGAAGGCGGAAGCGGCAGTGGCGGAACCGGCGGTGGAAGCGGAACTGACACAGGAACCAGCGGCGGAAGCAGCAGTGAAAGCGGAACCGACACAGGCACTGGTGGCAAAACCGATGATGCCGATAAGAAAGACACAACAGGTGACAGCAGCAAGACCACAGAGGATGGCACTGATCCTTCACAGGCATCTACTGGAAAGATGACAGCTGTATCCTATACTGTAGTGACCAGCACAACACCAACACCTGGTGAAGGTGGTTCAGATGAGGGCAATGGAGGCAGCACCGGAGACGGCAATGGTGGAGATGCAGGATCAAATCTGACGCCACAAGAGCAGGAAGCACTTCGACAGGCATTGCAGCGACTGGCAGAACTTAATGCGGATATTCAGAAACGGATGGGAGACATCACCAATGCAATGGGACAGCTTTCCGGAGTAGCTTCCGATATGAAGTCAACTGTCAACAGTCTGAACAAGATGACTCATGATCTTGGAAAGATAGCAGATGATTTCGAAGATGAATTTGACACCATGACCAACGATCTTCGCCAGAAGAGCGATCGCGTCTATGATACCTTCAAGGCAACCGGAGATCAGCTGGACAGCGACTGGGATCAGATGAGCGATTGCCTGGATCGGGTGAAGAGTCAGTTTGACAACATCCGTGGAACCATTTCTGATGCATTTGACGAGCTGAAAGACCGGATCGAGGATGGAAGCGTCTATGTGGATATATCCGAAATGGCAGACAGTATGACAGGAGACGGAAAGGTCATCGGATGTGACAATTCCGGCGAAATCTATGCGGACAGCCAGGGAGGCGGTATTATTGGAAGTATCTCCATGGAGACCGTGAAAAATGCTGGCAAAAAGATTCTGGATCTTGGATTCGGAGACAATGATGACGATGATGAAGATGAGGATGATGACAGCAACAGTATTACCCGTCATGTGATGGCAGCTGTATTTATGTCTGTAAATACCGGAAGTGTAACTGTGAAAGGCAGTTACGCAGGCGGAGTGGTTGGCAGAGCAGAGTATGGTCTGATCAATTCCTGTGAGAATTACGGAGATATTCTGGCAGACGGCGGCAACTATGCAGGTGGTATTGCAGGACGTTCTGATCTGCTGATCAAAGACTGCTACATCTTAAGCGGTGTGAGCGGAGACGGATATGTAGGCGGTGTGGCAGGACGCGCAGAAGATGTGACTGGCTGTTATGTATGCTCGTACCTGGATCTGGACAGTTATGTACAGTCCACCGGAGCTGTGGCAGGAAAATCAAAGGGTATCATCAGTGACAACTATTTTGTAGATAACGGATATGGAGCTGTGGATGGCGTGACCAAAGAGGCAGAGGCTGTTCCTATGGATTATGCGTCCTTGCTGGATCTGAAAACTATGCCGGAGAACTTTCAGAAGTTCACGATCCGTTTTATGGACGGGGATGATGTGATCTGGCAGAACACCTATGCTTATGGAGATGTGCTGACAGAAGATGAGTATCCAAAGCTTCCGGATGCAGGAGATGGGTATGTGTACTGGGAGAAGAAAGATGTAAGCCCGATTCACCGGAACATCACCGTACATGCAGTATACAGAGCCTATATGCCATCACTTGGATCAGCCCAAGATGGCAGTGATCCGGTCCTGTTTGGAGGAAACTTCTATCCGGATACCACTCTGACTGTCAGAGATGCCACAGATGAGGAAGCAAAGCAGGTATCTCAGAATTTTGATACGTTCAACTGGATGTATCACTATTATGTGAAACATATTTACCGGTATGAATTGAATCAGGAAGAAGAGCTGGATACGCAGGCAATGGTGAGAGTTGTTCATAATTCGACGCTGGCAGACTGCATTGTGAGCATGGATGATTCTTTCCAGACGCTGGATGAAGTGCAGAAGGCAGAAAAAGTGGGAAGTTATCTGTCTGTGGATACAACCATTGCTAAGAGTGGTTATATCGTAGTACTGGATCGGATAGATACCTGGATGAGCATTGTACTTGGCATTTTAGGACTGATTCTTCTGGGATTGCTCATGTTTGGTATGTATAAGCTCAGACTCAGACGTCTGGCCCGTGCGGCGAAGAAAGCAGAGCAGAAGTCGACAGAGACAGAGCAGGTATCAGCTATCAGCGAAGTAGCGGAAGTTACAGAGCCTGATAAAACAGAACACACACATGAAGAATAAATGCAGATAAGAGAGACTGCGGTTTCATAGAGGAATCTATGGGATCGCAGTTTTTTTAGTTACAGATCACTGGTGTGAGCATACAGGCTTGCCTTTTGGAAATCATCCTGTTATGATGATTTATAAGCAGTATGCAGAGTCCATCGGTGAAAATACATGATTCTGGATCATTGCAAATACAGGGGAAATGAGAAAGTAAAATGAAAAAAGTACTGAAGATAACAGCCATCGTGGCAGCAGCACTGTTCCTGACGGTTTACGGAGTGGGATGCTGGTATTTTTATACCCATTATTTTTATGGAACGAAGATCGACGGAGTGGTCTATGGCTGCATGACGCCGGAAGAGGTGGCGGTGGATGTGACCGCACGACAGCAGAATTACAGTCTGGCGATCCAGGGAAGATATGAAATGGAGGAAGTGCGGACCGGAAAAGAGCTGGGGGCATCTATTGATCCGCTTGAAGAACTGAGGTCAAATCTGCGCAGACAGCGTCCGTGGATGTGGCCGGTCAGCTTTTTTGAGACTTTTGAGGATGAACTGACAGGCAGTATTCAGATCGATGAGGAGACATTTACCGCACAGGTAGATGCTATGAGTTTCTTCCAGCCGAAGAACCAGGTTGCTCCGGTGGATGCGAAGCTGTCCGATTATCTTCCAGAGAAAAAGGGATACGAGGTGCTCACGGAAGTAGAAGGAAGTATGATCCATAAGGAAGATGCGGTAGAAGCGATCCGGAAAGCAGTAACGACCCGACAGGCTGAGCTTGATCTGACCGGAGCTGAATATTATGAAGAACCGAAGATCTTTTCTGACGATGAGCGACTCAACAAAGAAGCAGAAGAATTGAATGCCTATACCAACCTGACATTTTCCTATGATATGCATGGGGTTTTGGTAACGGTAGACGGAGATCAGATCCATGAGTGGCTGGTACGTGCAGCAGATGGAACGGTAACAGTGGATGAAGAACTGGCAAAGGCTTATGTGAAAGAGCTGGCAGATACCTATAACACCTATGGAAAAGTCCGCATTTTTAAGACGGTAAGCGGTGTGGAGAAAAAGCTGAAGAGCGGTGCTTACGGATGGAAAATGGACGTGGAAGCAGAGCAGGAAGCCCTTCTTACCATGCTTGCGGATAAAAAAAGTGTCGCCCACACTCCACAGTGGACCAAAGAGGGTTATGTAACAGGAGAAAATGACATAGGCAGCACGTATGTGGAGATCGACTTAAGTGCCCAGCATCTGTATTTTATCAAAGATGGATCCGTGATCATGGAAAGCCCGCTGGTATCAGGCAATATGTCCAGAGGCTGGGGCACACCGGGTGGTGTCTTTGGACTGACCTATAAGACAAGAAATGCGGTACTCAGAGGCGCAGACTATGCAACACCTGTCAGTTACTGGATGCCATTTAATGGGAATATCGGTATGCACGATGCCGGTTGGAGAGGCAGTTTTGGTGGAACTATATACCAGACCAGCGGATCCCATGGATGCGTGAACCTGCCACCTAATAAGGCAAAAGAAATCTATGGTTATGTAGAAAAAAACATGCCGGTCGTTTGCTATTATTAAAAAAGTGTGATACACTTGTTTTATCGTGGGCATATACGATACGTCCGGGAAATATATTACAATTTCAGAGAGGTAGAAGGACATGAAGATTTTAGTAACTGGGGGAGCAGGCTATATTGGAAGTCATACCTGCGTAGAACTTCTGAACAGTGGATATGAAGTAGTTGTTATGGATAACCTTTATAATGCAAGCGCAAAGGCACTGGACCGCGTACAGCAGATCACCGGAAAAACGCTTACATTTTATGAGGCAGATATGCTGGATCAGCCGGCAATGGATAAGATTTTTGAAGCAGAGAAGCCGGATGCAGTCATCCATTTTGCAGGATACAAGGCAGTTGGAGAGTCTGTGGTAAAGCCGATTGAATATTATCATAATAATATGACAGGAACATTGCTCCTGTGTGATACCATGAGAAAACATGGTGTAAAAAACATTATTTTCAGTTCTTCTGCTACAGTATATGGAGATCCTCTGGAGATCCCGATCACAGAAGAATGCCCGAAACAGAGTCCGACCAACCCTTATGGTCAGACCAAGACTATGCTGGAGCAGGTGCTGATGGACATCCATCGTGCAGATCCAGAGTGGAATGTAACCCTGCTTCGTTATTTCAATCCGATCGGAGCACACAAATCAGGACTGATCGGTGAAGATCCCAAGGGTATTCCGAACAACCTGCTTCCGTATGTGGCACAGGTAGCCATCGGCAAGCTGAAATGTGTGGGTGTATTTGGAAATGATTATGATACTCCGGATGGAACCGGCGTACGTGATTACATTCATGTGGTAGACCTGGCAAGAGGTCATGTAAAAGCAATCGAGAAGTTCAAAGAGAATAAAGGTGTGCTGATCTACAACCTGGGTACCGGAAACGGATACAGTGTACTTCAGGTTATTGAAGCGTTTGGCAAGGCATGCGGCAAGAAGATCCCGTATGAGATCAAACCGCGTCGTGCAGGCGATATTGCAACCTGCTACTGTGATCCGTCTAAAGCAAAGAGAGAGCTTGGCTGGGAAGCAGAGTACGGTATTGATGAGATGTGTGCTGATTCTTGGAAATGGCAGACCCAGAATCCGAACGGATATAACGATCCGGAATAAGTTCGGTACGGGAGAAACAAGGAATGAAACTGGTGTTGGTATGTTATTCCGGCAGTTCGGCCAGTATTTTAAGGGACAGAATGCTTGCCTGGGCGAGAGCCAATCTGCTGGATGTGAAGATTATTGTATCATCATTGGCTGGACTGGATGAAGATAAAGAGGATGCGGATATTGTCCTTGTGGGACCGCAGGTGCGTTGTGCACTGGCAAGCGTAAGAGAGCGGGTACCGGAGAGGATTCCGGTCATGGCAGTGGATACCAGAGATTATGGTATGGCAAAGGGAGACCGTGTCATGCAGGCAGCGCTGGATGAGATCCGGCAGTACAAGGAACATAAGATTCATATGGAGTAGGGTGAAAAGCAGGAATCCTCAGTAATGCAGGACGCCTGCTTTTTTCCCCGGAAATTAGAAAAGGAGTATTGACAGATGGCAAAAGGCAACACATATGATGCGGACAGTATTTCCGTTCTGGAAGGACTGGAAGCGGTACGAAAACGGCCTGGCATGTACATTGGAAGCGTTTCCACAAAAGGATTGAATCATCTGATCTATGAGATCGTAGATAACTCAGTGGATGAGCATCTGGCAGGATATTGTACCCAGATTGAAGTGTATCTGGAAAAAGATGGATCCTGTACGGTCACAGATAATGGACGTGGTATTCCAGTTGGAATGCATGCAAAGGGAATGTCTGCGGAGCGACTGGTATTTACCACACTGCATGCAGGTGGAAAGTTTGATGATTCTGCATATAAGACCAGCGGAGGACTTCACGGAGTAGGTTCTTCTGTTGTAAATGCGCTGTCCACCTGGCTGGATATAGAGGTGTACAGAGACGGATATGTACATCATGACCACTACGAGAGGGGCAACCCAACCGTTGAACTGGAACATGGACTGCTTCCTACGCTTGGTAAGACAAGAAAGACGGGAACGAAGATCCGTTTTCTGCCTGATCCGGAGATCTTTGAGAAGACCCGCTTCAAGGCAGAAGAGGTCAAGAGCCGTATGCATGAGACTGCATATCTGAACCCGAATCTGACCATCATCTTTGAAGACCGCCGTGGCAGTGAAGTGGAGCATATTGAATACCATGAGCCGGACGGGCTGGTAGGATTCGTAAAAGATCTGAATAAATCGCAGGAAACACTCCATGAGGTGGTGTATTTTCAGGGGGAAAGCGAAGGGATTACCGTAGAAGTGGCTTTTCAGTATGTAAATGAATTTCATGAGAACGTACTGGGGTTCTGCAACAATATTTATAATGCAGAAGGTGGTACTCATATTACAGGATTCAAGACGGTATTTACCACGGTGATCAACTCCTATGCCCGGGAATTGGGAATCCTTAAAGAAAAAGATGCGAATTTTACAGGTGCAGATGTACGAAATGGAATGACAGCAGTCATCTCCATCAAACATCCGGATCCGAGATTTGAGGGACAGACAAAGACAAAGCTTGATAACCAGGATGCTTCCAAGGCTACCGCAAAAGTGACCGGTGATGAGATCCAGCGGTATTTTGACCGGAATCTGGAGACGCTGAAGACTGTGATCGGCTGTGCGGAAAAAGCCGCCAAGATCCGAAAATCTGAGGAACGTGCGAAGACCAATCTGCTGACCAAGCAGAAATTCTCTTTTGATTCCAACGGAAAGCTGGCGAACTGTGAGAGCAGGGATGCATCCAAATGTGAGATCTTCATTGTGGAGGGAGATTCCGCAGGAGGTTCTGCCAAGACAGCCAGAAACCGTGCTTATCAGGCAATCCTGCCTATCCGCGGTAAGATTCTGAACGTGGAGAAGGCCAGCATTGATAAAGTCCTTGCCAATGCGGAGATCAAGACGATGATCAATGCGTTCGGATGCGGATTCTCAGAAGGATATGGAAATGATTTTGATATTACGAAGCTTCGCTATGATAAGATCATCATTATGGCCGATGCAGACGTGGACGGTGCCCATATCAGTACGCTGCTGCTGACTTTGTTCTATCGGTTTATGCCGGAGCTGATCTACGAGGGACATGTGTACATTGCCATGCCGCCGCTTTATAAAGCCATGCCGGCAAGAGGGAAGGAAGAATACCTTTATGACGACAAGGCATTGGAGAAATACAGAAAGACCCACACGGGATCCTTCACGCTCCAGCGTTATAAAGGTCTTGGAGAGATGGATGCCACCCAGCTGTGGGAGACGACCATGGATCCTGATCACAGACGGCTTCGCCTGGTAGAGATCGAGGATGCCAGACTGGCTTCCTCTGTAACGGAGATGCTGATGGGAACGGAAGTGCCGCCGCGTCGTCAGTTTATCTATGAAAATGCAGTAGACGCAGAGCTGGATGTGTAGGAGGAAAAGCATGAGTGAAGAAATGATC
>OGJP01000574.1_pt1 | contig 16471 bp, 12 predicted proteins | sample 1572311 | NCBI WGS metagenome assembly OGJP01 (sample SAMEA2582093, study PRJEB24529) | metagenome | biome: Human gut stool | place: China | collected 2011
ACGCCGCACATGCCCAACCGTTCCCATTCGAGCTTCGACAATACGACGATGCTGATGGACGCATTCGAGCACGGCGTGTTCATGCATCCGTCCGACGCTCAGGTCCGTGGAATTTCCGAAGGGGATATGGTTTACGTGTGGAATGATGCCGGTTGCATGAAGTTGCCCGCGATTCTCACGCTTCGTCAAGTGCCCGGCGTCGTGGCGATCGGCGAAGGCGCCTGGTATCAGCCGAGCGAGAAGGAGTTCTTCGAGGCTTGGTTCGATACGGACGGCGATGGCAAACCCGAGAAGCACACCGTGCCCGTGGACGTGGGCGGCGCAGTCAACACGCTGACGACCGACCGCGACATCGGGGCGGGAGATCCCTTCCTACACGCCCAGACGAACAAGTCCGGCGGGTTTGCTGCCGGCGGAAACCTCTGCGAAGTGTCGAAGACACTTCCGCGTTGATGTGCGCATCACGACGAACGACTTCTAGGACGAATGAAATGACGCAATGGGTTTTTTATTTTGATCAACAGCGCTGCCTCGGGTGTCGCACCTGTACCGTTGCCTGCAAGGAATGGAACGAATGCCGTCGGGGCGATGCCTCGAAGCATCCCGCGCTCGACGCGAAAAGCGCCGCAAGTTTCGACATCCCCGCTTCGTGGGGCGCGGGCGGACGCCCCACGGCCGAAACGGGGCCGCACGACAAGGCGTTGCTTCGCCGCTTCGACATGAAGGAAACCTGGCGACGCGTGAGCTTCTTCGAGTTCGGAGAATGCGCGCCCAACGTGGAAATCGTGCCGCTCTCCATGGGGTGCAACCATTGTGACGATCCGGCTTGCCTCAAGGTGTGCCCGGTCAAGGCCATCACGAAGGACGAGAAGTACGGAGCCGTGAGGGCGGATCCCGCCAAGTGTGTGAGTTGCGGCGCTTGCCAAGCCGCTTGTCCGTGGCACGTGCCGCAATACGCTCAAAAAGGTTCCACCCCGATGACGAAATGCGACATGTGCGTGGACCGCCTCGACAAGGGGTTGAAGCCTGCCTGCGTGGCGTCCTGCCCGGGTCGCGCTCTCGAACTCATGCCGCTCGAAGAGCTTCGGCGACGTCACCCCGAGGCCGGGCAAACGGCGGTGGGACTTCGTGAGGAGGATGTTCGTCGAACGAAGCCCAACCTCTTCGTGAAGGCTCGTCCGATGCGCGTCAAGCTCTGATCACATTTCGGACCCCGGGCAAGGAGGGTGCATAATATCCTCCTTGTTCGGGGAAAAGACCGTATGCCCGGGGCGATCCGACGCTCCCCTTTAGGAATCCTTTCCGATGCATTTCAACGATCAAACCATCGACGCCCGTGCGCTCGATGCCGCCAAGATCCGAGCGCTTCTGATGCTCTCGCTCGGCGCTTGGTTCGTCTCGGGGCCACATCCCCGCGTTGCCGAAACGTTCGCGTTCGCACTCGACTGGCTCGCCGAAACCGCACCCGAGACGGCGTTCCTCTTCAAAAGGCTCCGAACCCGTCTGAACGCCGACGAGAATGCGGAAGCGTTGTCGGAAGCCGAGCGCGATTTCGCGCGTGTCTTCTGCGTCGGGAAGGAGCTGTTCCCGTCAAGCGAAAGCGCGTTTCGTACCGGGCTGCTCATGCAGGAGCCTCGTGACGAAATGCGCCGTTGGATGGTCGCCAACGGACTTGATCATGCACCGGACGAGCGCACGCCCGAGGATCATCTCGGTATGGAACTGACTTTCGGCTACCGTCTGCTCAAGCGCGTCTTGGCGGCCGATGAGGCGTACGAGGCGCGTTTATCGACGGATGTCGGTCGGGAGGACGCCGTTTCCGACGAGATTCGAGAGGCGGAGGAGCGCTTCGAGGCGTACGTGCGCGAACGCCTGGCGTGGCCGATCGAGGCAGAACCTCTTATCGAAGCGTTGCCCGAAGGCGTCACGAAGGATTTGTTATGGTTGACGCTCTTCGTCGTGGAAGCGCGCTGGCCCTCGCCGTGCGGAACCCGCCGACTTTGAGGATGCATAAGGCAAACGGTGTTCGGCGCGCCGCGCTCCGAAGTTTCGTTGCACGTGCGGTCGTCCTGTTGACGGGGACGGCATGCGTTTTCGGGGTTCTCGCTTCCGAGGCGAGCGTCCCGAAGGTGGAGACAACGTTGCGGGTGGGGATTCTCGACACGGTCGGGGAACTTTCGAGCACGGAGACGTTTTTGCCGACCATTGCATATTTGCGCGAACGGTTGGCCGAGGACGGTATTTCTCTGGAGGCCTCGTACCACGACATCGAGTCGTTGCGTCGAGCCGTCGAACGGCAGGAGCTTGATTTTTTCATTTCGAACCCGGGGTTCTTCGCCGTCGCACAACAAACCTACGGGGCGCGCCACCTCACGACGCAGCGCCCGCGAGAGGCGGATGATCCGAACGCCGCTCTGGGCGGTGTCTTCATCGTGCGCGCGGAACGCACGGATCTTCAAACGCTCGAAGACTTCAAGGGTACGTGCGCTGTAGCGGTGGCCTCCAACGGTTTCGGCGGCTATTACGTCGGCTTGGGCGAAATCAAAGCGCAAGGCAAAGCCGTCGGATTCGACGGGCGGGACCCCGAACGGTTTTTCGACGAAGTACGCTTTACGGGTTACCCGATGCAGTTGGTGATCGACGAACTTCGGCGCAATGACGGTGCGGACGTCGGCTTTGTCAGAACCTGTTTGCTCGAAGAAGCCGAAGCCAAGGGGATCGTCAAGCCCGGCGAGTTTCGCGTCGTCAACGAGAAGCCCTCGATTCCGGGATTCCGATGCCGTCGTTCGACCGATCTGTATCCGGGTTGGGTCTTTGCGACGACGGAGCGTGCGGGCGCGCAAGCTTCGAAACTCGTGGCGGCGGCGCTGCTTTCGATGCCGGCAGATGCGCAAGGCGCCGAGTGGAGCATCGCAAGCAATTTTCTTGCCGTGGATCGTCTGTACCAAACGCTCAAGGTCGGACACTACGCCTACTTGCGTCACTTTGACGTGAAACGTTTTTTGCTCGCCTACTGGCCGCACGTGCTCCTCCTCGTCATTTTGATCTTGGGAGGCATCGCGCATGCGATCAAGGTGGAACGGATCGTACGCGAGCGCACCGCGTCGCTTGAGAGCGCGCTTGCCGAACAGAGGCACTTGGAGGCGCAGGCGCGCGATGCTCGGGAACGACTCGATCAGATGCAAAAGGCGAGCGTGATGAGCATGCTCTCCAATATGGTGGCGCACGAACTCAAGCAGCCGCTCGGCGTCATTTCGAACTACATCGAAGGCATTCGGGATTGGTTGCGGGAAACGAGCCGCGCAGAACAATCGAAGGGGGTGCACGCTTCGGAGAACGTTGCGGACGAATCTGCTCCGGACTGGGGGATTCTCGAGACGGCGCTTTCGGAGATCGAAACGCAGAACCGACGTGCCGCCGAAATCATCGATCATGTTCGCGGATACGCCAAGGGCGAGGCCCGACGCATCGAGCGTTTCACCGCGGCGAGTCTCTTGGAGGAAGGTGCGACAACGTTCCGGAAGCTCTACGGAGAACGCTGTCGGCTCGAGGTCGAGGAGGACGAGAAACTCTCGCAAAGCGTGCTTGAAGGCAGTCGCATGGAACTCGATCTGGTGCTCCTCAATCTGCTCAAGAACGCGGCCGAGGCGGTGCGCCACGACGCGGATCCGACCGTTTGGCTCTTTGCGGCGGTGCCGCCCGACATTCGCTTTGCGGACGGCATCGGTTTTTGCGTCCTCAACAAGGGAACGCTCGCCGATGAAGTGCTCGAGCGCGTGTTCGAACCCAAGAAGGCGGTGCGCGACGGCGGACTTGGTCTTGGGCTCGCCATTTGTGCTCAAATCATGGAGCGAGAAGGCGGCACGGTGAGTTTGAGACGAAGGTCGGACGGCTTTGTGGAGGCTTGGATGATGATGTACAAGGCACGATAGGATGCGAACGCATGACGATTTCAAACACCAATTCCGAGACATCTGCGGTTGACGATACCGTACTGAAGGCCGCATCGGTGGTGCGTATTGTGGATGACGACGAGGCCATGCGGCGCTCGTATGCGTTCATGCTCACCATGGCCAAGTGGCGCACGAAGCTCTATCCGAGCGCCGAAGCGTTTCTTGACGAGGACGACCCGGAGATTCCCGGGGCGATCATCCTCGACGTACGTATGCCCGGCATTTCCGGCTTGGCGCTTCAGGATCGGTTGAGTGCGGACGGCAACGACTTGCCCGTGATTTTCGTCACGGGACACGGTGACGTCGACATGGCGGTACGTGCGGTCAAGCGCGGAGCTTTTGACTTCATGCTCAAACCCGTGGATCCCGTGCGTCTTAAGAAGACCGTGACAGAAGCGATTCGAGCAAGTTGGATCAAGGCCAACGAGGCGCGTCGTACGATGGACTTCTCGGGGAAGTGGGCATTGCTCACACAGCGCGAACGCGAAGTGTTTCAACTCATCGCCGAGGGTTGCCTCAACAAGGAAGCAGCCTTTCGTTTGGACATTGCCGAGCGAACGGTGAAATTCCACCGAGCTTCGGCATGCCGAAAGCTCGGTGCACGCACGCCCCAGGAAATTGCGGCGATCTGGTTGGCGCTCAAAGAAAGCGTACGGTCATCGGGAGGTGCGTGAGAAGAAACGCGGGGCTCTCGCGTTCGTATTCCGACCGAGCCGAAGAGAAAGGCGAGACGCGTTCGCTCCGGCGCTCGTGATGTTCTGTGCCGTCGGAGCACGCTCTCCCACCGCAAGCAAGTCGAGCAATCACGACGTGACCGGTGCGTTCGAGATCGCACCGCCCACTCTCCGCAACAACCGATTCTTCAACAAGAAAAAGCCCCGGCATCACTCGGATGCCGAGGCTCTTGGTTCCGGTCGCGATGCCGGGAAAACCGTATCTGCTTCGGAACGCGACCGACGTTCTCGAATGTTTGGAAGTTTCCTTCGGTCGAGACGAAGCAGTCGATCCGGAATCAGCCCTTCACGAATTCGGCCACGGCGACGCCGAAGACCGCTGCGCTCGTAAGCTGTGCGCCCCCGACGTAGTTATCGTAGAAGAGGCCGCCCACGGCGTTGCCCACCGCGAAGAGACCGTCGATCGGACGATTTTCGGTGTCGAGCACCTGGCCGTTCGTGTTGATGAGCGGACCGCCGAACGTAGCCGTCATACCGCCCTGGAAGGGCACGACGTAAAACGGTGCCTTTTCAACGAGCGGAGCCTTCGGGAGCGTGTTGACGGGAACGAGCTCGCCGCGCTTCTCTTCCTTGACGGCCTTGTTGTATTCGGCCACGGTCGAAGCGACCTTGGCAGGATCGAGCCCGGCCTTCTTTGCCGCCTCCTCGATCGTGTTTCCGACGTACACGGGCGCACCCAGACGGGCGTAGGAGTCCCAGTCGTTGGCCAACACGGGATTCTCACGACAGGTCTGATCCGCCACCATGAAGGCCCAGTTGTCGGGCGTCATCGAGGCGACGTCGCGGGACATCTGAACGTAGGTCTGCCCTTCGTCCGTGAAGCGCTCGCCCTTTCGGTTGATGCACACGCCGTTGTTGACGATGTTGAGCGGGTTCGCCCCCGTAGGACCGTGAATCGGACCGCAGTGGTACTGATCGACGTTGACGACCTTCGGGAGGAAGGGAGCGGTTAACGCGATGTTTTCGCCCGCAATGATGCGCGAACCGCGAATCGGCATCTTCGCGCCGCCCGAACCGATGTACTGCGTGACCATAGCCTGGTTGGCGGAGAAACCGCCCGTCGCGATGACGACGCCCTTCTTCGAACGGAGTTCGGAGAGACCTTCCTTCGTCTTGATACGAACACCGTTGACCGCGCCGGTCTTTTCATCCTGAAGGATGGCCACCGCCTTCGTGTTGAAACGAAGATCGACGCCGAGCGCCTTGGCCCGTTCAATGAGGCTCAGGCTGAGCTGAGCGCCGCCGGGCTTGACCTTGCCCGTCACGAGGTGAGCGCGGGAGAGCATCGGCCAGACAAGTTTGGATCCGGCCGCGAAGTTGATGCCCGCGGACTTGTGCATCCACTCGAGCGTCTTGTCGGCGTCTTCGGCGACCTTGCGCGTCAACTTCGGATCGCCCTTGCCTTGAGAAACCTTCATCATGTCTTCGTAGAAGGCATCGACGCTGTCGGCGTCGTTTTTGCCCGCCTGGAACGAAGTGTGAACACCGAGGAGGAAGCCTGCGGCGTAGATCGTGTTGCCCGCAGAAGTGGACATCTTTTCAAGGAGCGTCACCTTGAGACCGAGTTCCGCCGCGCGCACGGCGCAACAAAGCCCGCCGCAACCCGCACCGAGGATGATGAGATCCCGATCGGCCGAGACCTTGGGCGAGGCGGCCATGACGGTTTCAACGGAAGCGGCGGCACCGATGGCGCCCGCAGCCGCGGTTTTGAAGAATCCGCGACGATTGGTGAGTTGACTCATCTGTTTTCTCCTTGATCATTGAAAGGCTTGCGCCCGATTCGACGTCCGCCGGACGATGCCCGTCAGACGTTGCGTACGTTCATTTTGCGTCTTGACGTCCGTTCCGGCGAGACGCCGCAGGGACTTGACCGGGAGAAAAAATCGTGCTAGTCAGGGAGCTTTCGAAGATTAAGGCGTTGCGGTCCGTCCGCCGGACGCGGCGCACCCGCCCGCGACGCGTCCCATCGTAAGTGCCGCGCTCAGGCCGTTTCCGCCGATGCGATTCGCGCCGTGGATGTTCCCTACGATCTCGCCCGCGGCAAAGAGCCCCGGAATACGCTTGCCCTCGGCGTCAAGCACGGCACCCTCGGGGTCGATCGTCACGCCGCCCATCGTGGAGTGCACGTTGAGTACGACGCGGCTCCCCCAAAAGGGCGGCGTCACGATGGGTTTGCACGCCACGCGCGCGCAGGAATCCGTTTTGGAGCGCGTCATGTCGTTGTGAGCGTCGAGGCTCGCACGCAGCTTCAAGGGATCGAGCCCCAAAGCGCGTGCGAGCATCTCGGGCGTTGCCGCCCGTACGGCGTCCCCGGTTTCAAGCCCCCGGTAAATGGCCTTGCGGCTCACCGGATCGTAGGATTCGACGGCGGCGTCGTCGGTGAGCACGAAGGCACCGCCCCCGGGGGCGCTCAGGATGGCGGCCGAAAGCGACAAGCGCGAGCCCGCCACATCCTTAAGGGCACGGCCGAAACCGTCGACGAGCACCGAACGACCGGCATCGAGGTCGAGACGCACCTGAAAGTTCCGATTGCGCTTGGCGCCGGGTACGGTCTGCACGCACTCGAGATTCGTCAGTCGCGCTCCGATGCGTCGGGCTTCAAGCATGACTTCGCCGGTACTGCCGGGGGCATTGTCCGAGGGAAGCTCCGCAAAATCGGGGGCGAAGCGCCTCAAAAGCTCGGGATTCGCGCCGTAGCCGCCCGCAGCGAGCACCACGCCCCGGCGAGCGACGACACGCCTTGCCCTGCCCTGCTCGTCCGTGAAAATCGCCCCCGTCACGCGACCGCTCGCTTTGTCTCGCAGGATCCTTTCGACCTTGGCATTCGTCATGATTTTGCCGCCCGATGCGAAAATCGCCTCGGACAGCATTCTCACGTAGCTTGATCCTCGAGGCAGGAGCGGTTTGTGGCCGCGAGGCCATTCGGCCCCCCAGGTAGTCACCGTTTCGGGCAGGAAACGAATGCCGTGACGCTCCAACCAACGAAGCGTCACGGGCGCTTCGGCGGTGAATCGACGCACGACGTCGGCGTCGTTTCGACCCGCACCCGAGACCATCGTCTGCTCGAAATGCCAGTCGATCGAATCGCGCACGCCCATCGCTTTCTGTCGCTCCGGGTCGGCGGCATTGAAAAGCCCGCTTGCGATGAGCGTGTTTCCTCCGATCGCGGCTTGCTTCTCAAGAATGACGACCTCGACGCCCGCTTCGAGTGCGCTCAGCCCTGCAGCAAGGCCGGCGCCGCCCGCCCCCACGACGAGTACGTCCGTAACCAAGGTTTCGGGTTCGAACCCGAACCACCGAGCAACGGTTTCAAGCGGTCCCGCCAAGACAAGCCCCGGCGCGAACGCGTACGCCCCCGAAAGCATCAAGATGCGTCGACGCAACGCGTTCGGCATGATCTTTGTTTTCGTCCCGACCGTCACGATACTTTCTCCATGTCCGATCGAGCGAGACGTTCGCGATCGATTTCGTCCGAAAGACGCTCGCGCTCGGAAAGGAAAGTCGCAAGCTCCGCGGCATTGTGCACCCCCAACTTCGCAAAGAGCGAGCCGCGCCGCGTTTTGACGGTATCTTCCGTAAGACCCAAAACCTGAGCGGTCTCACGATTGGAAAGCCCCTTGGCAACGAGCAGCGCCGTTTCGCTTTCCGCCGGTGAAAGCCTCGACCATTCGGCGTCGTTTTCGCGCCAGGCGCGCAGGACGGCCCGACGATGCGCGTGTTTGGCGCAGGCGGATCGCAAAACGTCGACGAGTTTCTCGGGGTGAGGGGGCTTCACGAGAAAGTCGAACGCGCCCGCCTTCACGCAACTCATGGCCATTTCGATGTTCCCGTGCGCACTTAAAAAGACAACGGGCAGATCGCTTGCTCGGGCATTGAGTTCGGTTTGAAGTTCGAGTCCGGTCATCTCCGGCATGCGCACGTCAAGAAGCAGGCATCCTTCCCGTTCGGGATCGTCGTAGGCGAGAAACCGTCGGGCGCTTTCGTAGTGGCGGACCTGCAAGCCGGCCACTTCAAGCACGAACGTGAGGGATGCGGCGACCGTCAGGTCGTCGTCGACAAGCCGAACAAGCGGCGGAGTCGTGTTTTTCATACGTGATCCGTTTTCAAGTTCTCGGTCGGCCGAGCCGATGCCTCTTCCGGCACCGCCAGCGGCAACGTAAGCGTCACACGCAGGCCTTGCGGGTGGCGGCGCTCGAACGCAAGGTGTCCCCGGTGGGCCTCCGCAATGGAGGTGGCAACGGCCAGTCCGAGGCCGAGTCCTTCCTTCTTGGTACTCGTGTGGGGCTTTCCCAAGTTGCAAAAGATTTCGTCGGGCAACGCCTCTCCGTTGTCTTCCACGGTGACGAGCGCACGATCGCCGTCCGCTCGAAGCGAAACTTCGAGCCTCCCGCCCCGAGGATTCGTGCGTTCGACGGCCTCAAGCGCGTTTTTGATGAGGTTCACGAGCACGAGCTCGATTTCGAGGGCGTCGACATCGACCCAAACCGGCGTGTCGGGTTGACGGCGTTCAATCGCAACGGACGACTTCAATGCGCCGGCGTGTTGCATGGCACAAGAGAGAATCGAGCACAAATTCGCGCGCTCCGGCACGGGCATCTGGCGCTTCGCGGACCGTCGAACGCGCTCCACGATGTCGGCCGCAAGATAGGCGGCTTCCAGCGAACGATCAATGGGAAACGCCTCGCGCACGGGGTCGAACGTACCCTGCGCACGCAACATCTTGATCCCCGTGAGATAGTTGACGATCGCGGTGAGGGGTTGCTTGAGCTCGTGTGCGAACATCGCGGAAAGCTGTGCGACCATCCCGGCACGCTCGAGATTGGCAAGCGCCTGACGGCTCGCGCGCAAGGCTTCGGCGGCGGCCTCGCGACGGCGCGATTCGCGCATGAGCTCTCTCGTTCGACGTCGCACCAGCAAGTTTACGCGTACGACATGTACGGCGAGTACGAGAAGCGCCGCCGCCAGGGCCGCAAGCGGCAACTTGTACCGCTCGACGAGCGCCGAGGGCGACATGTCCCGCAGATACGCCCAGGGGCCGAGTTGCAGACGCTCCATCAGTTCCAGAACACGCTGACGGTTGTTGTTCGACACCCAGTCGTAGCCGCGCCGATCGGGCGGCGCCGTAAGTACGGCCACCGTTACGTCGCGCACGACGTCGGGGTGTGCGTTCGGAAGCGACGCAAGCATCATGTCGGGAAAGAGTTCGGTCGATCGCTTGCAAGCACCCGCACTTACGGGCGGTTGCTCGTGCACGACGCGAAGAGCCTGCGGATCGATCGCGCCCGCTGCTACGGCTTCTTCCAAGGCGCAGGTGGAAAGGATTGCAACTTCGGTTTGACCCGAGAGTACCATCGTAGCGGCGTCGGGAACGTTCCACTCGGAAAAGAGCGCTTCGGAGAAAAAGTGCTCGGGGTCGAACCCCGCTCGTGCGATTTCGTTCATCGGGACGAGCCAGCCCTCAAAGGCGGCGGGACTCGTGGTGGCGACGCTGCGCCCCTTGAGGTCCTCGAGTGTTCGGATCGGACTGTTTGCAGGCACGACGAAGACGGCGCCGATCGTACGATCGACATTCGCGCTCCCGGCAACCCTTCGTGTGGCGATCTCCTCGAGGCCGAGCGCGTCAAAGCGCACCGCGTCTCCGCTCGAGAGAATCAAAAAGGTATCGGGCTTGAACTCGACGCGCTCGAGATCCGTCCCTCGCGCGAATTCGAAGGTTCTCACCTCGTACTGCGGGAGCTTCGCACGCAGTGCTTCGACAAGCGGCACGAAGCTGTACATATAAAAATCGGGCTTGAACGTATCGACCAACCCGATCGTGATGACCGGACGCTCCGGGGACGACTCGCCCCGAACGACTCCCTCGGTTTCACGGGCTGCAACCGGAGCTTGGCTCCGTGCCGGTACTGCGAGCGCAAGCCCGAGCACCACGCCGAGCGCAGCGAAGAGAGCCCACAAACAAAGCGGTGGAGTGCGTTGGGTCATGCGGGACGGTGCGAACGATAAAAGGCCGAATGCAAGGAGCGCAGGGCGGATGACTTTGACGGAGCATTTTAAGCCGTGCGTCTTGCCCGTAGGGGAGAACAAGCCCGGTGACCGCACTTGAGAGCGCCGACGACGGCCCGACCGTCTGCGATTACGTCGGCACACGCAGAAAGTTCGGAGAGCGACGCCTTCGAGCTCGCACCCAAGCGTTCCGAGAAAGAGCGTGATCTACCCCCGCATGAATGCGGGGGCTTCCTGATTCAACGCCGACATGCCGACAAGACCGAAGTCTTGTCGGGGGGAGTCAGCTCCACAGGCATTACATCGGCCCGATCCGGGCCTAGCTTCACCGAAGACGGCTTCGCCTTCTTCGTGCGAAGAAGCTTTTTCCTCGTTTTCGGCTTGTAGAGGCCCGACAGAAGCATGTCGATCCCGCGATCACGAATGTTGATCGCGGCGGCATGGTCCGCGTTGTCTTCAAAGCCGCATCGCACACAATGGAAGACCGCCTGCAAAGGACGGTTCTTCGGATCTATGAACCCGCAAACGGGACATCGACGCGAGGTGTTCTTAGGGTCTACCTCAAGGACAAGCTTTCCGGCCTTGAGGGCCTTGTATTTCAAGTAGGTTCTAACTTTCCCCCAGCCGCTCTTCAAAATGGACTCTGCCAGGCCCGCATGCTGCGACGCGCCGTTCTTGAGCGCTCGCCCGGTTTTGTCGTCGTACTTCGGAGCAGGATGCTTGACCATGTTCTTGATCTTCAGCGCTTCGAGCACGATGAGCCGGGTGTCTTCGAGCGACACGAGCGCATGGCTCGTCTGATGAGCGAAGTCCTCCAGGACGTTGCGTTGGTACTGATAAGTTCGGCCCAGACGACGCTTCACTTTGCGGCGGTTGTTGCTCCCTTTTTGGGTCCTGGCAAGCCGGCGCTGCAGACGCTTGCGATGGCGTTCCTGACTCTCGATTTTTTGGAGCTGCTTCTTCGTAAGGCCGTAGGGGGCCTCGCGGTGGCTCGACTGCACGGGACGCGCGACGCCGCGGTCCACCCCGATCGCCTTCTTCTGCAACTCGTCCTTCGAGTATTGCATCAGACGTGCCGCGATCTCTTCTTCCGTTTCGGGAAAGCGCTCGAGATCTTTGGGTTCTTCATAACCGAAGGAGACCGACAGCCCGCGAGCCGTGAGCTTCACGAAAACCATCGCGGGCATCATGAATTCACGATGCGCCTTGAAGAGGATGCTACCGCCGGGCTTCTGTTTGGAGCCGAACTTCAGGACGAACCACCCCTTGCGCGTGTGCGGCTCGATCGTGAAATAGTTCCGAGTCAGTTGCAAAACGCGATCCGACTCCTTGATCAGATGCACCTTCGGACGGCCGGCGATCCCGGAGAGCATTCGTTTGGATGCTTGATAAAAGCGATACCCCCCGATACCGAGGATGGCCGAGGGCACCTCTCGGAGCCAGGGCATCGCCTTGAAGTCGATGAGGTGGGCGTATTTCTGATCCGGCTCCGGACGATCGACGCAACACTCCGGACGAATCGGCTGGCAGTGCCGCTTCGTCTCGTCGATCAGCTTGTAGAGGCTGTCAAAGTAGCGTTGCTCGCGCACCTTCTCGTTGTAAATGAACGACTGGGCGGCTGACCACGTCAGATAGCCGTACCTGGAGGCGTCATTCGAAAAGCGTGCGGAAAATTTGCGTCCGTTGGTCATGGGTGAAATTTTATCGAGGATATTTCGAGAGCTCGGGGGTCCCCGCATTCCTCCCCCGCATGAATGCGGGGGAATCCTGCGGGGTTCATGTTGAAGGCGAAATTCAAACGAGGATCCCTACCGACAACCGACGCGCTCGAAAAAGGTCGCCCTCCCACCGGGAAAGAAGCGGCCTTTTGCTCGAACTCAAGCGCCCCGACCGTCACGCGAATGCCGTCGCGCACGGTCACAAGGCGCCGTCGGGCGGAGGAAAACGCCCGCAGCTTACTTTTCTTCGGCCGCGTACCCGCCCGCGATGCGACCCGACGTGTAGGCGATGCCGAGACCCGTACCCGAGGTATAGACGCGGTTGTAGTACGGGCGGTTCTGAACTTCGCCGCCCGCGTAGAGGCCCTTCACGGGCGAGCCGTCGGCGCAAACGACCAGGAACTTGTCGTTCACCTTGACGCCGCCCATCGTTCCGCCCGTCTGCGGCACGACGCGCACCGCGTAGAAGGGAGCCTTGAGGAAAGGCTTCAGGTAGGTCTTGGGTTTCATGAACCATGAAGCCGTGCTCGGCACGCAAACCTGAAACCCAACCAACGAGCCCCTCGGTTAGCAGGTCCGGAAAACGCACCCCACCCCACTTCCCGGGCACGTTAGCGTAGCAGAAGGAGCCGAACATGTTCGTGTGACCTACCCTGCGGGGTTCGGTTGAATCCGGACGGGAATTTTGCAGGAAATCTCCGTTACAAACAGCTAAAATCTAAAGGAATTAGCTGACTATAACGGAGAATTCCTTCATGAAGTTCATCGATCGTTTGTTATTGCCTGCCGTTGCAGGCCATAAGCCGCCCAAGGCACTGGTGATTTTCGGACCTCGACGAGTAGGCAAAACGACACTGCTGCGCCAGGCGGACAGCTCGGTCGCGGCAACGTGGTACACGGGGGACAGCGCCCTGGACGTCCAGTCGTTGCAGGTCCCGGCCACCGATGATTTGCGAAATCTCCTGCTCCAAGGCAACGCAATCGTAGTCGACGAGGCGCAACGTGTTCCCGATATTGGGATGCTCCTCAAGCGACTGGTGGACATCAACGTCACGCTCGAAGAGCCCGTCAAAATTTTTGCGACCGGTTCGTCGTCGTTTGAGTTGGCTGCCGGGGTGAAGGAGTCTGCGCTCGGACGCATCAAGACGTTACAGCTGTGGCCGCTCTCAACGCAAGAACTCGCCAATGCGAATAGTTGGGGACACGTGACGCAGAACATCCATTGGCACTTGGTTTACGGTATGTATCCGGAGATTTGTATGGATCCGGAAAGTGCCAAAGAGAATCTGATGGACCATTGCAACGCACTGCTCTACAAAGACATCTTTTCGCTCGCCGGTATTCGCCGGAGCGATAAATTCGAGAAGTTGGTGCAGTTCCTGGCGTACAACGTTGGCTCGCTAATCAGCTACGACAGTGTCAGTCGTGAGGTCGGTCTCAACAAGAACACGGTTGCAGACTATATCACCCTCCTTGAGCAATGCTTTATCGTGAAGGTTTGTCCCTCCTACGCGAAGAACCTTGCCAACGAACTCAAGAAAAGCAAAAAAATTTACTTCTGCGATAACGGGATTCGGAACGCCGTTTTGGGCAACTTCTCACCGATAGCCAATCGTTCGGACGCCGGTGCATTGTGGGAGAACTTCGTGTTCACGGAGCGTTTGAAGCTGCATAGCTACCGGAACGACTACGCTCAGATCTATTTTTGGAGAACGCAAAATCCTCGTCCTAGGGAGCTTGATTTCATCGAGATCGTAGACGGAAAAATGACAGCTATCGAGTGCAAGCTCTCGAAAAATGAAGTTGCCAAGCCCGGGGATTCGTTTGTCAAAGCCTACCCGGACTGCGAGATCCGTACGGTGTCACCGTTGGATGTGCAGCGACTCTGGCAAATCTGACTGCTCCCCGTCCAAGCCGACGCTTGGGCGAGCCTTCCTGCTTCTGCGCAGCCGGCCGGGCACGTCCGAGCGCGAACCGACAGACCGAGCTCGTCTCGTTTGAACCCGGACGGGGAGTTTTGCAGTAATTCTCCGTTATAACCGCCCGAAATCGAAAGAAATTAGTCGGTCATAACGGAGAATTCCTGCATTAGGCTCCTCAACACGACGCCTGCAGGATTCCTCACGAAGGCGTGCTTCGTCGGCCCGACGACCTCAAGCGCCATCCCGTTCCAAGGCTCTTTCGTCACGACAAAGAGCACGCTGTCCCCCGCGAGCGGTCTCGGGCCCCCGACCGCAATGAAATTTTTCGCCGGCGTTTCCTTCCCGTCTTCGTCGTGCTCGCACCGACGCTCAAGCTGCCGAACGCGATCGCCCGGCCGCAGCGGCTCCCGACCGACCGTCTCAACAACCCGCCAAAAGAAGCCGTTCGCATCTTTCGACCAGTCAGCCGAGTCGATGAGAAAGTCATATATTTGTCAATTGGGAGCTACTCACATAGACAACAATATTTACGGGAAATTCGTAATATGCAAATTCGGCTTTATTTGCATTTTTCCACCTGAAATGCAGTCATGATAGATGTGGTTAGCCACAATGTCTGCCGCCCGAATAAGAGTGTTGGCTTTCGAGTCGCAAAGCCTCAACGAAACGTTTTGAATATTCGGAAATATCGGAGGAAAATACTGAGTCCGCATGTAGTTAAACGTTCCTACCTTAAAACTTGTGCCTTGATCCGATCGACGCTTCGACGATGCCGCAGATGTCGATGCCTTCCCGTCGCACGTCGATTTCGTCGTTGACGCAGGAAGCGACGACGCAGACGGACGTACGCTTCGAGAAGAAGTATTCGCAGGCGGCAGAAGTCTCGCACTTGAGAGCCTCCCGCGAAGCAGACTTCCTCCGGGAGGCGTCCCAAACCCTAAACATGATCCGAAACGGGCCTCGATACGGGGACGTGTCGAACCCCGATCGGAAACCCCGTCGTTCTCCCCGTCTTTTCCCGCCCGAAAGCCCGTGTCTAAAATGGTCGAACGCGAGTCCCCCCGCGATCGCGCGGCGAGCTCGCGGACAACCGGACCAAAGGAGAAAATTCATGCAAAGACGAGAATTGCTTCGGAGCGGAAGATCCATCAATTGATCACGGTCGTATTCGACGCATCAAGATCGTCATTTCGTTGACATGCATCCTTTTCAAGGCGCCAACACGGTCCGTGATGTTTGCCGGAGAAATTCTCATGCCCTTCCCTCTCATTACAAAAGGAGCTCGCAACGTTTGTGACGCGCTCCAACGCATCGCTCGGGACAATCCTCGCATCAATGCCTTCGGCCTCGTTGTCGAAGCACCGAACGAGGCCCTGCCCGGTCCCCTGGCCGGCATGCCGGTCTCCGTCAAGGACAACATCAACGTTGCCGGCCTTCCGACGACGGCCGGTTCGATGTCGATCGACCCGCATCCCCAGGAGTCGGACGCAGAAGTAGTGCGGCGCCTGCGCGCGGCCGGTGCCGTCATCGTTGGCAAGACGACGCTCTCGGAAATGTCGGGCTTCGTGTCCACCACGCTTCCGCCCGGCTATTCGGAGCGATTCGGGCGAACCGTCAATCCCCGCCGTCCCGGTGCGAATCCCGGCGGATCGAGTTCGGGGCCCGCAGCATCCGTAGCCGCAGGCTTCGTCCCGGCGGCCATCGGCACGGAGACGAACGGCTCCGTGCTTCTGCCGGCGCTCCGACAGGGCGTAGTCGGTTTTAAGCCGACGCACGGATGGATGCCGCTCGAAGGCATTCTTCCGATCTCGCACCGCTTCGACACCGTCGGAATTCTCGCCGACTCCATCGCCACGGCGAAGGCCGTCTGGTCGGCAATCCGCGACCACGACGACCGGACGGGAACCGATGCCGGCATGATCCGGATCGGCAGCGCCGCCGCAGATGCGATCCATACCGACATCGAACGCATTTTCGGCGCCGTTCCCCGCCTTCGGCTACCGGATGGCGAAGGCGGCTACAAGGTGCTCACGAGCTTCGACATCCGACGGGACCTGTCCGACTGGCTTGAGCGCTACGGTGGCTCCGGTCCCCGCAACTTCGACGAATTCTTCGAACGGGCCTGCCGCCGGGGGCACCCC
>OGJP01000579.1_pt1 | contig 16267 bp, 9 predicted proteins | sample 1572311 | NCBI WGS metagenome assembly OGJP01 (sample SAMEA2582093, study PRJEB24529) | metagenome | biome: Human gut stool | place: China | collected 2011
TGCCTTATATCCCCGCCGTGAACGGCGGGGCTTTACGGCACGTCGGGTAAGACGCCGCGCATCCGTCGAAGCCCCGAGCTCAAAACTACGGAGGCGTCGTCTTCCGTCCGGGCTTCGACGAAACATAAAAGCCTCGATCATCCGATGCGATGACGAGGCTTTTTTTTGCGACCTTAAGTTTCGGTCAAATCGGAAATTTCTTCTTTCGTTGAGGCGGCGTTTCCAACGGGCCAAAGAAAAGCCCGACAGCCAGGTGTGACGGGACTACAGAGCCTGGATCAGTCGAGCTTCTCAATGAATTTGGCGCCCCCATCCCAGCGGCTTCGTCCCAACCGGTTAGTGCCTGGCTCGGCTACCAAATCCACGCGCCCATGGTAATTCGAAACGCTTTCGGGTGCTAGAGAAAGCGGCGGACGTTCTACGTTAATTTCTTCTGTAGTCCCCGGCCGCACGGCAGGATTGAGCTTGTTAGGCGAACCGCACTTCCTGCATGTAGCAACCGGGCAGTAACTAGAAGTGGCCGCCGACCATCAAGGCGTACCACATCCGGTGGTTGTCGGAGTTCGCTAAAGGTAGATGTTGTATTGTGGTGCGGAAGGCCGGACTCGAACCGGCACGCCTGAAGGCGTCAGGACCTAAACCTGGTGCGTCTACCAATTTCGCCACTCCCGCACGGGAGAAGGACAATTCTAGCGGATTCGGCGCCGCCGCGTTTCCTCCCGTCGGGTGTGAGAGGGGAATTATTCGTGATGACTCTCGGCACTGCGGACCGCAAGGTCGCGACGTTCGCGGTTGTACTCGCCCCAGGTGATTTTTCCCGAGAGCAGTCGGTTCTGGAGATCTTTGACGGCGGGATCGATCGTGCGGCGCGACTCGATCGCCTCGTCCATGTAGCTCGGAATCCCGGACTTGAGCATGAGGTCGCGCGTTTCTTCGTTAAGGGTGTGAGTGGCGTTGAAGACCTGTTCGGCCGCGCGCTTTTGAGCTTTCGTGATGCGACTTGTGTCCTTGAGCATTGCCTCGGTGATACCCGAGGGAAGGCAGGCGGTTTTGTTGTAGTAGGCCCGGTTTTCGGGCGAGACACAAATGGCGCGCATCCGAACGCCCACGACCTCGAAACGGTCCGAGAGCGCGTCGAGGGCGCGGTGCTCCTGCTCGTCGACGACGGGGTCGGCCTCAACGACGGCGGGTTGCTCGGTTTCGGGGGCGGGCGGAGGAACGGCGCAGCCCGCAAGGGTTCCGATGAAAAGGGCGGCAACGAGAAGACGGGCGCAATTCCCCGTGCGGATGAAATGAGGCGTCATGGAAAAACAGAAGCCGAGTCGTGATTCGGGAGCGTGTAGTCGGGATCGACGCGACGCAAAATCGATTGCATCGCATCGGGGGGAATGCAGTTTACCAAGGGGCCGCCCCCTTGTCATACGTTGCGGACTCGGGAAGTGTTACCGATGGAACGCGGGACGTTTTCTTCGAAGAGACTGCCGTGCGGGCAAAGACGGGAAAACGCACGCAACTTCCTGATTTCCGTCGGGACCGTCGGCCCTCGGAACGAGGCCCTGAAATGCAGTGGCGGGAGGACTCCGTTATAATGCAAAGCTTCGATTCGTCTGCCGCCCGCGTGCGGGTTTCGGGCGGACGAACTCGCGCGACGCTTTTCGGAGCGTCGGCGCCCGCCTCGGGCGAAAGCCGGGCGGAACTACCGGATTCTCGCCGGACGCCAGGGTGGTGTCGGCGGACTTTTTCCCATCACGCATCCGGCCGACCGGCCAGGATCTTTTTGCGAAGAAATAGCGATGACTGAAACGAATGAACAGGCCGTCGAACAGGTCGAAGTCAATCCCCTCGAGCGTACCCTCGAATTCACGATTGCGACCTCCGCCGCCAACGAACTCGCCGAACGCAAGCTTGTGAAGCAGGCCAAGAACGTCCGCATGCCGGGCTTCCGCAAGGGCCATGTTCCGATGAAGCAGGTTCGTGCCATGTACGGCATGCAGGCTTTTGACGAAGCCGTCAACGAGCTCGTCTCCCAGGCCTGGGTCGACGCTTCCCGCGAATCCGGTCTCAAGGTGGCCGGCGCTCCCCGCATCAACGTCAAGCCCGGCACGGAAAACGACCAGAACGAAATGCACTTCGTCGCCACGTTCGAAGTCTTCCCCGAAGTCGAACTGCCCGACCTCTCGCAGGTTGAACTCACCAAGTTCGAATGCGAAGTGACGGACGAATCCGTCGATGCCACGATCAAGACGATGATCAAGCAGCGCGCCGAATATACCGCCTGCGATCGCGCCGCTCAGGACGAAGACCGCATCACGCTCAACTTCGTCGGCAAGATCGACGGCACCGCTTTCCAGGGCGGTACGGCCGAAGGCCACGTCTTCGTGCTCGGCGAAGGCCGCATGCTCCCCGAATTCGAAGAAGCCGTCAAGGGCATGAAGGCCGGCGAAGAAAAGACCTTCCCGCTCACCTTCCCGGAAAATTACGGTCTCCAGAGCCTCAACGGCAAGACCGCCGAATTCGAAGTCAAGGTGACCGAAGTCGCCGAACCGAAGTACCCCGAAGTTGACGAAGAATTCGCGAAGTCCCTCGGCGTCGAAGGCGGTGTCGAAGCTCTGCGTGCCGAAATCAAGACGAACCTTACCCGCGAAGTCTCGACGCGCGTCGAAATGGAAACGAAGGCCCGCGTGATGGAAGCCGTCGCGAAGCTCCTCACCTTCCGTCTGCCCGCCGACCTCGTCGCCAACGAAGAACAGAACCTCCTGCAGCAGAGCCTGCGCGACCTCGAAGCCCGCGGTCTCGACGTCAAGAAGATGAAGAGCCTCCCGCCCGCCGACCTCTTCAAGGAACAGGCCGAACGTCGTATCCGCCTCTCGCTCTTCGCGGAAAAGGTCCAGGAAGAAGCCAAGTTCGAAGTGACGGACGAAGAAATCAAGGCTCGCGCCGAACTCTTCGCCGTTTCCTACGAAAACCCGGCCGAATTCGTCGATTTCGCCCTGAAGAACGCCAACGCCCGCCAGAACTTCAGCGCGCAGATCTTCGAAGAGAAGCTCGTTGACTGGGTTCTCTCTCACGCCAAGACCGAAACGAAGAAGGTTGCGTTCGAAGACGTGATGAAGAGCCAGTTCTAAGGCTCTCGGACGCCCCCGCTTCCGGGCGGGGTGCGCCTGCCGACTTCGGGCGAGGGTTCGCCCGGACCCGAAGATTCGGAATGAAGAGGAGAGGCTTCCCTCCGTGGGGACCTCTCCTTTGTCGTTTCGAGATCGCGCGGATGACGAAGTGCGCGCGGCCCCATTTGAAACGCACGATCGTGCCGCATTCTTCCCGTATTCGGACCGATCGCGTCGAAGCCGGGCGCCCGACCGAGCAGAGGATCGAATTCTCCGCGATAATGGACGCACTTTTGCGCGCCGAACCGCCCTCGGGCGGACGCACGGCGCCTTTTCCGAACAAACGAGGAGCGAAACCGAGCTTTCGAAGCTCGTGTCGCACACCCCCAAGAAACAACAGAGGTCGCGATGTCACTCGTACCCATCGTTATTGAAAATTCCGGCCGCGGCGAACGCAGCTTCGACATTTACTCGCGCCTTCTGCGCGACCGCATCGTCTTTCTCAACACGGACGTGAACGATCAGTCGGCGTCGCTCATCGTCGCGCAGCTCCTTTTCCTCGAAAGCGAAGATCCCGACAAGGACATCTCGCTCTACATCAACAGCCCCGGCGGTTCGGTGTCCGCGGGGATGGCGATTTTCGACACGATGCGCTTCATTCGTCCCAAGGTCAATACGATTTGCCTCGGGATGGCCGCTTCGATGGGGGCGTTCCTCCTCGCGGCGGGCGAAAAGGGCAAGCGTTACGCGCTGCCGCATTCGCGCATCATGATTCACCAGCCGCTCGGCGGCGCCGAAGGCCAGGCGAGCGACGTGGAAATCCGCGCCCGCCAGCTGCTTCTGATCAAGCGCCAGATGAACGAACTCATGGCCGAATTCACCGGCAAGAGCTACGAAGATCTCGTGCGCGACACGGACCGCGACAACTTCATGTCGGCCCAAGAAGCGCTCGAATACGGCCTCATCGACGAAATTTTGACGAAGCGTCCGTAAGAAGGACGCCCGGTTCACCATGGATAGCAAGAAAGAACTGACGTGCTCGTGTTGCGGTCGCCCGAAGAGTGCCTGCCAAACGCTCCTCGGTGTCGGACCCGACACGTACCTGTGCGACCGTTGCGTGCGCAACATGATGAAGGTCGTCGAATCGCGCGCGAAGTCGGCGGGCGAAGTCGCGCCCGCATCCGAGGCCGAAGTGCCCGAGACGCCCGCGTCCGAACCCAAGAAGCTCCCGACCCCGAAGGAACTCTACGAACACCTCGAAAAATACGTGATCGGTCAGGAGCACGCGAAGCGTACGCTCGCCGTTGCGGTCTACAACCACTACAAGCGTCTGAAGGCGCTCGACGAAAAGGGCGATGCGGCCGAAAAGGACCGCGAAGTCGAACTTCAGAAGTCGAACGTTCTCATCGTGGGCCCGACGGGCTCCGGGAAAACGCTTCTTGCGCAGACGCTCGCCCGCGCGCTTGACGTGCCCTTTGCGATTGCGGACGCGACGACCCTCACCGAAGCCGGTTACGTGGGCGAAGACGTCGAAAACATCGTCGCTCGTCTCGTTCAGGCGGCGGACGGCGACATTGAAAAGGCTCAGCGCGGCATCATCTACCTCGATGAAATCGACAAGATCGCCCGCAAGAGCGAAAACCCCTCGATCACGCGCGACGTCTCGGGCGAGGGCGTGCAGCAGGCGCTTTTGAAACTCATCGAAGGGACGGTCGCGCGCATGCCCGAAGCGGGCGGGCGCAAGCACCCGAACCGTCCGATGATCGAAGTCGACACGACGCAGATTCTCTTTATCTGCGGGGGCGCCTTCGACGGGATGGAACGCATCATCGAGCAGCGCACGCAAAAGAGCACGATCGGCTTCGGCGGCACCGTGCACGGGAAGCGCGAACGCGAATCGACCGACATCTTCTCCAAAGTCGAAGCGTCCGACTTCGTGCGCTTCGGCCTGATCCCCGAGCTCGTCGGTCGACTGCCCGTGATCACGTGTCTCAACAGCCTCGACGAACAGGCCCTCATCCGCATCCTGACGGAGCCGAAGAACGCCATCGTTCGACAGTTCCAGGCGCTTTTCAAGATGGAAGGAATCGAGCTCGAATTTACGGCCGACGCCTTGCAGGAAATCGCCCGTCGCGCGATCGAACGCAAGACCGGGGCTCGCGGGTTGCGCTCGATTCTGGAGGACATTCTTCTTGACACGATGTTCGAACTCCCCGGTGCCGAGGAGCCCGTCGAGCGCGTCATCGTGACGAAGGAAGCCGTTCAAAAAACGGCCAAACCCGAAATCTTCCGCCGCAGCACTCAGACGCCTTCCGCCTGAGCGTGCTCGGCCGAATGCCGGGGGCGATTTTGTTTCGGGAAAGCGGTTGCCCGCACCCGACGCCCGGCCTCTTTGGGGCCGGGCGACGCCCCTTCGGCGTCATTTCCGTCACGGGGTCGGTTCGCGCATTGAAAACCCGACGAGTCGTCCCCATATAAGACGTACCGACAGAATTCTTTAGGAACTCATACTTTGACCAACAAGTTCAACTCCCCGGGAACTCCTGTGCGTCTGCCCGTGGTGCCGCTTCGCGACATGGTGGTGGGACCCAACACGATGACCACCGTCTTCATGTCCCGACCGGTTTCGGTGGAGGCCGCTCAAGCCGCGCTGAAGGAAACGGATGCGAAGGTGGTTCTTCTCACGCAACGCCAGAAAGAAGTCGACGAACCGACGGCCGAAGACCTTTGGGACGTGGGCGTCGTTGGCGAGATCACACAGCTTTTGCGCCTGCCCGACGGCTCGGTCAAGGGGCTTGTTCGCGGTCTGACGCGTTGCTCGCTCAAGTCGCTCGTCATGCCTCGTTCGGAAGATCCCGACAAGGCCTATTACGAAGCGGTCGTCGAAGACATTCCGACGCTTGACGCACCCCAGAACGAGCTCGTTCCGTTCCGCGTTTCGCTTGTGAGCGGCGTGCGCCACTTCCTTTCGGACGAGCGCAAGGTCCCGCCCGAAGTGTTCGAAGCCATCGAGAAAGAGTCCGATCCCGTGCTCTGCTGCGACCTCGCGGCGGCCGTGCTTCCGCTCTCGACCGAAGAGCGCATCGCCTTCATTCGCGAGATCGATCCCTTCAAGCGCTTCGACATGTTGCTTGAGCTCATGCAGCGTCTGCACCAAAGCGGTCAGATCGACCGCCGCATCCAGATGCGCGTCAAGGATCAGATGGACCGTAATCAGCGCGAGTACTACCTCAATGAGCAGATGAAAGCCATCCGCAAGGAACTCGGCATGTCCGACGAGGAGGACGGCCCGGACGATACGGCCGCGCTTGAGAAGAAGGTGCGCGAAGCGAAGCTCCCGGCCGATGTCGAAAAGACGGCGCTCGAAGAAGTGCGTCGCCTGAAGGGCATGTCGCCCACGGCGGCCGAAGCGGCCGTCGTTCGCGGCTACGTCGACGTGCTCCTCGATCTGCCGTGGACGAAGAAGTGCACGATCAACACCGACATCGAGCACGCCCGTCAGATTCTCGACGAGGATCACTGGGGGCTCAAGAAGGTGAAGGAACGCATTCTGGAGTACCTGGCCGTGCAGAAGCGCCAGGACAAGATGAAGGCGCCGATTCTCTGCCTCGTGGGCGGCCCTGGCGTAGGTAAGACCTCGCTCGGTCGTTCGATCGCGCGCGCGACGAACCGCAACTACGTTCGCATGGCGCTCGGCGGCATCGCCGACGAAGCGGAAATCCGCGGTCATCGCCGTACGTACGTGGGCGCGATGCCCGGTCAGGTCATCAAGCACCTCACGAAGGCGGGCGTTCGCAATCCGCTGTTCCTTCTCGATGAAATCGACAAGATTTCGGGCGGCGTGCGCGGCGATCCCAACTCGGCGCTTCTCGAAGTGCTCGACCCCGAACAGAACAACGCGTTCGAAGATCACTACGTCGAACTGCCGTTCGATCTTTCGGACGTCTTCTTCGTGGCGACTTCGAACTCGTACAACATTCCGCCCGCGTTGCTCGACCGCATGGAAGTGGTCGACCTCGAAGGGTACACGGAAGACGAGAAGGTGCACATCGCCGAACAGCACCTGGTCGGCAAGCAAATGCGCGCCTGCGGCATCAAAGAGGAGGAAGTGCGCATCGAGCGCTCGGCGATCCTTGAGGTGATTCGCTACTACACCCGCGAAGCGGGCGTGCGCCAGCTCGAACGTACGATCGGTCGAATTCTTCGCAAGATCCTGCTCGGCGAACTCGAAAAGAAGGACGGTACGGTCGAACTGCCGATCGTCGTCGACGACAAGGCGGTCGAGAAGTACCTCGGTATCCGCCAGTACGACATCACCGAAGCCGAACGTGCTCCCGCCGTGGGGTACGTGAACGGTCTCGCGTGGTCGAGCGTGGGCGGCGATATCCTCAACGTCGAAGTCGTCACTTTCCCCGGCAAGGGGAACGTGATCCGTACGGGCAGCCTCGGCGACGTCATGAAGGAAAGCGTCGAGGCGGCGCGCTCTGTCGTGCGTTCGCGTGCGGCTTCCTTCGGCATCCCGAACGACGTCTTCTACACGACCGACTGGCACGTGCACTTCCCCGAAGGCGCGACCCCGAAGGACGGTCCTTCGGCGGGTGCGGCGATTACGACCGCCATGGTCTCCGCGCTTACGAACATCCCCGTGCGCAGCGACGTGGCCATGACGGGTGAAATCACTCTGCGCGGTCGCGTCACCGCCATCGGCGGCCTGAAGGAAAAGCTCCTGGCGGCCGCCCGCGGCGGCGTTCGCACGGTGCTCGTTCCCGACGAGAACCGCAAGGATATGAAGGAAATCGCCGAAGACGTGCTGAAGGATCTGCGCATCGTCTACGTGAAGACGATCGACGACGTGCTCAAGGAGGCGCTCGTGCGGATGCCCGAACCGATCGCGGCGACTGAAGCGAAGCCCGCGGCGCAGGGTGTTGTCCCCGGCGCTCCCTCGAACGCCGAACCTTCGAGCGTGTCGGCACAGCCCGCGTAAAAACCGCCGGGTTTCCGCACAAGGGACCGAAGAGACGGGACGTCCGATCGACGCTCCGGCCGGCGGGCCCCGCGCATGTACCGTGCAGTTTGTTCCGCATCGAAATCGTCGGAGCGACCCTTCGGGGTCGCTTCGATTTTTTTTTCAGGGACTGCGTTTGGCAATTTCGAGCGGATTATGGTAAAGTTCCCCGCTCCTCGATTCGGAATTTTCCGATTCGCGGAACCGGAAACGATTCCGAGTCGATCGGAGTCGGAGTCGGGCGCTTAGCTCAGTTGGTAGAGCAACGCCTTTACACGGCGAAGGTCGGGAGTTCGAGACTCTCAGCGCCCACCACACTCGATCGGGAGACGATGATTTTTTCAACGACTCTTGACAATCTCCGAAGTTTCCGTATAATTCGTTTTCTCTTCGGCGCTTGCGCCAAGGAGAACGTGCTGCGGAGTGGTAGTTCAGTTGGTTAGAATACCGGCCTGTCACGCCGGGGGTCGCGGGTTCGAGTCCCGTCCACTCCGCCAACGAATTCTTGAGGAAAGGCGAACCGAAGGGTTCGCCTTTTTTCTTGTCTGTACGACGCGCACGGCCTAAAAAAAGAACGCAATCATCGACGCCGTTTCGCCCTCGCGAGACGAAACGGGATCTATAGGGTGACTCATGCTTCAGGCATTTCGCAATCACAAGCGCTGGCTGATGTTCATCGCCATGGTGCTGATCATTCCGAGTTTCGTGGTGACGGGGATTTATTCGTACAACCGCATGACTCAGGCCGACAACTCGATCGCCAAGGTGGGCGACGCCTCGATCACGCCCGAGGACTTCGACCGCGCCAAGCGCGAGCAGCTTGAGCGTTTCCGCCAGCAGCTCGGGGAAAACTTCCGCGCCAACATGCTCGAGTCGCCCGAAGCGCGTGAGGCGATCGTGCGTGCTCTGATGGACGAGTCCGCCGTGACGCAGACGGTGTTGTCCGAGTACGTCGACGTCTCCGAAGCCGACGCCATCAACCTCATCAAGAACGCTGCGGCTCTTCAGGTCGACGGGAAGTTCTCCCCTGAACTCTACGAACGCTTCCTCCAGAGCCAGGGGAAGAGCGACGCGCAGTTCGTCGCCGAAATCCGGCGCGATCTTTCGAAGGAAGTGCTTCTTTCGGGCGTTGCGGGTACCTACCCCGTGCCGCAGGCGCTCGTGCGCGAACTTCACAACGTGCTCACCGAAGAGCGCGAAGTACAGACTTTCATCGTGAACGCCACCGATTACCTCGACGCCCTCGTCGTCAAGGACGAAGAATCGAAGGCTTACTACGACGCGCACCGCGACGAATTCATGGCGCCCGAACACGTGAAGATTCAGTACGTCGAATTTTCGCCCGAAAACTTCCGTGACCAGAAACCCAATCCCGACGAGATCAAGGCGTATTACGAACAGAACAAGAACCGCTGGATCGTGCCCGAAGAACGCCGCGCGAGCCACATCCTGATCGAATTCGGCGACGACAAGGCGGCCGCGCTCAAGACGGCCGAAAAGCTTCTGGCCGAAGCGAAGGCCGATCCCTCGAAGTTCGCGGAACTCGCCAAGGCCAATTCCGCCGACACCGGCAGCGCCAACGACGGGGGCGACCTCTCCTTCTTCGGTCGCGGCCTGATGGTCAAGCCCTTCGAAGACGCCGTCTATGCAGCCAACAAGGGCGACATCGTCGGTCCGGTCGAATCCGAATTCGGTTACCACATCATCTACGTTACCGACATCCGCCCCGAGCATGGCAGGAGCTTCGAGGAAGTGAAGGGCGAGATCGAGCACGAATACGTCGAACAGATGGCGATCCGCGAATTCTCGGAAAAGGCCGAAGAGTTCACGAACATTGTTTACGAGCAGCCCGACAGTCTCGATCCCGCCGCCGAACGCTTCGGTCTCAAGATCGAAACGGTCGACAACGTGACGCGTGAAGGCGTGACGGATCCGGAACTGCGCCCGATCATCACGGAACACCTCGTCGAGTCGCTCTTCGGTGAAGAAAGCCTCAAGGAAAAGCGCAACACGAACGCGATCGAAGTGCGCTCCAACGTGCTCGTTTCCGCCCGCGTGCTCGAACACTTCCCGACGGCCGTGCGTCCTTACGAAGACGTGAAGGCTCAGATCGTCGAGAAGCTCAAGCTTGAGCGCGCTCGCGAACTCGCGAAGGCGGACGGCGAAAAGAAGCTCGCCGAAGTGCGCGCCTCGAAGAGCCTCGAAGGCTTTGCCGAACCCGTGCGCGTTTCGCGCCAGAAGACGCAGGGTCAGCCCGTCGAGTTGATCGACGCCGAAATCTCCTATCCCGCCGAGAAGCTTCCCGCTTTCGTCGGCATGCAGGTCGAGGGCGGCGCCTACATCATCGCCTACGTGAAGGATTCGAAGCTCGTCGAACCGACCGAAGCTCAGATCCGCAGCCTCACGAGCGAACTCGCCGGTATCTACGGCGAAGCCGACCGCATCGGTTATCTCGAAGCGCTCAAGGCGACGCTCAACGCCCGCATCGAAAACGAAGCGTTCGTGAAGGGTGAAACGCAGGCTAACGAGGAGTAAGCGCCCGTTTCCCGATCGAACACCGCTTCGATACCGATCGAAAGCCCGCCCGGCGAAAGCCCGTCGGGCTTTTTTTGCACGGTGTATAGACTGAAACCGCACATTCATAGACGGTTTTTTCGGCACGATCTCTAGAGTGACGGGATTGCAACAAGGCCCCGGGATTGTCATCACCGTGCCCGACCGCGAACTCTGCATCTGATCGGCACGAGCGACTCGGGTCAAACCACGCTTCCGAAGTTCTTCAACCGCCTCCACGCGTCCGACTCGAGTGAAGTGCTTGTCGACGTCGTGGCCCGCCAACCGTTGGGTCGAAGAGGTGGAGCGGCGCGCACTGCGGCGAAGCGCCCTCAAATCGCATCTGCTCGAACTCTCCCGCCGCGGCGACGCGTGGGGCTCTCACGTTTCTGGAGGACGTCTTCGGGGAATTCCACCCGGGGTTTGGCGGGTACGCGCAGGCCGTCGTGATCGTTCTTTTGACGCTCGTGCTCCTTCCGGCGCTCATCTCGGTGATGGTGCTCACGAATCACGCCTCCTCGGCGTGCTTTTTCGAGGGATTCGCCATGGAAGAGGGCCGGCGGTTCCGGCGACCGTACTTTCGATTCCGGCATTTGACGTTTCAATTGTTGCTGCGCAAACGCTCTCTTCGCCCTCATGTCGAGCGGACACGTGCGCGCGGTCATGGTCGTGATCTTTGCGAAGCCCGCGGACGGCACCGGTATCCCCTTGTCGAAGCGTTTGCCGCTCTGGGGGCCTCTCATGTTGGAGCGCATCGCTTCGGGGGGCCTCATGTCGATGGAAGCCGAGTGCATGCGCTTCACCCGACTGTCTGCTCGTCTATTGCGACGAGGTGGTTATGGTGCGGGTCCTGCAGGCACACACATCGTCTGCAGCGCCGTGTGTCGTGGCAATTCCGGGCCGACAACGGGCCGGGATTGCCGCAGAGAATTTCCGACGATTGTTCGACCTTCCGGCGCGGTCAGAAAGAATTCAACGTGACGGGCTTGGACCTGAGGCTCGCCATCCGTCGCACGAACGCCTGCGCGCACGAAGTGGTCGAGACTGAAATCGGCGTGGGCTACCGCCTGGCGGTCTGAAAAAGGACGAGCTGCTTGAAAAAGAGAAAAGCCTCGCTTTCCGAGAAGCGAGGCCTTTTGCGGTTTCGCGATTACTTGATTGTGGTTCTCTGGCGCAGTCTCTCGCGAGAGACGTGTGCGGGAGGAATCGCGTTGAGACTGCGATTACGCTGCAATATTGAGGCGTGCTTCGAGGAAGCTCACCATCTGGTAGCGCGTCACGAGTTCGCGCGTGTAGAGGATCTTCCCGAGGTAGAGTTCGCTCTTTCGAAGCGATACCGTTTCCGTGTTCGACTGCACGAGGTAGTCGCTTTGCGCTTTGTCAAGGAGCGCGAGGAGCGCCTGACCGCGTTCGGTCGTGAAGTTCGCCTTGAGATGATGGAGTTCGACGGAAATCTTCTCGAGGTTTTCAGCCATAAGCCCCGTCATCGCGGAGTGGCTGTTTTTCACGTAGTTTTCCGTGACGCTCACCTGGTCGCGCAGGCCGTGGGCGAGGTCCTTCATCGCGGAGTAAGAGCGGTAGTAGAAGTTGCGGGCATCGCGGTCGGCTTTGGTGCCCTGATAGAGCGCCATGCGGTAGTAGTTGCCGCGGGCGACCGAAACTTCTTCGAGGAGGTCGACGGCCGCGTCGCGGCAGTCCGTGAGCTTCTGGGCGTCGGCGACGAGGAACGCGTCGATCGAGTCGGCGAGAAGGGCGATCGTGCGGGCGCGTTCGACGGGAATCGCTTCTTTGAGGAGGGTGCGGATCGTTTCGACGTCGCCCCCGGAAATGCCTTCGTCTTCTTCGATCGACTTTTCCTTTTCCTTCGTGAGAAAGTTCGTCTTGATGATGACGACGAGTGCGACGACCATGCCCGCGATCATGAGGCCCATGCCGAAGGTCTGGAAGAGAAGCGTCACGACCGCGCAGAGCGTGGCGGCGGAAAGCGCCGTCATGAACCAGCCCGAAATCACGGTGAGAACGCCCGAGATGCGATAGACGGCGCTTTCACGGTCCCAGGCGCCGTCGGCAAGCGACGAGCCCATCGCGACCATGAAGGTGACGTACGTGGTCGAGAGCGGGAGCTTCAGGCTCGTCGCCGAAGCGATGAGGGCTGCGGCCACGACGAGGTTCACGCAGGCGCGGATTTCGTCGAAGGGCAACTCGCGTTCGCCCGGCTTCAGGGTCTTTTTCTTGTAGCGCGATCCGATTCCTTCAAGAACGGACTCGGGGAGGAACTGACGGATGAGGGTGTTGGCGTTGAGCGACGCGCGAACGAGAACGCGCGCGGGCAGGGACGAGCCGAACTGCTCCCGACCGCCTCGAGTCGAGGAGGAGAGGTTCACCGACGTGCGGATGACGCGGTGGGCCTTCTTCGAGCAGTAAAGCGTTACGACCATCACGAGACCCGAAGCGACGAGCCAGCCCGTCGACGCGGCGAAGGGTTCGCGAAGACCTTCCATCGTGAAGACGGCGGGGTCGGCGCCGGGCGTCGCGCTGAAGATGTGCCAGGAGTCGAGCGCCGCGAGCGGAACGCCCACGAAGTTGACGAGGTCGTTGCCGGCAAAAGCGAACGCGAGCGAGAACGTGCCCGCGAGGATCACGTAGCGCAGCACGTTCGTGTTGAAGAACGTGATGAGCGCCTGGAAGAGGACCGTGAAGCCGATGAAGCAACTCCAGAGGATGATGTCGGAATTGTCTTTGAGGAAGGCCAGGCGTTCGGGTGTCATGAAGGAAGCCCCCTTGGCGCCCTTCATGATGAGGAAGTAAAAGAGCGACGTCATCGCAATGCCGCCGAAAAGCCCCCCGAGATAACGGTAGGCCTTTTCATAGCGGAACGAAAAGACCAGACGCAGGAGGAACTGCACGACGAGACCCGCCACGAAGGCCACCGCCACCGAGACGAGAATTGCCATGATCATCGAGAGCGCTTTGCCGCTGTTGACGTACGCTCCGATGTCGGCGAGGGGTTCGCCCGCCTGCCAGATCTTCCAGAAGGCGAGGGTCGCTGTCGCGCCGAGCAGTTCGAAGATGATCGACACCGTGGTCGACGTGGGAAGCCCGAGCGCGTTGAAGAGGTTCAAGAGGAGAACGTCCGCCACCATGACGGCGCAAAAGACCACCATCACGTCGTTGAACGTGAACTTTTCGGGCATCAGCACGCCCGAACGGGCGACTTCCATCATGCCCGAAGAGAAGGTCGCGCCGAGCAGAACGCCCGCCGCGGCGACCGTAAGCACGATGCGGAAGGGGGCCGTGCGCGAGCCGACGGCGCTGTTGAGGAAATTGACGGCGTCGTTGCTCACGCCGACGAAGAGGTCGAGCACGGCGAGAAGGCCGAGAAGACCGAGAGCTGTCAGAAGAAACGGATCCATGGGAGGTACTGCTCAGAGTAAGAGGCCTCCGAATGGTAGTGGCCGAATATGACAACTTTGTGACAGAACTGTGACATTCGCGGGAAAGCTCCCGAAAAAACCTGCGTAAACCTCTTCGAAGATCGAAAAAGGATGACGAATGTGTGACAAAGCCGTTGCGGCGAACGAAAGTCGCGCGGCTCGTCGAACTCGAAATTTCACCCGCGAGCTCGGCGTTGGTCGTGTTGACGAACATCGGGAGTATCGGGCGCAGGAAGACGCAGCGCGCCGGAAGCGCGAAGTCGAGTTCCGCACCGAGGTCGCCGTCTGCGGAAAAATTTCCGAAAACAGCCGGCGTAAAAACACGAACGCCCTTTCGACCGACCGCAGTCGGGAAAGGGCGTTCGGCGTGTGTCGGAAGCCGTCGGGTCGGTCGAGCCTCATCGCGAGCCTCGGCCGGGGATTCCCTTCGTCAGTGCACGTTGCGCATGCGAACGAGCTTCGCAAAGGCCGCTTTCATGTCGACGGCCACGAGCGATCGACGCATTTCGTAGAGTTCCCGATAGGTGCGCGAGCGCGTGGCGTCGGGCTCGAATGCGCCCGAGGGCGTGATCGCCGCGGCGAGCGCTTTGCGAAGCTAGTCGGGTTTTATTGTTTTATTTCCTTTAATGTTCGTCGCCCAGGCGCCGAAGATGCAGTTCGTCAGAACGGCGCCGCCCGGGTTCTTGAAGCGCACGATGTTGGCTTCGAGCATGTCGGACTTGATCTGGTTCCAGAGGTCGTCGCGCGAGCCGCCTTCCGTCACGGTGATGCGGGTGAGGTCTACGCCCGCCTTGCGGTAGTTGTCGGCCAGTCCGATGTAGTCGTAGCCGATCGCTTCGAGCACGGCGCGCCACATGACGAACTGATCGTCGTCCATCGTCATGTTGAGGAAGCACCCCGAGGCGTCCTTCTCGTCGCCGTTGCCACCCGTGAGGTAGGGAAGAAAAAGGACGCCGCGCGACCCCGCGGGCACCTTTGCGGCGCCCTCGGAAAGTTCGCGGTAATAGTCGCCGTTCCCTTCTTCGCGGCAGACGTGGTCCTTGAACCAACGCAGTGCGAGACCGCCCGTACGCACGAATCCCCAGTAGAAGTACGTGTCGGGGAGCGTGCCGGAATTGAAGACGAGCCCCATGCCGGGCTTCGAGAGCTCGGGCACGATCCCGTCGGTCGAGACGCAGAACATGGCGCAGGTGCCCGCGACGTCGACCCCCTGGTTGGCTTCGAAAATGCCCGAACCGAGCATCGATTGCATCGTGTCGCCCGCACCGGCGAGAATCGGAATGCCCGCGGGAAGACCCGTCGCACGGGCGACGTCTTCGGAAAGATCCCCGACGCGGTCCCAGGGCTTCAGAATGCGGGGCATGTAGGAGGGATCGATCCCGAGGATTTCAAGCTGTTCGGTCGACCAGCGTTTTTCCTTTACGTCGTAACCGAGCCCCCAGCCCGACATGGCGCCCCAGTCGATGAAGGCCTCGTCGGCCGCAAGGCCCGCAAGGTGCATGAGGATGTAGGGGGCGTTGTGCACGAACTTCACGCCTTTTTCGCGGAATCCTTCGTGCTCGCGCAGGAACCAGCGCGCGAACATGGCGGGGAACATGGGGCTCGCTTCCGGATTGCCGGTTTCGCGCCCCCAGATTTCCAGACCGCGTGCGTTGAGCGCTTCGACGTCTTCGGTCGTGCGGCTGTCGAGGTAGTTGATGTAGGGCGTGACGGCACGACCTTCGCGATCGATGCCGACGATGCCGCAGATGATCCCGTCGCCCATGACGGAAGCGATGTTCGCGGGGTTGCGCCCGGCCGCACGCAGATCCTCGACGACGCGCTTCATGCACTCAAGCGTCACCGCCACGTAATTGTCCGCATCCATTTCCACCCAGCCCGGATGCGGGTAGTGCAGGGTCGTCGGAAGGCTGCGGGTTGCTACGGGTTGGAAATTACCGTCATAAACAGCCACCTTGACGCTCTGCGTGCCGGCGTCAAAGCCCATGTACAACTTCTCGTTCTTATCCATTTATGTAAACCCTGAAAAAAATGAGAGACCCTGCGGGGTGCCCCCACGGGAGGAAAATCCAAATTTTATCCAACGGGCCGTAAAACCTCTCCATTCATGGGGAGAATATAAGGCCCAGTGACCTTTTTCCGGGGAGGCGCATATTTGCGAAAAGAGTGTG
>OGJP01000580.1_pt1 | contig 16191 bp, 15 predicted proteins | sample 1572311 | NCBI WGS metagenome assembly OGJP01 (sample SAMEA2582093, study PRJEB24529) | metagenome | biome: Human gut stool | place: China | collected 2011
AAGGAGAAGGTATCATGAGAATAGCAGTAACATATGAAAATGGACAGATTTTCCAGCACTTTGGACACACAGAGACATTTAAGATTTACGATGTAGAGGAAGGAAAAGTGGTACATTCAGAAGTAGTAGATACGAATGGAAGCGGACATGGTGCATTGGCAGGAGTTCTTAATGCATTAAATGCTGATGTTCTGATCTGCGGCGGAATCGGAGGAGGTGCTCAGATTGCGTTAGCGGCAGCAGGCATTAAGCTTTTTGGCGGAGTTTCAGGAGATGCGGATAAAGCAGTAGAAGCTTTTATCAATGATACACTTGATTATAATCCAGATGTGAAGTGTTCTCACCATGAGCACAGCCATGGGGAAGGACATACATGTGGTGAGCACGGATGTGGAAGCCATAGCTGTCATTAAGAAGAATAGCAAAAAATAATAAACCGAAAGGATGTGTCAAGGTAATGGAAGAATTATCGTGATACATCCTTTTATATTATTGAGTATTCTTCTTTTCCTGCTTGTAGAAAGTGAGGAATGGAAGGTATAATATGGTTAATGATTCAGAGATATTTACTTTGGAAACAGTTTAATCAATTTGGAGGTATATAATGAAAGCACATAAGTATTGGTCAGTCGGAGCGTTAATTAATATGATTGGAACTTTTTATACTGGATATAAAGGATCTAAAACAAGCCATAGGTATTTTGCGTGTAGCACTCTTATATGTATGATCATGTCCATGTACACTGGACATAAAATGATTTCAGGTAATAAGAGAACAAGAAAACAGGTAGAAAATACAGAAGCGGAGGAATCATAAATGTTAGAGTCAGGAACAAAAGCACCGGATTTTGAATTGCCGGATCAGAATGGGAAAATACATAAATTAAGTGATTATGCAGGAAAAAAAGTGATTTTATATTTTTACCCAAAGGATAACACGGCAGGCTGTACAAAACAGGCATGTGGTTTTTCCGAACGTTATCCTCAATTCACTGAGAAAGGAGCAGTTGTTCTTGGGGTGAGCAAGGATTCGGTAGCCTCTCACAAGAAATTTGAGGAAAAATATGGATTGGCATTTACACTTTTGGCAGATCCAGAGCGTAAGGTGATTGAAGTATATGATGTATGGAAAGAAAAGAAAAATTATGGCAAGGTTTCTATGGGTGTGGTAAGAACTACATATCTTATTGATGAGCAAGGGATTATTATCAAAGCCAATGATAAAGTAAAGGCAGCAGATGATCCTGAAAACATGCTCAAGGAACTGTCATAATGAAGATTATTTTATCACCTGCTAAAAAGATGATTGTAGATATAGATAACATAGCACCGGTTGAACTGCCAGTCTTTATCGATAAGACAGCAGAGATATTGAGCTGGATGAAAAGCAAATCAAAAGAAGAACTGAAAGCTATCTGGAAATGTAATGACAAGATTGCAGAGCAGAACTTTAACAGATTGGAAAATATGGATCTTTATAACAGGCTTACTCCGGCTGTTTTAGCATATGAAGGGATTGCATTTCAATATATGGCACCATCTGTGTTTGAAATCCAGCAGTTTGAGTATTTGCAAAATCATTTAAGAATCCTGTCTGCGTTTTATGGCGTTTTAAAACCGATGGATGGTGTGACTCCTTATCGCCTTGAAATGCAGGCAAAAGCTGAGATTGAAGAAACAGCAAATCTATATGATTACTGGGGGGACCGGTTATATCATTCGGTAATTGATGACAGCAGGACGATCATAAATCTGGCATCTAAAGAATATTCAAAATGCATAGAAAGATATCTATCGGATAAAGACAATTACATCACGATTACATTCTGCGAATTGTCAGGTGATAAATTGGTGACAAAAGGAACCTATGCGAAGATGGCCCGCGGAGAAATGGTCAGATTCATGGCAGAGAATAATATTGAAAATCCTGTAGATATACAAAAGTTTGATAGACTTGGATATACTTTCAGAGGAAATCTGTCATCGGAGACGGAGTATGTGTTTGAACGAAAAGTCATAAAGTAAAATCGTGTTAAAAAGAGATAAGCATAACAAAGAAAGGCAGATAGAAGATATCAAAAAATGAAGCTGAATGGAAAAGAGAAAAGATGGATTTTGTATGATGTAGGAAACTCGGCATTTGTTCTGCTGGTGGCCACGATCATTCCCATATATTTTAATTATCTGGCAGGTAAGGCAGGACTTTCGGACGTTGATTATCTCGCTTATTGGGGATATGCAGCTTCCATATGTACTGTGATCGTTGCCATATTAGGGCCGGTCCTGGGAACGATTGCGGATACGAAGGGTTATAAAAAACCGATATTTATGATTTCTATATTGATAGGTACAATCGCCTGTTCTCTTCTGGGACTGATGGTTCAGTGGATGGCGTTTCTGATCGTGTTTCTGATTGCTAAGGTGGGATTTTCGGCGAGTCTGATCTTCTACGATTCCATGCTCAGCGATATAACCGATGAAGAACGTATGGATTATGTATCGTCGCAAGGATATGCGTGGGGATATATTGGGAGCTGTGTGCCCTTTGTATTGTGCCTGGTGATCGTGTTAGGTTCAGATCCGCTTGGGATCCGTATGGAAACAGCTATGGGAATAGCCTTTGTGCTCGTAGCGGTATGGTGGTTGCTTATGTCGCTGCCATTGCTCAAAAACTATGAACAGAAATACTATGTAGAGAAAAAGCCCCATGCGATCGCACAGAGCTTTAAAAGATTAGGAGAAACCTTTAAAAATATGAAAGAAGAAAAGCAGGTATTTATGTTTTTGCTTGCCTTTTTCTTTTATATTGATGGTGTATATACGATCATTGATATGGCGACTGCCTATGGATCGGCGTTAGGACTTGACAGCACAGGGCTGCTTCTTGCACTGCTGGTAACACAGATTGTAGCGTTTCCCTGTGCAATTATTTTCGGTAATTTGTCATACAGGATCAGAACAGAGAAGCTGATTATTGTGTGTATCTTTGCCTATCTGGGGATTGCTATTTTTGCAGTCTTTCTGAAGACACAGCTCCAGTTCTGGATCCTTGCAATTCTCGTAGGAATGTTTCAGGGAGGGATCCAGGCACTTTCAAGATCATATTTTACCAAGATCATTCCGGAGGAGCATTCGGGTGAATATTTTGGCCTCATGGATATATGTGGGAAAGGTGCATCGTTCGTCGGGACAACCATTGTCAGCATAGTATCCCAGCTTACCGGAAATATCAGCATGGGTGTCGGAATGATCGCAATTTTATTCTGCATTGGAATCGTGATTTTTCTTAAGGCAGTATCAATGGGTAGAAATTAAACGAGTGGCCTTTGAGTCTGTTTACTTGTATCGCAGATGGGAAAAACAGAGTTACGGTACGCTGTGACAGGAAAATGTAGGGGGAACGTATTTGTGGAAGGGAATTTGACAAAAGGACCTATTTTGAAATCATTGACGAAGCTGGCAATTCCGATTATGGCATCTTCGTTTTTAGGAACTTTATATAATATTACGGATATGGCATGGATCGGATTGCTGGGAGCAAAAGCAGTGGCAGGAGTTGGTGTAGGAGGAATGTTTACCTGGCTGTCCCAGGGGCTTGCATCCATGGCACGTATGGGCGGACAGGTGCAGGTGGCACAGTATATTGGACGTGGTGAACCAAAAAGGGCTCATCAATATGCGCAGACAGCGGTACAGTTGTCTGTCTTTTCCGGACTTTTATTTGCGGCAGTGGTTCTGATCTTTATTAAACCATTGGTTGGATTTTTCCAGCTGACGGATCCAGAAGCATTGGAAGCCGCATTTTCTTATACGAAAATCGCCTGTGGATTGATCGTATTCTCTTTTGTAACGTTTACGTTGACGGGAATCTACACTGCACAGGGGGATTCCAGAACACCCTTTGTAGCAAATCTGATCGGACTGGCAACAAATATGATTCTGGATCCGTTGCTGATCCTGGGAGCAGGACCGATTCCTTCCCTGGGAGTGACAGGAGCAGCGATTGCAACTGTGACAGCACAGTTTATCGTTATGAGTATTCTCGTCGGCGGAATCATGATTCGAAAAAAAGAAAATGTATTAAAAGGAACGCATATATTTGCAGCAATTTCCTGGGATTCCCTGAGAGGAATCTGCAGGATCGGAATTCCGACAGCTCTGCAGGGAATGGCATATTGTATGATCTCCATGGTATTGACAAGAATGGTGTCTGGATTTGGTGCGGAAGCGATCGCTACCCAGCGGGTCGGTGGACAGATTGAGTCCATTTCATGGAATACTGCAGATGGATTTGCTTCTGCATTGAATGCATTTACAGCTCAGAATTATGGCGCAGAGAAGCTGGATCGAGTAAAAAAAGGGTATCGGGCATCTCTGTGGACTGTTGGAATCTGGGGTTGTCTGATCATGTTGGTCTTTGTATTTCTGCCGGAACCAATCTCCGGTGTGTTCTTCCATGAGCCATCAGCGATTGCTACATCGGTCGGATATTTGATCATCGTTGGTTTCAGTGAACCGTTCTTATGTGTAGAATTGATGACAGTCGGTGCCTTGTCTGGTCTTGGAAAGACACATCTGTGCAGCGTGATTAGTATCCTTCTGACCAGTGCCAGAATCCCACTGGCGATTCTGCTGACGGCAACCTCCTTGAAGCTTCTGGGTGTCTGGTGGGCACTGACTCTCACGTCTGTGATAAAAGGAGTTATATTTGTATGTGCCTTTTATTGGGTGGTGAGAAAAATAGAGGAAAAAGATCATGAAAGTAGATAAGAACGAGCAGAACTGGGACAAGTTGCTGCACATCCATACTATGGGTAGGGACGATTCCCGTTCTGACCAGTATCGGTATCCGTATGAGCCAACGCCCTATTCCGTGCTGGAACGGCTGGCAAATACCGGTTATATCCGAAAAGGAAATACGTTGCTGGATTATGGTTGTGGAAAAGGACGGGTGGATTTCTTTTTATCTTATCAGACTCGGTGTTATTCTATTGGTGTGGAATATGATGACCGGATTCATGCAAAGGCGATGGAAAATAAAGAGACGGCTGTGTCTGGCGGGAGAGTATTCTTTGCGCTGGTAAATGCAGAAGAATACTCTGTACCGGAGGCAGCCGACTGTATCTATTTCTTTAATCCGTTTTCGTTGGAAATTCTGCAAAAAGCAGTTTCACGGATCCTAGATTCTTATTATGAACATCCACGGGAGATAAAGTTGTTTTTCTATTATCCGTCGGACGAATATATATCGTATCTGATGACGGTGGATGAACTGATGTTTTACGATGAGATCAGTTGCCAAGATCTTTTTAATGAAAATGATCCACGGGAGCGGATCATTCTGTTTCAAGTATCGCTTTAGCAAGTTTTAAGGAAATCATTAAGGTATTGATATATCCGCCTTTTAATACGGCTTTTAAGCCTTCAGCTTTACTAAGGCCGGTGGCTATCAGAACTACGTTGGTCTTTGGATATTTCTTCAGCGGCCATGCAATGGAACGGTTGGAAAGGCTGGTCTCAATGATGCTTCCATTTTTATCAATATAGGAGATAGAAACAGAAGCGACAGCACCGGCTTCTTCTAATGCAGCCAAGTCCTCATCCTGATAAGCACCACTTAAGTAAGCAGTAGAATGGGTACTAATCTGACCAATCCCGACTAAAGCCATATCGCAGCGTTCTCCTTCTTTCAGGACACTTGCAATATCTGGTTCCTGTACAAAATAATCTCTTGCCTTCTGACTTTGGGTCAGAACAGGCGCATTCAGTACGCTATAAGAACTGTCTGTCTTAAATGCCAGAATTCTGGCGATGGAATTGGCATTCCAGTCATTTCCGGAATTTCCTATAGCACCTACCAATGGAATAAAATGAAGATGTTTTTTTCTGGCAGATGGAAACTGCTTTGCCACCGCACTAATGGTTTTTCCACTCATGACACCAATATTTGCATTGTCTGGCATAATGCTTTCCAACTGCTGTGCACATTGTCTGGTAAAAGAAGTGAATTGTGTTTCAGAAGGACCGTCTCCTGCATCGGCAGTTCTTCTGGCAAATGGAGAGATTGCAGATTATGGAGATTTTGTAAAGACTCTTCAGGATGAAGATGCATGTATTACTTACAGAGCTTCAAATGATACGCATGAGATTTACAATGAAGTATATAGAAAGTTTGTGAAACTGTATCCACATCTGAGAGGATTATAAAAGGGAGTGCGGTATTACCGCGACTCCCGAATCACTTCTGAAATATCTTTATAAGGAACCTGTGTAAAAAGGTTTCGGAGTTCATCGGTAAGATCTAATGCTGTAGCGATCCGTGTGAGTGCAAGCAGTGAGATCTGTCCTGTAGACTCAAATCGCTTGATAGAGCCGTAGCTGACGCCGCTCATTTCAGAGAGTTTCTGCTGTGAAATGGAGCGGCGTTTTCTGATATTTCGTACTCGTTTTGCCAGTTTCAGATCAAGTTCTTCAGGAGTTTCCCATATAAATTCAGAAAGAAACCTATTGATAATCACCGTAATATTGAGTATGATGACTTGGACAACAAGAGAAATATGCACAAGAGGAGTTGTGAAAGATGTTAGAGTTATTATTTTTTATTTTTCTGTTTGGTATTTTTGGGAAATTATTTTTCTTCGGTATGCGGGCAGCGTGGAGCATTTCCAAGTTGCTGATCGCGATAGTATTTCTTCCGGTGATCCTGCTGGGAATGGTATTTGGCGGACTTTTATATCTGGCATTTCCGATCCTGCTCATTATAGGTATCCTTTCATTGTTTAGAGCAAAATAAAGTCAGTAAATAAAACGGGGCTGCTGTTCCATAGTTGATGATTCACACATCTATGGAACAGCAGCCCTGTCATCTTGTTATATTTATCAAAATTATTTCAACCAGTTATCTTTTTTTCTTCTCTTCCGACTCTTATAACGTTTTCGATTTGCATTGGAGAAGGAGTTGCGGTCAGCCCGGTTCCGTCTCCAGCGGGTAAGAAAACTAATGTCGAAATGATAAGCTTTGCTAAGTCTCTTAAATAACACGAACAGCAGAAGTAAAGCGGCAACACTGGAAACTATATAGATCAGGATTCGAAGATTGATCTTGATCAGCCGTGTGGATGGTTTTGCTTCAGCCTGTGCCTGTTCTTCGTCTTCTTCACCGGTCTTCTGGAACTGGAAATCCTGAACAGCAGGTTCTGCCAGTGTCAGATCTGTAGATCCGATAGTCTGACCATCGAACTGATAGCGAAGGACAGCGACTACATCAGAATCTGGAGAATCTACAAACTCCAGGCTGGGGGATGCAGCAGAAAAATCAACACTGTTAGGAAGGACTACATACCCATCTGTATCCATCTCGATCATCGGAGTGGTGCTTCCGAAGATGGAGGTGCCTGTGTCAAAGAGCTGTCCCTGTCCGATGGAGAAGTTGGCTTCATTTTCTGAAATATTTACCTTCTGAAAATTCTCCGTAGCATAATTCAGAAGATTGGTCGTATCAGGGTAAATGGGGACACCTCTTTCGCTGGTTCCCTGACTCTTCATAGTGACCACGATCAGATCCATGCCGTTTCGGGTGGCGCAGGTGACAAGGGTGTTCAACGCTGCCTCTGTGTAACCAGTCTTACCGGCAAATACCGTATCATCCAGATATTTGGAGGTTTTGTAGCCGGAGATCATGTAATGATGATTATTCATCAACAGTTCTTCGGACTTCTTGTTGGTGGCACGTAAGACATAACGGGAAGTGCCGCTGATCTTACGAAATTCTTCGTGACTGACAGCTGCCCGTGTAATCAGTGCCATATCATGGGCAGATGTGTAATGTTCTTCATTTGGCAGACCACTAGGATTGACAAAATGCGTGTTGGTGCAGCCAAGCTCAGCAGCACGCTGATTCATAAGGTCTGCAAATGCTTCGGTGGAACCGGAGATGTGCTCAGCAATGGCATTGGCACACTCGTTAGCGGATTCAAGCATGATAGCATAAAGACATTCTTCAACTGTCAGGACCTCATCTTCGTCACGGGCAATGCTGCTGCTTCCGTAATCAATGGAATAGACAGCATTGTGGGAAAAGGTGACTTCTTCATCCATCTCACAGTTCTCAAGTGCCAGCAGTACAGTCATGATCTTGGTGATACTTGCCGGGTAATGTTGTTCATCAATGGCTTTGGAATACAGGATCGTTCCGGTGGATGCTTCCATGACAATAGCGGATTCAGCATAGACCTGTGGACCGGCTGGCCAGTTCTCCCATGAGTTAGATTCTATTTCTTTGTTATAGCGTTCGTCAATCGCGGCCTGAAGTGCTGCAGCTGCGGCAAGCTCTGCCTGTGTCGGCTGCCGCCGTTTGGTTGTTTTTTTCGCATCTACCGGCATGGCGAACAGGGTGCTTGCACAGAGCACAGATGCCAGAAGGGATACAGCAAATCTATTAAAAAATTTCATGTGTTACCTCGTTATATTTTTATTTGACGATGCAGAGATATTTACAAAACACACCTGTGAGGCTTGCAAAACTCTGAATCATTCAATATTATAGTTGATTTACATAAGCTGTGCAAGGGAACAGTGGAAAAGTTCACAATTCAGGCGGGAAAACTTACATTGACAATAATAGAAACCTTTGTATAATGGTGTTTAGAGCGATATACGCATCTGTCATATGGCAGATGCGTTTTTTGGAGGAGGATAAAAGATGAATGCAAGCGTAGCAATTCAGGTACTGCCCACTGTAACAGATGACGAGGAAGTGATCCGCATCGTAGATGCGGTGATCGATTATATTAAATCCACAGGACTTTCCTATTATGTAGGACCATGTGAGACCTCCATCGAAGGTGATTATGATCAGTTGATGGAGATCGTGAAGAACTGCCAGCTGGTTGCCGCGAAGGCAGGTTGTCCGGCTATGCATACTTATGTGAAGATCTCCTACAAACCGGAAGGGGAAGTGCTGACCATCGACAAAAAAGTGACCAAACATCATCAGGAATAAATACTAAAAAATCCCCGGAATATCAGTGAAAGCCTTGACAAATGCTGTCGACCGCACTTATAATTGCACTTGTGTAAACGGCTATGACGAAGACAGTAGGAACCACTGGAAATGCGCAGCGAACCGGGGTGGGTGTGAGCCCGGTGAGAGTACAGGGATTTCCGAAGATCACTTCCGAGCCTCGGGCTGAAGAGGAGTTTCTTCTATATTATATAGGAAGAAGAAAGTAGGCTTCGACGGTATTCCCTCCGTTATCGGGAACGCATATGACAGTATGTTGTAAGAGGTGGTTTATAAACGGGCTATTAGGCTCCGTCCTGTTGCAGGACGGGGTCTTTTTTGTTTGGAAGACAAGGAGGTAACAAAAGCATGTACAGCAAAGTAAACACCGACATGAACTTTGTAGAGCGCGAAAAAGAAGTTGAAGAGTTCTGGAAAGAAGACAACACATTTAAGAAAAGTATGGAGCAGAGAGAAGGCTGCCCGACATATACCTTTTATGACGGACCGCCTACCGCAAATGGTAAGCCGCACATCGGTCATGTGCTGACCCGTGTTATCAAGGATATGATTCCGAGATACCGTACCATGAAAGGCTACTATGTTCCGAGAAAAGCAGGCTGGGATACCCACGGACTGCCAGTAGAGCTGGAGGTTGAGAAGCTTCTGGGTCTGGATGGAAAAGAGCAGATCGAGCAGTATGGTCTGGATCCGTTCATCACCAAATGTAAAGAGAGTGTCTGGAAATACAAGGGAATGTGGGAGGATTTCTCCGGTACCGTTGGTTTCTGGGCTGATATGGATAATCCGTATGTTACCTATGATGACAACTTCATCGAGTCCGAGTGGTGGGCACTGAAGACGATCTGGGACAAAGGACTCCTGTACAAAGGATTCAAGATCGTTCCGTACTGCCCGCGTTGTGGAACTCCTCTGTCTTCCCATGAGGTGGCACAGGGATACAAAGATGTAAAAGAGCGTTCCGCAGTGGTACGTTTCAAAGTAAAAGGTGAGGATGCATATATCCTGGCATGGACCACTACACCGTGGACTCTGCCGTCCAACGTGGCACTTTGTGTAAACCCGAACGAGGAGTATGCAAAAGTAAAAGCTGCTGACGGATATGTATATTATATGGCATCCGCACTTCTGGATACCGTACTTGGCAAACTGGCAAAAGACGGTGAGGCTGCTTACGAAGTACTGGAGACCTACAAAGGTAAGGATCTGGAAGGCAAAGAATATGAGGCACTGTATCAGTGTGCAGCAGATCTGGCTGCAAAGCAGCACAAGAAAGGTCATTATGTAGTATGTGATACCTACGTAACTCTGACCGATGGTACTGGTGTTGTTCATATTGCTCCGGCATTTGGTGAAGACGATGCTCAGGTTGGCCGTAAATATGATCTTCCGTTTGTACAGTTCGTAGATGAAAAAGGTGATATGACAAAAGAGACTCCGTTTGCAGGTCTGTTTGTAAAGAAAGCAGATCCGGAGGTGCTCAAAGATCTGGATGCAAAGGGACTTCTGTTCGATGCGCCAAAATTTGAGCATAGCTATCCGCACTGCTGGAGATGTGATACTCCGCTGATCTACTATGCACGTGAATCCTGGTTCATCAAGATGACGGCAGTGCGCGATGATCTGGTACGCAACAACGAGACTGTAAACTGGATCCCACAGAGCATTGGTAAAGGCCGCTTTGGAAACTGGCTGGAGAACATTCAGGACTGGGGTGTATCCCGTAACCGTTACTGGGGAACTCCGCTGAACGTATGGCAGTGTGAAGACTGCGGACATCAGGAAGCAATCGGCTCCCGTGAGCAGTTAAAAGAGATGAGTGGCAATGAGAAAGCTCTGACGGTTGAGCTCCATCGTCCGTACATTGATGAGATCACCTGCACTTGCCCGAAGTGCGGCAAGACTATGAAGAGAGTACCGGAGGTTATCGACTGCTGGTTTGACTCAGGAGCAATGCCATTTGCTCAGCATCATTATCCGTTTGAGAACAAAGACCTGTTTGAGCAGCAGTTCCCTGCTCAGTTTATTTCCGAGGCTGTTGACCAGACCCGTGGATGGTTCTATTCTCTGATGGCAGAATCTACACTGCTCTTCAACAAGAGTCCGTATGAGAATGTTATCGTGCTTGGACATGTTCAGGATGAGAATGGCCAGAAGATGAGCAAATCCAAAGGAAATGCAGTGGATCCGTTTGATGCATTGCAGACCTACGGTGCTGATGCGATCCGTTGGTACTTCTACATCAACAGTGCACCGTGGCTGCCGAACCGCTTCCATGGCAAAGCTGTACAGGAAGGTCAGAGAAAATTCATGGGTACTCTGTGGAATACCTATGCATTCTTTGTACTGTATGCAAATATTGATAATTTTGATGCAACCAAATATACCTTAGATAAGAAATCTCTGACGGTTATGGATCGTTGGATCCTGTCCAAACTGAATTCCACCGTTGGAGCAGTTGATGACAATCTGGCAAATTACCGCATTCCGGAAGCTGCAAAAGCACTGCAGGAGTTTGTAGATGATTTAAGTAACTGGTATGTAAGAAGAAGCCGTGAACGTTTCTGGGCAAAGGGAATGGAGCAGGATAAGATCAATGCTTATATGACTCTGTATACTGCGCTGGTAACCATCTGTAAAGCAGCAGCTCCGATGATCCCGTTCATGACAGAGGAGATCTACCGCAACCTGGTATGCAGCATCGATAAGACCGCTCCGGAGAGCATCCATCTGTGTGACTTCCCGACAGTAGATGCTGAGATGATCGACAAAGATCTGGAGGCTTCTATGGAAGAGGTTCTGGATATCGTTGTTATGGGCCGTGCTGCAAGAAATACCGCTAACATCAAGAACCGTCAGCCAATCGGAACCATGTATGTACGTGCAGAGCGTCCGCTGGATGCAATGTTCCAGGAAGTTGTTGCAGATGAGCTGAATGTAAAGAATGTAGAGTTCAAAGAGGACTTAAGTGATTTCACCAGCTACACCTTCAAACCGCAGCTGAAGACTGTCGGACCGAAATACGGAAAACTTCTCAATGGTATCCGTGCACACCTGGCTGAGATCAATGGCCGCGAGGCTATGAAAGAGCTGGACAACAGCGGAAGCCTGTCATTTGACATTGACGGACAGAAAGTGGTATTATCAAAAGAGGATCTGCTCATTGATACCGCACAGATGGAGGGGTACGTGACAGAAGAAGACAGCACTGTGACAGTCGTTCTTGATACAAATCTGAGTGAGGAACTCATTGAGGAGGGATTTGTAAGAGAGATCATCAGTAAGATCCAGACCATGCGTAAAGAAGCTGGATTTGAAGTGATGGACAAGATCGTGGTATACAGCATGGGCAATCAGAAGGCTACATGAAGGAATACCGTGAGGAAATCTTAAGCGATGTTATGGCATCAGATATCCGTTTTGACGAGGTAAAAGGATATACAAAAGAGTGGAGCATCAATGGCGAATCCGTAACACTTGGAGTGGAAAAACAGTAATTAACATGGGAGGCATAACATGGCCAAAAGACTTTTTAACAAAGAGTTCTTCATCAGAAGCGTGAAGTACAATGTTCGTACACTTTTCCGTAGAGAGATCGAAGAAGCAACCGAACAGCAGATCTTTCAGGCAGTCGGATACGCTGTAAAGGATGCGATCATGGATGCATGGATCGCAACGCAGAAGGAATATGAGAAATCCGATCCGAAGATCGTATACTACATGTCCATGGAGTTCCTGATGGGACGTGCGCTGGGCAACAACCTGATCAACCTTACTTTCTATGATGAAGTAAAGGAAGCACTTGAAGAGATCGGACTGGATCTCAATACCATCGAGGATCAGGAGCCGGACGCAGCACTTGGTAATGGTGGTCTGGGAAGACTGGCAGCATGTTTCCTTGATTCTCTGGCAACATTGGGATACGCAGCTTATGGCTGTGGTATCCGTTACCGTTATGGTATGTTCAAACAGCAGATCGTTGACGGATATCAGGTAGAAGTACCGGATATGTGGCTGAAGAACGGCAACCCGTTCGAGCTTCGCCGTCCGGAGTATGCAAAGACTGTAAAATTCGGCGGATATGTTCGTGTGGAGAACCGCAACGGCAGAAACATGTTCATCCAGGAAGGTTATCAGTCCGTACTTGCAGTCCCGGTTGACCTGCCGATCGTCGGATATGGCAACAACGTAATCAACACCTTAAGAATCTGGGATGCAGAGGCAATCAATTCCTTCGAGCTTGACCGTTTTGACAAGGGTGAGTATGAGAAGGCTGTTGAGCAGGAGAACCTGGCACGTAACCTGGTAGAGGTGCTGTACCCGAATGACAACCATATGGCAGGTAAAGAGCTTCGTCTGAAACAGCAGTATTTCTTCGTATCTGCAAGTGTTCAGGAAGCGATCGCAAAATATAAGAAGAAACATTCCGATATCCGTAAGTTCTATGAGAAGGCAACCTTCCAGCTGAACGATACCCACCCGACCGTGGCTGTCGCAGAGCTTATGAGAATCCTGATGGATGAGGAAGGTCTGGAATGGGATGAGGCATGGGATGTAACGACTAAGACCTGTGCATATACTAACCATACGATCATGGCAGAGGCACTGGAGAAATGGCCGATCGAGCTGTTCTCAAGACTGCTTCCGCGTATTTACCAGATCGTAGAGGAGATCAACCGCAGATTTGTAAACCAGATTCAGGAGCAGTATCCGGGCAACTATGAGAAAGTCAAGAAGATGGCGATTATCATGGACGGTCAGGTTAAGATGGCTCATCTTGCAATTGTCGCAGGATATTCTGTAAATGGTGTTGCAAGACTTCATACAGAGATCCTGAAGAAACAGGAACTGAAAGATTTCTACGAGATGATGCCGCAGAAGTTCAACAACAAGACCAATGGTATTACCCAGAGACGTTTCCTGCTTCACGGCAATCCGTTGCTGGCAAAATGGGTAACTGCTCATGTTGGTGACGAGTGGATCACTGATCTGCCGAAGATCAAAGAGCTGACTCTGTATGTGGATGATGAGAAAGCACAGCATGAGTTCATGAATATCAAATACCAGAACAAAGTGCGTCTGGCAAAATATATCAAAGAGCACAACAACATTGATGTCGATCCGCGTTCCATCTTTGATGTACAGGTTAAGAGACTTCATGAGTATAAGAGACAGCTGATGAATATCCTTCATGTAATGTACCTGTATAACCAGATCAAAGAGCATCCGGATATGGATTTCTATCCGAGAACCTTTATCTTCGGTGCAAAAGCAGCTGCCGGATATATGAGAGCAAAGCTGACCATCAAGCTGATCAACTCTGTGGCTGATGTGATCAATAATGATGCTTCTATCAATGGAAAACTGAAAGTAGTATTTATCGAAGATTATCGTGTATCCAACGCAGAGTGGATCTTTGCAGCAGCAGATGTATCTGAGCAGATCTCCACAGCTTCCAAAGAAGCTTCTGGAACCGGTAACATGAAGTTCATGCTGAACGGTGCTGTGACTCTGGGAACCATGGATGGAGCAAACGTTGAGATCGTTGAAGAAGTTGGCGAAGAAAACGCATTTATCTTTGGTATGAGTGCAGAGGAAGTTATCGCACTGGAGAATCAGGGCGGCTATGATCCGTCTCAGCTGTTCAATACCGATCAGGATATCCGTCATGTACTGATGCAGCTGATCAACGGTGAGTACTCACCGAATGATCCGGAGCGTTTCCGCGAGCTGTACAATGCTCTGCTGGTAGACGGTGGATACAACCGTCCGGATCCATATTTCATCCTGAAGGACTTCCGTTCCTATGCAGAGGCACAGAAGCGTGTAGAAGCTGCATACCGCGATGAGAAGGGCTGGGCAAGAATGGCAATGCTCAATGTGGCACATGCTGGAAAATTCACCTCAGACCGTACCATCCAGGAGTATGTAGATGATATCTGGAAGCTTGACAAAATGACAGTTGAGTTACCGGAAGAAGCAAAATAAATAACAACAGATTCGTCTGTATATGCAGGCACCTCTTTTCATACAATGGGAAGAGGTGCTTTTTGTATGAAAAATTATGTAAAAATGTTTCTGGCAGGAATATTTCTGGCAACAGCATTTCCATTTACCATGGTGCTTCTGCTCAATGGCAGACAGGGAATCCATAAGGAAAAACAGCTGGATCCGGTGGATTATCAGGTACTGCAGCAGATGCTCGCAGAAGATCTGTCCTGGATGAGCGATGATACATTGAAATTGCTGGCAGTGCTGTATCGGACGGAAGCGTTTTGTGTGGGGGAATCGTCGGCTATAGAACAGCTCTCATTGTCTGAACTTTATGGAGAACCATATGGGCGAATCTATCAGGCAATAGAGAGCACATCAGGAATGGCAGTGACCATTAATGGAGAATATCGGGAACTTCCATTTCATAAGTTAAGTGTTGGACATACAAGAGATGGGAAGCTTCTTGGAGACAGCTATGACTATGTGCTCTCTGTGGAGTGCAGGGAAGATAAAGAAGCCTCTGATTATGTGCAGATCTGCACCCTGAGTATGGAGGAAATATTGCGGGCACTGGGCATGGATTACACAGAAATGGCAGACAAAGATATTGCTGGGAAAGACGACGCGGATAGGCAGGCGAAGCAGCAGGAAATCACCTTAGACGATTTTGAGTTTCAGCGGGATTCGGAAGGCTATGTAGAATCCGTAAGCCTGGGTGATCAGACCTGGACCGGGGAAGCTTTCCGGTCTTTGTTGCATTTTCCGTCCAGCTGCTTCTGGATGAAGGCAGATGGTACAACGAAGACGGATAAAGCGGGAGCAGTCGGCAATACCGACAACAGGATTACAATCACCATCAAAGGTGTGGGACATGGATTTGGAATCAGTCTCTATACGGCAGACCGCCGGATCCGGGAAGGAACGCCCTGGCAGGATATTTTTTCTTGTTTTTATAAAAATGCACAGTGTATAACCATTCCCTGAACTGGTAAAAATATGACCAGAGGTGATGGTATGCGTAAAAAAAATCAGAAAGGTTTTCTGATCGCACTGTGCCTTTGCATGCTTTCCTTATCCGGGATCTATGGGGTGTATCAGTACCAGAAGAGTGCGGCTCCGACACCGGAGGAACAGTCCGCTCAGCTTGAGCAGGATCAGAAGGAAACAGCAAATTC
>OGJP01000584.1_pt1 | contig 16061 bp, 17 predicted proteins | sample 1572311 | NCBI WGS metagenome assembly OGJP01 (sample SAMEA2582093, study PRJEB24529) | metagenome | biome: Human gut stool | place: China | collected 2011
CTTATTGGAAATATTTTATTTGCTCTTAATTGTAGCATTGTTTATGAAATTCCATCTGTGGAAGTATCTGTATACGATTGCTGGTTATGGGGTGATTTTCCTGTTCATTTTTTCAGGAGTGGAAAAAGTACTACAGATCCAAAACACTAAGGTAGAAAATGCAAAACCTGATGATTACGAGGGAAATTAAGTTTGTTCCGAAATTCGGAACATTGCAAATAACAGGAGGGATATGATTCCAGAATATCTGAACAAGTATGATTTCTAACTCTTAGAAATGCTGGCTTTGAAAGACTTGAATAATCCATATGCTTTGGATAAAATAGTGGTAGAATTATCAAGAAAAAAGGAGACGGTTTTATGTCATACTATGTATCTGGCTACTATCAGGAAAAAGCAATTTTGAAAAAGGAAGGACAGCTGTTTTTCCTAAAATGCGAGGAAGCGGACGCACCGACTGGTACAATGGTGCAAGGAAACACGGCCAGATTGATAACGGAACTTCCAGAAAAGGAACAACAGGAGATTCGTCAGATTTATGCGAGTTAAGAAAGGAAAAAGAAGATGATTCAAGATAAATTCTCAATGGAGCAACAAGACAATATTTTTTATGCAAAGCGAAACATTGTAGATAGTATTTATTCCCAGTCAAAATTAGAAGGAATTGCGGTTACCTTTCCAGATACACAGGAAATCTATGAGGGACGTAGCGTTGCCGGATTAAGTGTGGAGGATATCGTAAAAGTAAATAACCTAAAACATGGATGGGAATTTTTGTTTGATACAGTAGATTATCCATTAGATTTGCGTTATGTGCGTCAATTAAACAAAGAAATTGGTGTAGGAATCGTAACAAATGCTGGGGATTTGAGAAATTCAGATGTCAGTATTGGTGGAACATCTTGGAAGCCAGAGATTCCAATTTATGAAAAAATAGAATCGGAGATTCAGGCGATTATGAATGCGGATCTGTCCGTGACTGAAAGAGCGATTACGATCATGCTTTATATCATGCGTTCCCAGATGTTTTTTGATGGAAATAAGCGGACGGCGCAGCTTGCAGCCAATCAGATCATGATTCAAGGCGGTGCAGGTGTTCTCCGTATTCCGGTAGAGTGTCAGAAGGAATTTTTCGCAAAGCTGATTGGATATTATGAAACAGGGGATATGAGAGAAGTGAAACGCTTTGTTTATGATACATCCATTGATGGATTTGTAAAGAAACAGACAGAACAACCGGAAATATCTGCAGAGATGTTCCGAAAAGCGGTTCAGGAAAAACGGTTCCGGAAGTAAAGTTTGCGGACTCAGGGTAACCTAAAGTAACGTAAAGTAACCTAGAATGCACCTTGCAACGGTGATATACTAAAATTAGAAAAGTATAGAAAAAGGAGCGAAGAGGAATGAAAGAAATGTGGAAAAAATACAAACGACAGATCCAGATTACAGGGGGACTCTGTTTGATCGCAGCATTGGGGATTGGCGGATATGTAGTTGTGAATCAGGATGCAGATGTACAGACAAAGGTAGAGGCAAAACAGGAGACACAGTCCTCCAATCAGAAGATTGCAAAAACGAATTCGAAGGATACATCTTCTGAGAAGAAAATGGATACGAAACAGGAGGCTGAAAAAAAGACAGACACAAAGTCTGAAAAGACAGCGGAAAAAAAGGAAACCATAGCAAAAAAGTCAGAAAATTCTGATAATAAGAACTCTGTAGAGAAGTCGGATAAGAAAGAATCCGTAAAAGCAGAGAAGGAAACAGGAAAAACAGAATCTTCTTCCAAACCGGAGCAAAAGCCAAGCCAGCCAGAATCCAAACCGGAGCAGAACCCGAGTAAACCACAGACGAAACCGGAATCGAAGCCGGAACAGAAGCCAAGCAAACCGCAGCATACCCATACTTGGAAAGAGGTGACCCATACAATCAACCATGAGGAAGTAGGGCATAACGAACAGTATGTGATAAAAGAAGCCTGGACGGAGACCGTGACGGAGGAGGTATATGATCCTTGGGAGTGTTGTAATGTATGTGGAGCGGACATTACTGCTAATGTTGATGAGCATATTAAACAGCATATGATGAATGGAGAAGGGGGAAGATGGCACACAGAGTATTACAAAACAGTGACAAGAACAGTAGAACATCCGGCAGAGTATGGAACCCGGTGGGTGGTAGATCAACCGGCTTGGACGGAGACCGTCAGTGATGGATTTTTCTGCAGTGGATGTGGGACAAAGAAATAGTAGGGAGGAGTACATATGGCAGAGAAAGAGCAGATGCAGCCTTTCTGGTATCAGGGATATCTGATCGATCCCAATGAAGAGCTGCCGTTTTCCCTAGAGCAGCTGGAAGCGGAGAATGCCTGGAATGACATGTGGGAGGCAATGACAGAAGAGGAACAGGAGGCTTATATGAAAGCGGAGTTTGGAACCAAACAATAAACGGAAGACAGGAAAGAGAAAAGGACATTCGAAAGAGTGTTCTTTTTTTGTACCCATTTTGAAGGGAGGGAGCAAAAAGTGAGACGATATCGGAATGGAATCCGGATTGCGGATTCTTCATAAATGATAGGAAGCATCAAAAAAGAAAATGAAAGAAGGAGGAAAAATTGCATGAAAAAATGGAAGCGGATTCTATCAGCAGCACTATCAGTTCTATTACTATCGGGAAACATATCCGTTTATGCGGCAGAAAACTTATCTGCAGCACGAACCTATACTGATCGAAGTGAAGTCATTGGAACTGCTGTGGTTGTAGGAGACGAGGAGTCTGCAGGTGGAAGTGCTTTGTTTTCCAGACCGGGAACAATTGCTACGATTACTCCGGGAAAGCCACATTCTTATGGTAGTTGGGGAACGTGTGAATTTAATGTAAAAACAGAGACCGGAAACCATCTTGGCTTCTGTGCGGAACCAAACTCGGGTACTCCATCTGGAAATTTTAGTGTTTCGATTTTGGATGATTCTCAGGAGAAGAACGCCAATATCAAGGCTGCAGTTTTATGCTATGTGATTCCGGAGCTTTATGAAGGATTGGGGAAAAATATTTATAACGCAAAAGATAACAATACGTATGCCTATTGCCACGCATTGATTGGATACCTTTATAACGGGAGTTTAACAGGGTTGTCATCAAGTATGGCAGATGGGGTGAGAATGATGTATTCCACAATCAATACTCACCGTCAGACGAATCAAACGCTGATCTCTTATATGCAGCGGTATCAAGTTTATGTAGCGTATAACGATCAGCAGGATATTGTGTGGGTCGAAGAGCAGCAAAAGGGAAGTATGAATCTGAAAAAAGAGTCAGCCAATCCAGAAATGACCAATGAAAACAGCTGTTACAGCCTGGAAGGGACAGTTTACGGAGTCTATAAAGAGCAATCCTGCAATACGAAGATTGCAGACCTGACCACAGATGCACAGGGAAATTCTAATACCATAGAAGTGGATGCTGGTACCTATTACGTCAAAGAAACGAAAGCTCCGAAAGGGTTCGTTTTGGATAAAAAAGTACATCCGGTTACCGTGACGGCTGGAAAGACCGCAGTGTTGAAAGTAAAAGATCTTCCACAATTAGACCCGGTGGGAGTGTTACTTGGAAAAATTGACAAGGAAACCAATCAGAACAAACCACAGGGAAGCGCCTCATTGGAAGGTGCAGAGTTTACCGTGAAATATTATCAGACACTTTCGGATAGTGATCCAGGACAGGCAGGACAGTCGCCTGAGCGCACTTGGGTGTTCCGAACGGATAAAGATGGATTCTGCAACTACAGTCAGCAGTATTTGGTATCAGGTGATGAACTTTATTTATCACCAACAAAAAATCCAGCGTTGCCACTAGGAACAGTTACAATTCAAGAAACAAAAGCTCCGGAAGGATACCTCATAAATTCAGAGGTATTTGTGATAAAAATTACAGACGATCCGAATGCGGATGAATCTGTACATACTTATAATCAACCCAAAATTCCGGAAACTCTACTGACACTCGACATCGTAAAAGTATTAAAGGGCAAAGATACGCCAATTCCAGGCGTGGTCTTCCTTCACACAGATTCCAAAGGCAACCAGGAGGAAGTGACCACAGATGAAAAGGGACAGGCCGTATTGAAAGGTCTGACCCGTGGCACCCATACCGTGCAGGAGAAAAGTGTGCCGGATGGATACTTGAAAAATCCGGGAATCTTGAAGTTTTCGGTGGACGAAAATAATAAGATCACGTTGTTGGAAAATACGGCAACGGACAAAACTGGAACCATGAAATTTACGGTTCGTGAGGATGGAACGGCACAGCTTCACGTAGAGGATGTATTAGCACCGTATCAGCTGATCGTCCACAAGGTGAATGACCATGCAAAAGTACTGGAAGGAGCAGAGTTTACCCTCTATACAGACAAGGAGTGCAAGCAGGAATTGCAGAAAGCGACCAGTGGAAAAGATGGAATCCTGCGGTTTCAGGATCTGGAAGTGGAAAAGAAATATTATCTGAAGGAGACCAAAGCACCGGATGGATATCAGATTCCGGTGAATGCAGATGGTTCAGATATCGTGTATGAGATCTACACCAAGAGCGATCCGCAAAAAGATCTCTTTGAATACTATGTGAATGGAAAGAAGTATACAGATGCAACTGGAGACTTTGCAATCACGGGAACCAAAGCTGACCGGGAAGTAAATCTGAAAGTGGTCAATCCAGTGGGGATGAAGATGCCGGAGACCGGAAGTCCATGGACAGTGGGGATCCTTCTGACAGGCCTTGGATTGATCGTGGCAGGATATGTGATGATGATAAGAAAGGGGAAACAAGAAGATGAAGAGAAGTAAAGTGTGGATGTTAGCAAGTATCTTAGCATTGGGTGGAATGAGTGTGAGTACGATCGGTACTCCGCTGTTGACGGTACAGGCTGCAGAAGAAGCAACCGTGGCAGCAAAGGAATATCACACCCAGGGCGGAATCGCCAACATGGGAAGTAGTACTGCCAATATCACCATCAAAGGAAATGAAGGACAGACCCTGGTAGGAAAGAAATTCCATGTGTACAAGCTGTTCCTGGCACAGAATGCACAGGGCATGGAATCCATCAATTATACCTTTAACCCTACCTACGAACAGGCATTAAAGAACGTGGCAGCAAAGGCACTGTCAGTTCCGGTGGATGATGTGACAGAATATATGGTCATTGACTACATCCAATCTTTGAACTCCTACAAGGTGGAAGGAGCGCAGACGGAACAGGAACTGGAAGGACGCTACAGCAAATTCCGTTACTTTGTGGAAGATCTGCGAGATGAAATCGAAAAACAGGGCGTACAGTCTGATGTGGTGAATATCAAGGATATAAAATCCGACAATTCCGTCCAGTTGACCGGACTGGAGTTTGGGTATTACCTGGTAGATGAGATTACGGATGTGGAAGGCACTCATTCTGCAGGTTCCCTTTGTATGGTCAGTACGGCAAATCCAAGTGCAGAGATGCAGGTGAAATCGGATTATCCAAGTGTGATCAAAAAGATCCAGGAAGATGATCAGAATCCCAATCTCACAGATCCGGATGGATGGAATGACATTGGAGACTATGAGATCGGACAGACTGTTCCCTACAAATACGAATCCAACATCCCAAACATGAACGGATACAAGAACTATTACTATGCATGGCATGACAAGATGGACAAAGCTCTGACGTTTAAACCGGAAAGCGTGAAGATTACGATTTCTGATGAAAAAGGGAAAAGCTACACCTTAAAAGAAGGGGAGTTTACAGTCAAAACGAATCCGGGTGGAGGAGATACCTTCCAGGTGGTTGTTCAGGATATGAAATCCATCGTAGATAAGCAGTTCCCGAACTTTAACGAGAAACAGGAAAATACCTATGGACAGAAGGTGACCCTGACTTACGAGGCAACGTTGAATGATCTGGCGGCCAACGATACGGGACGTCCAGGCTTTGAGAATGATGTGCGGCTGGAATTCTCCAACGATGCGGACAGCAATAACGAGGGCAGTACCGGATTTACCCCATGGGATACGGTCGTCTGCTTCACCTATCGGATTGACATCGTGAAAACCAATGACCACGATAAGGTGCTGCAGGGTGCCCATTTCCGTCTGTATAGTGACAAAGACTGCAAAAATGAAGTCTACGTGAAACAGGGAGATACGGGATATCATGTGATCAACCGGGATTCTGCAGGAGGTACGGATCACACAGGTGGAAGCCAGCCGCAGGATGTGGTGGAGATGGTATCCGGAGCAGATGGACAGGTGATCATCATCGGTCTGGATCAGGGAACCTATTGGCTGAAAGAGACCAAAGCTCCGGATGGATACCGGTTGTTAAAAGACCCCATCGAGATCAAGATCATCCCAACCTACACGGATGACCGAAACAATTACATCAAGGGTCAGGGAGCCACTGCAGAAACCTTGAAGGAGCTGCAGGCAACGGCACATATCAAGAGCTTCTATGACGGAGCAACGGAAGAAAATGACCTGCAGCTGGAAACAGATCCGGAACAGGGAAATGCGAACCTGACCGTTGTCAACAAAGTGGGAAGCAAACTTCCGGTTACCGGTACTCCGGCAATGGCCATCCTTCTGGTGACAGGAGCCGGGCTGATGGCAGTGGCAGTTACAAAAGCAAGAAAGAAGTAATAAGAAATGCGAAAACGATGGGGAATCTGGGTGTCGTTTGTACTTGGATTCCTTTGTTGCTGTCTGCCCCTTCTGGCACATCTGTACAGTCAGAAAGAGCAGGAAAAGGTGATTGCAACATATCAGAAGACCATCCAGGAAAAGAAACTGGATGTAAAAGAATTGCGGAAACAGGCAGAACATTACAACAGCATCCTCTACCAGACCAATGGGGCAACTTTATCTGGGGAGGATGCACTTCTTTTGGGGGATGCGTCTTACGCATCCCTGCTGGATACGACCGGGACGGGGGTTATGGGAAGTCTGGATATCCCAAAGATCGGAGTGGAACTGCCGATCTATCATGGAACCAGCGAAGAAGTTTTATCGAAAGGAATCGGGCATCTGCAGGGAAGCAGCCTTCCGGTGGGCGGGGAATCTACCCACAGCATTTTAACCGGACACCGGGGACTTCCCCAGTCGAAGCTTCTGACCCGATTGGATGAAATGGAAAAGGGAGATTATTTCTTTTTCCACGTCTTAAATGAAACCCTGGCCTATCAGGTGACGGAGATCCAAGTGGTAAAGCCCGAAGAAGTCTCTGTATTAAAGATCCAGGAAGGGCAGGATCTGGCATCGATCATTACCTGTACTCCTTACGGGTTAAACACACACCGCCTGATCGTAACTGGAAAGCGGGTGCCTTATGAGGCAAAAAAAGCAAACAGCATGGGAGAAGAACTGCCCTCTGCAAGGGAATTGGTGTTTACCCTGTTGCCGTTTGCGTTCTTACTATTATTCCTCCTATACATTTGGAGAGAAAGGAGACGGACAATCAATGAAGCGAAAGATGATGACAAGATTTAGTGCTGGATGTTTGACCCTGTTGTTAATGTTTGGAAGTGTCTGCAGGGTGCAGGCAGCCCAGGAACCAGCAGAACCGAATGCAGGGCAAAGCGCAGAGCAGATGGTACAGACGGGAAGCGTGACCGTCCAGCTGACACCGGGAAAAGAGGGAACCAGCGTAGCGGATGTGGAGTTTTCCCTGACCAAGGTAGGAAAGATCCAGGACAGTACCTATGTGCTGCTTCCGGAATACGAATCCACCAAGATTGACCTGAATACGCTGACCACTGCAGAGCAGTTGGAAAGTGCAGCAAAGAAGTTGGCAGAGACCGCCAAACAGGAGCCGGGTAAAAAAACGGATGGAACCGGACAGGTGGTGTTTGAAAAACAGGAGCTGGGAGTGTATCTTTTAACGGCCAAAGACCAGCCGGGGTACGACCTGGTATCCCCGACCCTCTTAAGCATCCCTACCATGGAAACAGACGAAACCTTACATTACGACATCAAAGTGGAACCGAAGCACACCCCGAGACCAGCCGAGCATACGGCACCCCAGACCGGACTGTATGATGCCACCATTTGGTATGTAGCAGGGGGAGTCCTCCTTCTGGTGCTTGCCGGGGGACTGGTAATTGCAGCAAAACGACATGAGAAAAAGTAAGGGACTTATGGGATTGGCCTTTTTGTTGGTGCTACTGGGGCTGGGCTGCCTGTTCCTGGCATACCGGGAACAGGAACCATTCCAGGCGATCAAAGTCAAAGGGGAGGCGCTGCAGAAACTGGTGGTACAAGAGACTGGCAGCCAGGAGGCAGATCCCATGGAACGTACCATTGATTTTGCAGCACTGCAGCGCATCAATCCGGAAATCGTGGGATGGCTGTATGTACCCCAGATCGGGGTAGACAGCCCCATTTTAACCGGACAGACGGATACAGAATACCTGACCAAAGATTTTGAAGGGGCATATAGCCCACTGGGGAGTATTTTTACCTTTGCAGGAGCCAGGCTTTCGGACAGTCAGGTGTATCTGTTTGCCCACAACATGGCTTCCGGACAGATGTTCGGGAGTTTGAAACAATTTACGGGCGAAGCGTTTTTGACGGCAAATCCGGAAGCTTATCTGTATACGCCGGAGCGTGTCCGGAAACTGCAGGTGGAAGACTGGACGTATCTGCAGGCGGATGATCCCTGCTTTTCCAGTCGGGAAAGTCAGGAGACTGCCAGAGTCACGCTTGTGACCTGTGTGGGATATTTTCAGACCCCAAAGCGGCTGGCAGTGAATACAAAGGTAGTGGAAGAACGCACTGCCTTTTAGAAAGGAGTGCGAATCCATGAAGAAACGAAATAAGATGTTGCTGATAACCAGCATGGTTCTGGCTGCCTGTGGCAGCCTTTGTCTGGGACGTTCCCTGACGACTCTACCCGGAAAGGAATGCCCCCAAACAGAACAGGTGGAAGAATCCGAAACAAAGGATCCGGATTTCGAAGAAACCCAGGAACCCAAAAAGGAGGAGGAACCGGTTGTACCGGCACAAACAGTGCCGGTTCCTAAGACCGGGGATTCCTGGTGGTAAAAAAAGAAAAGGAGAGGTTGATGGAAATGGAGAAAACAATGGGAGTTCCAAAGCCGGAGGGATCTGGAACCGAACAGTATCTGGAAGAGATGCAGCGCATTTTTGCTGTACGGGAGGCAACGTACCAGAAACGGAAACAGGAACATGAACAGAAAAGCCAGGATCTGCAAAAGATCCAGACCGAGCTTGGGAGACAATACCAAAGCCTGGAAGGACAGAAACAGGAGCTGGCATCTGCCCAACAGAAGCTGGCAGAACAGAAAGTGGCACACAGGGAAGAACAGGAAGAGCTGCAGCGTGAAAAACAGGACTTTGAACAGACTAAGAAGCTCTATGAAGGACAGCAACAGGAACTGCTGATGAAGAGCCGACTGGAACTGGAACAGCTGCGCAATGAGCGGATGGAAGCGGAAGATCTGAAACGGGAGTATGAATATAAGATCGGCCAACAGGAATGCGGAATCCCACCGTCCCTTCCGGATTTGTCCGCATATGTGCCGAAATTGGAATACGAGGCAGTGAAACAGGAACGGGATACTCTGTTCCAAGAAAAGACGCAATTGCGGGAGGAGAACCAACACCTGGCTATCCAGTTGGAGCAGAAAGAGCTTCTGTTGAAACAATTGGGGGAGGAGAGAACCTCCTTGCTGAAAAAGCTGCTGGAATCCAAACAGGAATCATCACAGGAGCCAGAAAAAGAGAGGGAAGTGCTGCCGGAGGTGGAAAACGAACCGGATTCAGCGGAAGTAATCCCGGAAGAGATGAATGCAGCCGAAGAGAATGAATGGAGACAGCGACCTTTGCGGGTTTCCGTAAAAGAACAGGAGATTACCAGAGAGGAATTGACTGCAACGGTCTTACAGCGGTATCTGCAGAACAACCATCCGGAGTTTGAGCAGCTGGAAATCCGGCATTCGGAAGAAGGAGAACAGCTCCATGGAGAGGTAGGGAAACTGTCCTATGCCTTTTTGTTTTTCGAAGACTTGATCCAGTTTGACATTTCTGCAAAACGCAAAGGCGGAAAGGAACTGGAAGAGAAATTAGAGCGGATCGGGAAAAAGGTGCCGGGGGTACAGTTCCAATATTCCAAGGGTGAGGGGCGTGTGTATGCCAGCGGCTTTTTGACCAAAGAATTGACACCCAAACAGGCCATGAAACAGGTCTTTGAGATTGCGGATTATTTCCGGGAATAAAAACGGAATGTTCCGAATTTCGGAACAGGAAAGGAGAATCAATGTTTTATAGTATCATCGGGATTGCCCTGCTTCTGTTATCAGCAGTGACCATTGCATGTATGGTGGTGTTTGAAGTCCGAGACCATAAAGTAGGGAAGCCCCTTCCTGGGAAAAGAAAATTCCAAAAGCCGTATTCCCAGGCGTTTCTGGATGCCGTTCCCAGAGCCTATGAATCTGCCGGTACATTACGGGGGATGCTGACGCTTTTGGTGGAGCAGTGTCCCAAAGAAAATGGACGGGCAAAAGCAGCTCTGGATTACCTGGAACACAGTCGGTACCGGGACTATGAAACGGCACTGGCTTATCTGTCAGATTCCAGTGCTGTTTGTGAAAAACAAATCAGGGAGGTGTTAAAGCGGGAAATTCAAAAGACAACCGCATTAACTTGTCACTAAGCACGGATGGTTCGTGCTTTTTTTGTACTCAAAATGAAAGAGATGTTCCGGATTTCGGAACAGGAAAAGGAGAATGTTATGAGAAGAAGTAATTGGAAATCCAAACTGGTCGTTGTGATCGCAGTGGTCATTGGAATTTTATGTGGATTAGCTGCCGCTTATGTTGTGAATCAGAAATTTGGTGCCGCCTATATTGGACTGGCATTTTTTATTACCATGCCATTGGTGGCAGGAATCTTAATGTTTTTGATGATCCGTGTGTTTCATATTGGAGAGTAGGAGGAAAAAATGATGAAACAAAACAAGATCCAGAATGAAAGAACAAACCAGAGGAAACTAGTGAACCCAACAAAAAAGGAATGGCGATGGCACGTGGCACAGTTCGGTGTGGGCTGCCTCCTCTTATTTTTTGCAGTAAACGTTCCGGTGTTTGCGGCGGGAAACGTGGATACCTCTCAGATCACAAATGGATTTGATGCGATTTATCAGGTAATCGCAGCCATTGTATCGTCCATTGGTTCTATCTTCCTGTTATGGGGACTGTTCGAATGGGCACAGTCATTGAATGTACAGGACGGTGGCGCACAGTCCATTGCCTTTAAGAGGATCGGAAGTGGTCTGGTAGCAACCCTGGCACCACAGATCATTATGGTCATCCGGACAGGACTGCCAAGCTAGGAGGTGATGGCAAATGCCAGGATGGGTAGAAGACTTACTGAAGGAAATGTTCTATGGCCCGTTTTATCAGCTGGCAAAAGTCGTCTGGGATTGGTGCATCGGATTGAGTACGGGGGTCATCAGTCAAGACCCCCAGCACTTTTCCCCGGCCACTTGGAAATTTGTAACAGAGACTCTGTATCCCTGGGCAATGGGAATCGGATTATCCATGATGAATGTCTTTTTCATCTGTGTGTTTTTAAAAGCAGCTTCCAATTTAAAAGAGAACATCACCTTGGAGCTTTGTGTGGAAGGGATGATCCGGCTGGTGGCCTTAAATGTGTTGATGCAGATGGGAATGCAGTTGATGAAGACCCTGTTTTCCATGGCATCCCTGATGGGAGGAATGGTATTGGATTTCCAGGCACCAGATTTTTTCACCGGCGAAGTGGATGCCGGAAGTGTTCTGTTCTGGTGGTTTATGGGATTCCTATATTTCTTTATCGCACTGATCTGTGGAATGCTGATCTTTTTAACCTTATTTAGTCGTTATGTGAAGTTATATCTTCTGACAGTCACCTTCCCATTGGCTATGCCGAGCATGGTGTCCGGACGTGGGATTGACGAAACAGCGAAGAGCTGGGTGAGAAGTTTTTTAGGAAATGTGTTTGAGATCGTGGTGATCGCTCTGGTGATGTCGATCTCCGGGCGGATCATCGGAGGCATGGATATCCAGGGGGACAGCTTTGCAGATTTCTTTGACGGATTTGGGCAGGCACTGACCTCTACGATCTATATGATCGGAATGGCAGTGTCGGTACGGGGTGCAAGGAGCTTTATGAAAGAAACCTTCCACTTATAAACAACTTGTTCCGAAATTCGGAACGGAAAGGAGTAGAAAGAAAGGATATGAAAATCGATATCAACAAAGATTTTGAAACTGCCTACCAGCAATCCATTTGGAAAGGGCTGGATCTGAAACAGTTGATTACGGTGGGCTGCTTTTTGCCCACGGTGATCGGGATTATGGTTGTCCTTTGGTATTTTTTAAACGTTCCGCCGCAGGGAGGCGTTTACATTGGAATTCTGGCAGCACTGCCGATCCCGTTTTTGGGACTGTTCAAATACCGGGGAATGTCTATCCCTATGTTATGCAAAGAATGGAAGTATCTGCAGAAAACAAAGAAACTTTGTGGGGAAACAGAAACTGCAGCCGGTCAGAAACACCGAGTATTTACCATGCATCCATCGAGAAAGGAGCGATAAAAAGAAATGGCAATTTTTAATGGGAATAAGGAATTTTCCAAGAAAAGGGAGCTATCCCAGCCTTTGGTTCCGGTACCCAAGAACGTGCGTCAGGCATTCAACATCCAGAAAGCCTATGCAAACGGGGTATTCCAACTGGAACCCAAAAGGAAGGAGACTTTGTATGACCGATGTTATGTATTTGAGGATATCAATTACATCAACAAGAACCGAACAGAGAAAAAGAACTTTTTGTCGGAACTGATGTTCTGGCTCAATTCCATGGATGCGTCTTATAAGATCACACTGTGCAATGAATACCAGTCGGTAGAAAAGTTTCTGGCATCGATCCGGAATGAACGCAATGAGAGGGAATATCCAGACATTGCAAAAGGGATCCGGCAGTGGCAGGAATCGAAACTGGCGGATGCCAACTCCACGGTACGGACACTCCGGTACCTGACCATTACCTGCAGGGCAGACAGTCTGGCGCAGGCGAACATCTATTTCCGGGCATTGGAGCCCATGATCGAGGATGCCTTTGCAGGATGGGGCAGTGACATTGCTGTGTTGGGAACCCTGGATCGGTTCCGGGTGCTCCATGGGATGCTGCGTCCCGGGGAAGAATTTCCACAGGTTGTGCTTCGGGAAACCCTGCAGGACTGGAAAAGTGACATACTGCCACGGAGCATCCAGCAGTTTAATGATTATATAATCCTGGGAGATACCATGGTGACGGTTCTGACGGCGACCCAGTATCGGAAATCTCTGGATACGGACACCTTTTTACATACCTTAAGCAGCCTTCCTTATCCGTCTTTTGTGACGCTGGACTTTGCTCCGGTACAGCAGGAGGTCATCAATGACAAGCTGGTAGCGATGCATATGAACAATGAGCGGGAGATCAATGACGAGATCGAGCAGAAGCGGCAGGCAGGGCAGATCGTGACCTCCCCTTCTTATACCAAAAAGAAACGGCGGGATGAGATTGAGGAATACATTGAAATGGTAGATGCCAACGATGAGAAAGGGGTCTTTTTAAACCTTCTGGTGGTGTTGACGGCTCCGGTGAAGGAAGGCGTGGAGCTGTTGCAAGAGCGGATGGAAGAGGTCTGCGCCATCGGGCGTTCTGATAAAGTGGGCGCCTTTTTGGAGCCTTGTGATTTTCGACAACTGAAAGCCTTAAATACGGCACTTCCAATCGGTGGGAGACAGGTGGATTATATGCGGTTCTTTCTCACCTCTTCTTTGGTGGCATTTAATCCCTATCATGCCCAGGATATCCTGGAGCCGGGCGGAAAGATGCTGGGGATCAATAAAACAACGGGACGATATCTCATTGCCAACCGGAAACTCCTTCCAAACCCTCACGGGATCATTGTGGGATATTCCGGTTCTGGAAAATCCATGCTGATCAAGCTGACCGAGATTTCCCAGACTTTGCTTGGAAGCGAAGATGACATCATTGTGTTAGACCCACAGAATGAATTTGAAGATATCTGCAGGGAATATCAGGGGGTGTATTTTGACCTGACTCCCAAAAGCGGAATCTACCTCAATGGATTTGAAGTGACCCAGGAAGTCTTTTCCGGCAGTAAAGAGCTGAAAGCGGAATTTGTGGCCAAACAGTGTGAGTATGCAAAAGGACTGGTGCAGGCGATCATGAAAAATATCCTGGTCACCCAGGAGCACGATTCCGTGGTGAGCCGTTGTACGGAGCAGATGTTTGCCCAGGTTTTTGCTCAAAAGCGGTTAAAGAAACAGCCCACCTTACTCTGGCTGCGGGAAGAGATTGGAAAGGAACTGGAACAGGTACGGCACGCTCACGATGAAGCCATCATCCGTCCCATCTACAACTCCCTGGAAGAGTATACCACGGGCTCCTGTGACATGCTGGCACATCCGACCAATATCGAATTCCAGAACCGTCTGGTGGGATTTGGGATGTGCAACGTGCCGGAAAACAACTGGGAGGCTGTCATGGATACGGTGCTGCATTATCTGTCTACCAGGATGGATTACAATAAAAAGTTGCAGAAAGCCACACACTTAGTGGTGGATGAGGCACAGGTGGTTTCGGAAAAACCGGGATCTGCAGATATGCTCAACAATGCAGTTATTACCTTCCGAAAGTTCGGAGGAATCGTAACCCTTGCTATGCAGAACGTGGTGGCAGCTCTGGCCAACAAAAAGATGGTAGAGCTATTCCAGAACTGTTCCTATAAATGCTTTTTAGATCAGGGCGGTGTGGATGCCCAGAGCCTGGCAGAGATCCAGCCACTATCCGAACGGGAATTCCGTGCGCTGGGAACGGGAAAACCGGGAGAGGGTGTGATCGTCTGGAATAAAAAAGTGGTGCTGTTTAATGCCCGGATTGAGAAAGACAACATCTTATACGAAAAGTATTCCACCAACTTCCATGAAAAAGCGCAGCGGAAGGAACGTGATTCTGCTAGGAGCACTTCCCCTGTGAGAAAAGAAAACGTGACGAAATCAGAGGAAGAACCGGAACGTTGGGAGGAACGGGTGCCCCTGCAGGTGGCGTATAAACCGGAACCGGAGATGCCTCAGAACTGGCAGGAAGAAAAGCCCGATGTGCTGCAACAGGGATGGGGAGAACAAGAGTGGGAGACCGTGCTACAGCTGGCAGCGTTTGCACCCATCCGGCTGGGAGATGTGACTGCTTTGTTGGAGATCGCCCCGGAGGAAGCACAGAGGCTGTTGGATGCCATGCTTCAAGCAGGTGCTCTGGAAGAGAAAGAGGGCTGGTATCAGATTGCGAAGTAGGTGAAATCAATGAGATTAAATGAAACAAAACGAAAACAAAGGGACTTGCAGGAAGAAGAACTGGAAGCACTCTGGAACCAGATGGAGCTGCAGAACCATCTGAAGAAAAAGAAAAACTGGGATGCCTGGCTGGACCAGGAAGAGGAGCAACAGAGTGAAAAAGAACTGCAGGTGTATCTGGAGGAATATAGCGATCCTACCTTGTATCTGACTCCAAAAGAAGTGAAAGCATGGAACCGGATGCCAAAGTCCAAACAGAAACGACTTCTGGAGAAAGAATCCAGACAGGTATTGCAGGCATGGAAAGTAGGAGAGCGGAAGGGATCTGCTGGTGGCGGAAGGAAAGCGGATTCCATGGAAGAGCTGGTCTTTTTGCAGGGAAGAGGAACACAAAGAGGCACAAGATCAGGGACACCGTTACATGGGATTTGGAAGCCAGAAAAGGTACGAAAAAAGGGCTTCGGGGAGGAGAGACCAACCGCTCCCCACAATCCCCAGAGACACAGTTCCCCGGGTGCCAGACAGACACATTCAAAAACCGGAAAACAAGCGGCTGCAGGAGTGCAGAGTGCGGCATCTTCTGTTGCGGGTAGCGCATCCACGGTTACTCCAGCTACACTGGCCGCCAGAACTGCAAAGAAAACAGCACAAACCTTTAAAAACTATGTCCAGG
>OGJP01000585.1_pt1 | contig 15968 bp, 12 predicted proteins | sample 1572311 | NCBI WGS metagenome assembly OGJP01 (sample SAMEA2582093, study PRJEB24529) | metagenome | biome: Human gut stool | place: China | collected 2011
AAAAGCTCTCGACTACTGTACTCTTTTCCCAACATCGAATTTACGGAAGTTCCCTGAAAATCGTCAGTCACTACTACTTAGCAGCGGCAAGAGGCCTCAATTAGCTGAGACCCCAGTTTACATGTGAAAACTTGTTAGTTATAGACGGGTCAACGCCGGTCTGTGTTCCGTCAAGTAAAAACCAACCAGTTTTGGTGGCAAAGTCCGATAGAAGCTGGTTGGTTTTTTAGATTCTCATAAGCATCTCCAAAGAAGTTTAAGAAAGCGGCGAAGCCGTCCTATTGCCCCTGCATCAGCAGGGTCTATTTTATCAGCGAGTGCAGCAGACGGTAACTCTCACCAGTGTGCTTGATGAGGTAGCCATGGTGCGCCAAGCGATCGATCATCGCCATCAGCAACTGCTCGTCGCAGAAGATCTTGTTCCATTCGGCGATCGGTAGGTTCGTCGTCAAGATGACGCTGCGTTTTTCATAGCAGTCGGCGATCAGATCAAAGAGTAACCGCGTGCCCGTCACATTGGTGGGCAGGTAACCCCACTCATCAATGATCACCAGGTCGCAGGCCTCGTAGCGCCGCTTGAACCTGGCCAGCGTTCCGCCTTCATGTGCCGCCGTCAACTCTTCCACGAGTGCGGCCATGCGCTTAAAGAGCACCTTTTTGCCGAGGGTGCATGCCTGCATGCCCAAGGCCGTTGCCAGATGTGTCTTTCCAGTTCCGGGATGCCCAAGCAAAATGAGGTTCTGCTTGGCCTTAATAAATCGGCACTCTTACAACTGTGCGCTTTCGGTGCCGTACGCTTGGATGGTCAGATCCAACAGCGCAAGCTCGTCGATAATCTTTTTGTCCTTGGTCAGGCGCTGCATCAGCGCGCGCAGCAGCAACGAGCGCTTCGGCGCCGTCAGCCGTCGGAGATACTCGCGCACCCCTGCGCCTTTGTTCTCAGTCTCCGTACTTTCCCTTGAATGTAGCCGCGGCTACAGACGCGGCTGCCCCCCGAGGGCGACACTGCGGGGAACGGACGCGTGCGGGAGAGGCCGGTCAACGGTCGGCCCCTCGCACGACGCTCCCGGTGTTAACCGGTGCGGTGTTTCGTTCGGACGCTTTGGGAAGTTCTTCGAGCTTTTCCAAGCATTCGGAGAGCGCCCGCCGGGGCCAAAGACAAGGAGAAAAAATCATGTTCGCCATTTGCCGTCGTACGTTCCTTGCCGCCGCCGTGGCGGCCGCCCTCATCCCGCTCGGCGCGAACGCCGCCGAAAAAACCTACGACGCCGACGTCGTCGTGATCGGCGCGGGTGCGTCGGGTACGGCCGCCGCGTGGGCCGCCGCCGAAAAGGGGCTCAAGGTCGTCACGCTCGAAAAGGCCGCCTTCCCGGGCGGTACGGGCCAGTTCTCGGAAGGTATTTTCGCGGTCGAAAGCCGGATGCAGAAGGACTGGAATTACGCGCTCACCAAGGACGAGGCGTTTCTGAAGATCATGAACTACGGTCACTGGCGCGGCAACGCCAAGATGGTGCGTGCCTTCGTCGACAAGTCGGGCGAGACGATCGATTGGATGCAGAAACAGGGCGTGAAATTCGAAAAGCTCTTCTCGAATTACCCGAACGGCCTTTACACTTGGCACATCTACGAAGGCCGCGGCGCGGGTTGGATCAAGCTTTTCCAGGAAAAGTACAAGCAGGCGGGGCAGACCCTTCTCACCGAAACCTGGGGCGAAAAGCTCATCATGAAAGACGGCCGCGTGGCGGGCGTTGAGGGGAAGAACAAGGCGGGCGACACCGTGACCGTGAATGCCAAGGCGACCATCATCGCGACGGGCGGGTTCTTCGACAACAAGGAAATGCGTGAAAAGTATCTGCGCTTCCCGGACGCGGACGGCCTCGCGCAGAAAGGAAAGACGGGTGACGGCATCCGCATGGCCTGGGCGGTCGGTGCGGGTGAAGAAGGTGCCGAAGTGCAGGCTTCCTACCGTCCGGGTCCCCGCGGCGTGTCGACGACGAATCACGTGAGTGCCACCGCGAAGCAGCCGCATCTGTGGCTGACGCCGAAGGGCGAGCGTTTCTGTAATGAAATCATCATGCTCGAGTGGCCGTTTGCGGGGAATGCGCTGGAGCGTATCGGCGGAACGATGTACGTCGTCTACGACAGCAAGACCCTTCAGCACATGGAAAAGGACGAAGGGATCGACCTCGGCGTCGGCGTGATGGTGCCCGTCGGTACGAAGCTCGCGAATTTCGAGAAGGAATGGGCCGACGCCGAAAAGGCGGGCTGGGCCTTCAAGGCCGACACGCTTGAGGAGCTCGCTCGCAAGACGGGCATGGACCCCGCGAAGCTCGCTGCGACCGTGGAGGAATACAACGGCTTTGCAGCCGTGCGCCACGACGCGCAGTTCGCCAAGGACCCGAAGTACCTGCGTGAAGTGAAGACCGGTCCTTTCTACGCCATCAAGTCCGTGGCGAGCACGCTCGGCACGCTCGGCGGCATCAAGGCGAACGAAAAGTTCGAGGTCGTGACGCCCGACGAAACCCCGATCCCGGGTCTCTACGCGGTCGGAAACGACGTGGGCGGCATGTACGGCGACTCGTACGACCTTCTCATGGCGGACTCCACCGTGGGCTTTGCTGTGAATTCGGGCCGCATCGCCGTGGATTCGGCCGAGCAGTACATCAAGACCGTGAAGTAACGCGCCCGCCCGTCGGGGCTTCTTGAAGGAGCTTCGGCGGGGTGCCTTCGCGTTACCGCACGAACCTCTGCGGGCGTACGCTCGCGTCGTCGGGATCCCGGATCGGGACTTCGATGCGCGAGCGACGCCCGTTTCGTTGATTCCGCGGTTGCTTGTTCCCGGCCGTTCCCGACAAGTACCAGCAGCGCCCGCTCAGCGCCGCCAGTCGGGCAGGGTCGCGGCCCCCGGATTTTCGATCCAGTCGAAGAGGTCCGCAAAGAGCGCGGGCGAAATGAGAAGCGTCCACCCGCGTCGCGCGACAAGTTGCTCGTGCCGCCATTTGGAAAAGAGCTTCGCGACGCTCACGCGGTTGAGGTTGAGCGCTTCGCCCATGCGCTCGGCGGAAAGCGAATAGGGAAATTCGAGGAACTCGTCCTCGGATCGATCCCCCGACCCAACGTCCTGCGGAAGCATTCCCGCGTTGACGAACGCCGCCTTCAGAAAGACCTTGAGGCGCTCTTCGGGCGAGCGCGTGAAGTTGGCTGTCACTCCCTCGATGATCGATTCTTCTTTGGCGATCACGTTGGCGATTTCGCTTGAGGCGAGTTCGGACTTCGCCTCAAAGGCGGCCGTCAGGCGCTCGGGCTCGAGTAGAAGCACGTCGCTTTCGACGAGCGCCGTCGTGCGGATGTTGCAACGGTTGTTGATGCTTGCCGTCAGGTCGCCCATGGCGCGCCCCGGAGCGATGACGGACAAAATCGCCGGGCGCGACTCCGTCGTGTCGAGCGTATAGGCGCAGAGCCCCCTCTTCAGGAAGAAAAGTCGCCGCGCTTCGCCGCCCCATTTGAGCGTCTCGCCCGAAGCGAAGCGCACGGCGCGGCCGTGCTCGAGAAAAAGGTCGCGCACCCAGTCGGGATCGGCGGGTAGGAAGTAGGGAATCGAACGAAAGATCTGTCGCATGATCGGTTCCGAAGCGCGAAGAATCGGTCGGGTAGGTAGGACGGTTCGGGCGGAAAGCTCGAAAACAAAAACGGCACGAACGCCAACTCGCGTCGTGCCGCATCGGAAGGCCGGCGGAAAGGCGCGCTTGGTCGAACGCGCCTTTCGTATCCGTACCTCTTCTTTACCTCTCCTGCGTTCCTGCAGAACCCCGCGAAACGGGCGTTGGTCGGACGCGCTCCCGCATGGGTTGAAACGCATCCTACCTAAGTATGTAGGGGTCGGCTATTGAGGAAAACCGCCCTTGACATCTTCAAAAAAGTGTGTATTTATTGATTCGACCGACCGGTCGGACTGAACGGAGCGTTCGAAAATACTTGTTTTTCACGGGTACCTATACGAGACGATGAGAAAAAACGTACGTTTTCGTCGCGAGAGGTTTTTCGCGCATTCGAGTGCCGCAACGGGGTTTCGAACGGAGGAAGTCCTGAATAGCGTTGCACCCGCGCAACAGGTTGCACGGGCGCGGAGTTTGTGATGCGCTCGAATTCCGACTTCCGCCCCCTTCGGAGTTCGACGCGCGCGGGAAGTCCGAAGCCGGGACTCGGCGATCAATATTCGTTGAAGATGCGTCGAATTTCTTCCGGATCGTCGGTCGTCGTAAGTGCGAGTTGCAAAAGGAGCCGTGCCTTGTTGGGCGGGAGGTTGCCCGCTTCGACGTAGCCGAGCTTCTTCGCGCCGCTCTTCAGAATGACGTCCCCTTCGGGCACGCGACCCGACATCACGACGGGGATGCCTTTTTTCATGATGGCGGCGTAGCTTTTTTCCTGTTCGGGTGAGACGGAGGCGTTCCCCATCGCGGCCGCGACGAGGCCTCGGGCGCCGATGTCGACCGCGGCTTCGCTCATGCGACCGTCCGAGCCCGCATAGGCGTAGACGATGTCGACGCGCGGCAGGTCGGTAAGGTTCGATACGTCGAATTCGGACGCCGTCGTGTGGCGGCGCGCGGACTTGCGGTACAGGACGGGTTCGCCCTCGACCATCGTGCCGAGGTAGCCGAATTCGGTCGAGCGGAAGGTGGCGACGTTGCGCTTGTTGGTCTTCGTCGTTTCACGCGCGGCGGCGATGTAGTCGTTCATGACGATCGTGACGCCCGCGCCCTTCATCTTGGGGCTGGCCGCCGCCTGCACGGCCTCGAGAAGGTTCATGGGGCCGTCGGCGGAAATCGCCGTTGCCGGACGCATGGCGCCCGTCAGGACGACGGGCTTGTCGCTTTTGACCGTAAGGTTGAGGAAGAACGCCGTGTCTTCGATCGAGTCCGTGCCGTGCGTGATCACGACGCCGTCCACCTTCGGGTCGGCGAGAAGTTCATTGACACGCTTCGCGATCTTCAAAAGAAGCGCCGTGTCGACGGCGTTCGAGGGGATGTTCGCGATCTGTTCGCCCGAGACGTCCGCAACCGACGTAAGTTCGGGAACGGCCTCGATCAGGGTCGCGACGCCGATCGAGCCCGCCTTGTAGTCGTTCGCGTCGGACGCCTTGGCGGCGGCCCCGGCAATCGTGCCGCCCGTGGCAAGAATCCGAACGTCGGGGAGATCGGCCGCGGAAGCGGCGGGAAGCATGCCGCCCAAGGCGAGCGTGAGACCGAGCGAGCCGAGCGCGCGGCGAAGAGGCGTAAGGGTCATGGACACTCCTCTGTGGTTGAAAAAGAGCGTGAGCAAAAAAATCAGTTTTCGCGCGATTCGATCTCGATCCGATAGCCTTCGGCGCGGTTGTCGATGCTCGTACGCGAGAGCGTCCCTTCGGGTACGAGACCCGCGGCGTTCGGAGCTGCGTTTGTCGTGGTCACGATCCGCAGGAGAGCCGCGCCCCCGCAGACGAGGGTGCGGGTTTCGTCCGTGCCCGCGGCCGACTGACGGAAGTCCGCATCGAGTCGGCAGCGTTCGGGAAGCGTCGCGCGAAGGCTCTCGACCGGCCAATAAGCAAGCGCGAAGTCGCGAACGAACTTAGGCGCGTCGAGGTGGTCGTCAAGAAGCGCGTGGCGCGTTTCGGTGAGGCCGTCCTTCGTGAAATCGACCCGCCAGACGGTAAGCCCCATGGCGGTCACGACCGCGGAGAGGCGCGTCGTATCGAGAAGCACCATCGCGCGCAGCGTCGGGACGTCGCTCGGCGCCCCCGCTTTCAACGCCTCGGGCGAGAAGCGCACGCGAAGCTGTTGGTCGAGAAGCCGCTCGGGTGCGTCCTCGAGTCGCGGAACGATGCGCGGAAGGGCGCTTTCGGTTGCGGTCGCCGTCGATTCGGGTGCGGCAACGGCCGCCGTGTCGGGTGCGACGGTCGGGCCAGGGACGGACAGAGTCGACTCGGGAGCCGTGACGGGCGCTGCGACACGCGCGGTCGACTCGTCGGCGTTGCTCGACCCTTGTGCGTTCTCAAGCCCGATCGACGCGCAACCCGAAAGAAGCAACGTTGCGGCGGCTGCGCCCGCAAGCAGGGCGCGCGAAAAAAGACGGCGGAGACGGCGGTCCATGGGTTCTCCTGAAGACGGTGATTCGAAAGGATTCTAGCGGGGAAGATCGTCCGACCGCGAGAGGGATCGTTCGGAGTAACGGAGAGGACTTTCCCGCGCCGACAGCAGTCGAGCACGAAGCGCCGTTTCCCCGGAGCGCGTTGTCGGCGGATTTTTCAGCCTCTTCAGGCGAGCGGCTTGCGCGGTCGGACGAGTTGCGCGATCGTCCAAACGAGGCAAAGCCCGTAGACGACCGTCCACCCGAAGGCGGCCAGGGCGGGCGTTTCGGAGGCGGAGAGAAGCCCGAAAGAGAGGAGCGTCGTTACGCCCGAAAAGAGCACGGCCGCGGCCGTACGCCCGTCCGTGGGGCTGCGCGTGAGAAAGATCCCGTAGTCGACGCCGAGCCCGAGGACGAGCACGATCGCAAGCGTCGTAAAGAGCGTGACGGGAATCCCCGCCCATCCGAAGGCGGCCAGCGCCCCGAGCATGCCGAAGAGGGCGGGCAGCAACGCCCGCCAGGCGTTGTGAAGACCGAAGATCCGGAGGGCGACGAGCGCCAGGAGCCCGAAACCCGCCAGAGCGCTCTCCAACACGCGGTTGCGGTACCGGGTGAGGATCGTTTCCATGTCGCCCGTCAAGTTGACGAACCGAACGCGGGTCGCAATGTCCGACGTTGCGGACGCATCGGGGCCGTCCGCCCGTGCGACGCTTTCGAGCGCCCGAAGTTTTTCGAGATGTTCGGCTCGAACGCCCGAGAGCATCACGAGATGCGCGACCGTTTTCTCAACGCCCGCCGCGACGTCCGCTTCGCTTGTCAGACGCAGGTGCCCGAGCGCGGCGCCGAAGGGCGTCGCAAGCACCGCGTCCGCCGTCACGCGGGGTGCCTCGGGACTCGGGTCGGGAAGTTGAGGTCCCGCACCGAGCACGTCCGTCATGCGAGGCGTGATGCGGCGAAGCGCCTCCCGAACGAGACGTGCGTCCTCGGCCTGCCGGGCGGCGGACGGTACGTAGTCCGCCATCGCCAGGGGTTGAATGTCAAGCGTCGGATCCGCGCGAAGCGCCGTGAGGAGCCTTTCTTCGGCGGCAAGGACGGCGTCTTCGGTCGCACCCGAAACGACGAAGACCTGAGCGGGCGACGGAAGACGCAGCGCCGTCGAAAGGCGTGTTTGCGCCTCGGCCAAGCCCGCGGGGACGAATTGCAGATCCCGAATGCCCGAGGCCCATTCGATGCGCGCCGCACCGACCGCAAGGAACGCGACCGCCCCAAGCGCCAGCGCGGCCTGCCCGAGGCGCGGCAGTTCGTCCCAACGCGGCAGTCGCGGAAGTCGCGTTTCAAGAAAACGCACGAGGCGCGTATCGCGTCGCGGCGCCCAACGGTCCGCATAGGGGAGCCAGAAAAGCACGACAGCAAGCGTGGTCAGGAGTCCGCCCGCGGCGAGAAGCCCCATTTGCCTCAGCCCCGGGAGGGGCGTCGCGATGAGAACGCCGTAGGCAAGGGCCGAGGAGAGCGCTGCGGTCAAAAGTCCCGGTGCGAGTGCCCGACGACGCGCGATCGGATCGGGAATGCTCGACGCAAAGGCAAACCAATGCGCGCCGTAATCGACCGCCACCCCGATCAGGGTCGCGCCGAACACAAAGGTGACGAGCGCCAACGAGTCGAAAAGTCCCAGTGCCGCCCCGAGCCCAGCCGCAAAGCCCGCCGCAACGGATCCCGCCAGAAGGACGAGCGTGGCGATGCGTCCGAAAAAGGCGAACGCAAAAAGGAGTACGCCCGCCGTCGAAAAAGCGCCGATCCGACCGAGCTCGTCCCGCGCGCGCGTTGCGGCCGCATCCGTAAAGAGCGGCACTCCCGCGGCGTCGATCCGAAGGGCGGAGGCCGCGGCGTCGGCTCCCGATGTGCTACCCTCCGATCCCCGAAGGGCGTTTTGCGCGGAGCGTCGAGCTTCTTGCAGAGCGCGCCCCACACGTCCTTCGCCCGTTTCCGCCGCGCCCGAGAGGACGCGAAGCGTCACGACGAGCGAGTCGTCGCGGCCGCGCAACGCAAAGACACGGTCGGCGTCGGTTTTCGGCGCGGTTCCGTCCGTGTCATCGGCATTCCGAGTGGAATCCTCCACTTCGTGCACGGGAAGCGTCGCCGCCTTCTCCAACACCCACCGATCGTAGAGACCCAGAGGATCGCGCGCGATCCCGAGGATCCCCGGGCCCGCGGGGTTGAGAAGGGTCGCGGCGAGCCGCTCGTCGAGCGCCGCGGAGGAGGCGTTTTCAAGAAACGCCCGGTCTTCGGACGTAATGAGGCGCCCTGCGGCGTTTTCCAAGGCGAGCGCCTTCACGTCGGCGTTCTCGACGGGTTCGATCGCGAAGAGTCCCGAATCGAGGAGCGACGTCAGATAGGCGCGTCGCGCGATGCGGGCGGCTTCGGGATTCCCGGGCACTTCAACGAGCGCCGTTATCCGATCGGCTTCGGCCGTCGTGAGTTTCGCTTTCACCCGAGCTTCGAGTTCGGGGGAGAGCTCCTCCATCAGCCGCTCGGGCAGGAGCGCAAGAAGTTGCGTGTCGAAAGGATTTCGGGCGAACTTCGAAAGGCCGCAAAGCACGATCGCACCGAACGCGATCGCAAGAAGTACGGCACCGAAGGCCGACGATCGGGGACCGAAGGGAAACTTCATATCGATTGGTGAGCGCTAGCGGCGGAGGAAGCGGAGTCGGAATCCCGCACGTCCGTAAAGCGCATGCGGGAGACTTCGCCCGAGGCGGCCGTCAGTACCACCTCTTCGACGTGGGTTCGTCCGTAAAGCCGCACTTCGCGGATCGTACCGCCGAGCGCTTTCGAGCGGGGGAGGGCCGTGACGGCGATGCGTCCGTCGGCCGTACGTTCGGCGGAAAGCTCGAACGCTTCGCGTACGGCGTCAAGGCGTCCCGAGAGAAAATCGGCGAGCATCCGCGCGAAGCGCCCGACGGCGGGAATGTCTTCGGCGGAAAGCATCCGACGCGTTTCGCCCGAAATCGTTTCGATCCCCGCGGGCGAGACGCGAATTTCGGACGCGAAGGGCGATTCGGTCGTCCAACGCAATTCCGAGCCCGCAAAGCGGAAGGTGCCCGTTGAAATCATCGGCTTCGGAAAGCCCGCCACGGTCTTTTCTTCGCGAAAGCGCCCCGACAATTGCTCGGCACGCAGAAGGCCGAGAAGCTCCGAGGAGTCCGCCCGGACTTCCGTTCCCGACGCTGCCGATTCGACCGGTGCGGGATCGGTCGCAGCGAGCGGTGCCGCAACGGGGAGCGTAAGAAGCGTAAGAGCGAAGAAGATGTGGCGCATGCGAAGTGTCCCGTAGAGCAAAATACAGCCGAAAGAATCCGATCATTATAGGGGCGCTCCAAGGCCGATTTCCGCGACGCGTTCGCGTTTTCAGGGTCTTTTCCCAAGTCACGTTCGCTTCTTGTCAGGTCTTCCAGAAGTCGTAGAAATTGAACCAGTCGTAAGGCGACCGCGCGAGTTCGCGCTCGAGGTTCGCGGCGTAGCGCGCCATCCACGCTTCAAGTCGCTCGGCGCGCTCCGCGCGCGAGGCGGAGGGCGCCTCCTCGATCGAATCGAAACGTACCCGGTAGGCGATCCGCCGACCCGAGGGAGATGCGGTTCGGGTGCAGGTCATCTGCCGCAGGGGGCATTTGAGAAGAAGCGCAAGCAACGCGCCGCCCGTCGGAAAGCTCGCGGATTCGCCGAAAAAAGGAACCCGCACGGTGCCTTTCTTCGCATCGCTTTCGATGGGCGTACGGTCGCCCGCCACGACGACGTAGGCGCCGCGGGCGACAAGTTCGTCGAGTTCCATCGCCAACGCGGGCGAAAAGCCCGTCACTTCGCGGAAAAGGACTTCCGGCGGTCGCGCTCCCGCTTCTTTGAGGAGGCGATTGAATTCGGCCGCATGGCGGGTGTGCTGCAATACGACGATCGGGTGCTCGGTATGAAAACCCGCTTCGCGCGAGAGGAGTTCCTGACAGCCCGCGTGGGACGTCAGGATGATGCAGCCGCGGTTCGGGGGATCGTTTCGAAAAGGTTCGTCTCCTTCGACGAGAAGTTCCACCTCGGGGTCGTTCCCCGCCTGAACCGCGAATTTGTCGAGAATCGTCTCCGCAAAGCGCGCGAGGTGCGCGAGTCCCTCGCGGTGCCCGGCCGGGCGCCTCTCGGGGCGAGCGCGGTCGAGCCAACCGAGGCTCGCACGGCGCACTTCGGGCGACGTGCACCAGTAAAAGAGCAGTACCGGTGCGAGCACCGCCCGAAAGGGCGTGCGCCCGAACGCGCGGTGACAGGCGAGAAGCGTGCGGATCCCGAGCACGCTCGTTTTTTCCCGAACCCGCCACCAGGGGCGGTCGGAGCCCTTCGTATCGGGCTTCGAATCCGGGCTCGGGTCGGGATTCATGTCGGAACGGTCCGACGGACGAGGTGCGTTCGTCATGGAAAGGTCGGGGACGTTCAGAGGGACGGGGTCGAGCCGCTCGAACCGTTCGCGGAGCCCGAATTTTCCGTGTTGCCCGTATGGGCGGCGCCCTTTGCCTTCTGCGCCGCTTCCCGTGCCTGCTTTTCCATGGCTTCGAGGCGCTTGAGCGCTTCGCGCGACGCGTCTTCGGCCACTTTCGACGCTTTGGCGACTCGGGCCGCTCGGGCACTGCGGGCCGCGTCTTCGGCGGTCGGGGTGCGCGTGTCGGGCGTCGGGCGCAGTTTTGCGGGCTTCACCGGGCGGCACGCGTCGGGGTCGCGCTCGCACTCGGGCACCCGCCCGAAAACGCGCGACCAGAGAATGATGGGAAGGCGCGTCAGCATCATCGTGCAGAGTTTCGCGTGCATCCAACTGATGCGCAGGTTGTCGCGCAGCCCCCGGAAGTGGCTGATCCCGTCCTTCGGGTACGTCACCGCCACGGGCGCGTTTTTGACCCGCACCCCCGCCCAGAGAAGGCGAACGAGAATTTCCGGATCGAACTCCATCCGCTCGCCGATGCGGGCGTTCTCCAAGACCTCGGTGACGGCTTCGATCGGATAGACGCGCATGCCGCACATGGCGTCTTCGAAGCTTAACGAAAGGCTGTTGACGGCCACCCAGAAGTTCGTGATCTTGCGTCCCCAGAGACGTGCCTTCGGAACCGAGCTGTCGTAGACGGGGTAGCCGCAAATGAGATGGTTCGGAAATTTGTGCGCGAGCTGAATGAAGCGGGACACCGCCGCACGGTCGTGCTGCCCGTCGGCGTCGATCTGAAGTACGTGCGTGTAACCCTCGCGCGCCGCGCGCTTGAAGCCCGTCATCATGGCGGCGCCCTTGCCGCCGTTTTGCTCGCGGTGCACGACCGTGACCGCCACGCCCCTGAGCGCGTCGCAGGCGGCTCGCGTCCTTTCGTCCGACCCGTCGTCGACGATCAGCACCGGAAGATGCATGGCCCGCAGGTCCTTTACGACGGCGGCGATGGTGTCGGGGTGGTTGTAAACCGGAACGAGTGCCAGCGGTCGGAACAACTCGCACGAACGCGGCGCAGGTGCGCCCGGGCGCGCGGCCGCCTTGGTCGGAATCGACCCCGAAAGCGGGGCGGTCGTTGCACGAAATGCTTCTGCCATGCGTGGAAAAGGAAAGCGTTGCGGGAAAAACGACGGCCGGCGCGAGAGCGGTTTTTGCTCGCTCGGTCGGCCGACATTGTAGAGGAGTCGGCGTGCGGACGACGGGGAAAAACCGCGAATTGTAAACCTCCTTATCCGAATTAACCCTCATGTTATGATGGGCCGCTTGCTGACGGACATTTTTTTTTAATTTCCTCCGTCGCGCATACCGACGACGGGACGGCTCGAAATCCGCTCTCGCCGCCGATCGGTTTCGGGGCATGCCGAAAACAAACGCCCTCGGGCCGCTCAAGCCGCTTGCTCGCCGTCGCCTTTCGTCACCTTTCTCCCTTTGGCCCGCGCCCCCGCGGGTCTTTCCGTACAGGTATGGAACACGGTCTTCCGCTCATTTCGACGCTCGTCATCGCCTTTTCTCTGGCGCTCGTCTTCGGTTTCATCGCCGAGCGCTTTTTGAAGTCGCCCGCTCTCGTCGGCTATCTCCTTGCGGGGATTGCCTGCGGTCAGTACACGCCCGGGGTCTTTGCGGACCCTGCGCTCGCGCATCAGCTCTCGGAAATCGGGGTGATGCTGCTGATGTTCGGGGTGGGTCTTCACTTTTCGGTGAAGGATCTGATGTCGGTGAAGGGGATCGCCCTCCCGGGGGCGGTCCTTCAGATGTCGATCGCCTCGATTCTCGGGATGTTCGTCGCGCACCTCTTTTGGGACTGGTCCTGGGGACAGGCGCTCGTTTTCGGAATGTCGCTCTCGTGCGCGTCGACGGTCGTGCTCCTCAAGGCGCTGGACGTTCGGGGGTTGCTCACGAGTTCGGACGGGCGCATCGCCGTGGGTTGGCTCGTCGTCGAAGACATCGCGACGGTGTTGATTCTCGTGTTGCTGCCGCCGCTTGCGGGCATTCTCGCGCCCGAAGCACCCGATGCCGTTGCGACGGCGGGTGCGTCGGCCGCGTCGCTTTCGGGCGAAGCGCTCCTTGTTGAAGTCGGTCGCACGATCGTCAACGTCGTGGCGTTCGTCGCCGTCATGATGCTTGTCGGCCGCAAGGCGCTTCCCTGGCTGATGGCGCAGGTCGCCCGCACGGGCTCGCGCGAACTCTTCACGCTTTTCGTCCTTGCGGCGGCGCTGGGCGTGGCGTATGGCGCCGCTGAAATCTTCAAGGTGAGTTTCGCGCTCGGCGCCTTCTTTGCCGGGATGGTGATGCGCGAGAGCGCTTTCGCGCACCGCGCCGCGACCGAGTCGCTTCCCTTGCAGGACGCCTTTGCAGTGCTCTTTTTCGTGGGCTGCGGGATGCTCTTTGACTGGCACATCCTCTTCGACTCGCCCCTTGAAATCCTTGCCGTTCTCTTCATCGTTCTTTTCGGCAAGGCCGCGGCCGCCTTCGGGTTGGTCGTTCTCCTGCGCTACCCCCTCGGAACGGCGCTCACGGTGAGTGCGGCTCTCTCGCAGATCGGCGAATTTTCCTTCATTCTCGTCGGGCAGGCGATGAGTCTGGGGCTTGCCGACCAGAACACGATGAACCTCATCGTCGGGGGCGCCATCATCTCGATCGCACTTAACCCGGTGATGTTCGCCGTCGCGCCGCGCGTCGGGAAATACCTGACGCACCGCTTTGCCTGGGCAAAGGCGGCGGCTTTGCGCGACGCGCCTTTCGAGGTGCTCCCCGAAGAGGTCGCGACCGAACGGCTCTCGGGTCAGACGGTGCTCGTTGCGGACGGGCCGCTTGGCGAACGCTTTGCGCGTCGCCTTTTCGATAAGGGCGTCGAGCTTGTCGTCGTCACGAAGGACGTCGCGGCGGCGGGTCGTCTGAGTGAAGCGGGCCTTTCCGTCCTGCAGGGGGATGCGTCGGAAGCGCGCGTCCTCGTGCTCGCGCATGTGGCGACGGCCGGTCGCGTCCTTCTCATGGATGCGACGCCCCGCGGCATCCGCGTGCTTGATGCGATCCGAAGCCTCAAGGCGGACATCCCCGTGACGGTCGTTTCCGACACCGAGGGTATTTGGACGGACGTCAGAACCGAAAACGTCCGTTTCCTCTCGATTGAAGAGGCGGCGGCCGATCGCATGACGGATGCCGTGCTCGAAGCCAGTGCGTCGGGCGAAGAGCCGGGCGTGCCGCTCGCTGCATCGACCACGGATTCGGGGACGAACGCCGAAAACGTCGGAGAAAGCGCATCCGCGAACGATGCGGAATCGGCTCCCGAAGCTCGGGAAAGCGCTTTGCCCGAGATGCCGACGGAGCCTTCCGAGTGTTCGGCGCTTTCCGAGACGTCGGAGGGCGGCGTTGAAACCGAAACGGTTGCGAAGACGCGTGCCGAGGACTGCACGACGGAGAATGCCGACCATACCGACAATGTTGCCGAGACGATCTCGACGAGCACTCCGACGCGCAACGCGTAACGCTCCGAGCCCGGTCGAACGGGTGTTCGCCCGAGCGCTCACCCGCGGGAAAGCCCCTTGCTGTTCGGCGAGGGGCCTGTTTTTTCCCGCATTCCAAGCGGTTCGCGGTCGGCGATTCGGGGTTCCGACCTCAATGCGGTCCGGTTGCGTTGTACAAGAGCCGCGGTCTAATTCGACGAGGAATCTGCAAGAGGATTGGCAAGGTTGTCTATCCGCACAATTGACGTGCTGTAAGCAATAGGGGAAGTACGTATAAAAACGCGTGCAATTGCGCGTACGACATGCTTGGTCGAGTGAATTTGCAATTTGGATGAAAGAATCAATGCCTGCCCCGGCAGTGCCGATAATCGCATTTTTTCAGATTGGATCGTTGATGCGTCGTGAAATTTATTGTCGTTTTATCAAAGGGCATTGCATAACATGCAATTTTGTTTTTGAAGCGATTTCTGTATAGTGGCGGCATTCCCGCGGGCGGTCGGGCTGACGCCCTTATGGAAATACAACAAGTTCTTTACGCAAGCGGGTATGCGTTATCGGTTCATATCTTGAAGTTCGCTGAAAATGGACGTTTTTCAATTTGATCCGAAAACGCGATGTATCGATTCGGTGCTTTTCGTTCCGAGCGAACAGACAAAAACCGACACAAGGAAAAAAACTCATGACGACTCGTCCTAATCCGAGCTTGGTCTCGGTTGCTGCGTCCGCAGCTTTCGCCTTGGGCTTCGCAGGCTCTGTTGCCGCTGCGAATGTCGAAATCTATGGCCTCGTTGAAACGGGCCTCAACTATTCGCACGTCGACGCTGACGACGGTAACGGTTCTGCTTCGAAGTTCGAACAGCGCGCCGGCCAGTTCATCCCGTCGCGTTGGGGCTTGCGCGGCACCGAAGAACTCGACAACGGCATGCGCGTCGGTTTTAACCTAGAAGGCCAGTTCGCGCTTGATACCGGCGAAATGACGGGCGGTCGTCTCTTCCAGCGTACGGCGCAACTCTGGGTGGGAGGCCCGTACGGCGAGCTTCTTCTCGGTCGCTCGGGTCTGTTGCGCAGCGGCTTCGGTACGACCGGCATCTGGGGGGCGAAGGTGAACCCCTTCAGTTCGTCGGTGGGTCAGTACATTTCGGGCAGCAAATATATTTTCCCGGGTGACTTCAAGGCTGCCGACAACACGATCACGTACCGCACGCCCGACATGAACGGTTTGCGTCTGCATGCGCAGTTCTCGGGCAAGATGGATCAGGCAAAATATCCGAACGTCGAAGAGTTCGAAGGCGGCGCCGATCGCAACTGGGGGATCGGTGCAACCTACACGAAGGGAGCGTTGCACCTCGCGGCCGTTCTCGATTCGATCATGTATGGGAAAGATGCGGGCTACAAGTACGCTGAAGATTTCGATGATTCGCTCGGTCTTTCGCTCGCTGCGGTTTACGATTTCGGCCTGCTGAAGTTCTATACGAGCGCCATGTGGTTTGACGGCATGCTCGGCAGCAAGTTCCAGGGCCATCAGTTTGGCACCACGAACTCGGTCGACCAGACGGCCACCTACAAGGGTTATGGGCTGCAGATCGGTTCGGACGTCCCGGCCTTCGGCGGTACCTTCAAGGTGAACCTCGGCTGGATGGATGCTAAGGTTGATGAAAAGGCTCTCGAAACGAGCGCGGCAGAAGAAACGGATCGTATCTCGGTCTCGACGGGCTATGTTTACCCGCTCTCCAAGCGGACCAATGCTTATGTCGCAGCCGGCTACATGCGAGATTCGTTCAATGACGGCCGGAACGCCGACACGACGCCCCAGGCTTACGAAGTCATGATCGGTATGTGGCATCGCTTCTAACATCGCGGCGTGGCGGGTGCGTGCACCCACATCACGCCGGATTCGCAAC
>OGJP01000595.1_pt1 | contig 15680 bp, 18 predicted proteins | sample 1572311 | NCBI WGS metagenome assembly OGJP01 (sample SAMEA2582093, study PRJEB24529) | metagenome | biome: Human gut stool | place: China | collected 2011
TCAAAGCAGGCAGAGGCAGGAATACACCAAAAAGCAATACAGATGTTGCTTGGAGAAGGAAAACACACTTATTACGACAGTATCCGTTTCAAGTGCATTTTTGGGGAATATGAAGCAGGGACATAAAAGATAGTAAATGTGATATGTAACATATAGTGTATTTAATACATATACAGCAGTATTGTAGATATTATCAGAATAAAGAGAAATAACTGAAATCCTATGTTTATAAATTGAGAGATGTCTTAATTATAAACATAGGATTTTGTTATATGGCAATACAATAGAAGAGTGTCAGGAAATACTTAGTGAGCAGGGGTGTAATGTTGATGAAAATAGCATCATGGAAATGTAGTAGTAATTTTAATTTAAAAAGACCCTAAGATTTGATGTGAATTTTATAATGAATTATGTTTCCATATTTTTAAAGCAGCCTTTAGTGTAACTGGTATTTGTGTTATAGTAATGATAACGAAACATCAGGAAGTAAGAAAAAATGAGTGACAATAATACATTGGATTACTACAACCAGCATACAGCAGATTTTGTCAATACAACTCAAAATGTGGATTTCCATGAAATACAGGAACTTTTCTTATCGTTTTTGCCTGCGAAAGCAAAAATATTGGATTTTGGATGCGGTTCAGGAAGAGACACTAAGTATTTTATAGATAATGGATATGAAGTTGATGCAATGGATGGTTCAAAAGAATTATGTAAGGCAGCAACAAAGTACACTGGTATTCAGGTACAGCATATGCTTTTCGAGGATTTTAATGCCAGTAATACATATGATGGGATATGGGCATGTGCATCAATTCTTCATTTAAAGAAATGTGAATTGTCGGATATGATAAAAAGATTATATAAGGCACTTAAGGAAGATGGTGTGATATATATGTCTTTTAAGTATGGCGATTTTGAGGGCGTAAGAAATGGAAGGTATTTCACATATCTTACAGAGGAAAGTTTTGATATGTTGATGGAGCCTATAAATGGATTTAAGAAAGAAAAAATCTGGGCAACAGGTGATGTAAGAGAAAACAGGGGTACGGAGCAATGGCTGAATATTATACTTCGCAAGGTGACAACCATTTAATAGTTGAACAAAAATATTACAACATGCTGGATATAGAAGGATTTTCACAGATGATGAAAGATCCGTCATATTGTTATAAGTTCTACTGGCTTGAGGCGATTGTGCATCTGATTTCGGAAAATGTTTATCAGACAACATTTGATGAGATAATAGACGAAATGATATCAAATGCGTGGTATTCAGTAAGAGAGTTCCATATACATCTTAGTGGAATACAATCTGATGGAATGGTAAGGGACGGGCTTGAAAGGACAGTAAATTTGTTATCTGAATACAGCAGCTTACCTGCTAATGCATCAAAAGTAGAAATAAAAAATGCAATCAAAGAATACAATAATGAACTTAAGGCGGTAAAGGAACAGCTTACAAATATGGTTCCTTATAGGGCTTTGTCAGGATTCTTTTCAAAAAGTGATGAGCTTGCGGACTGGGGAAGTGTAAAAAGACTGACTGCATATATTAAAAAGATCAATCAGATGATTGTGCCATTACCTTATATTCTTGGAGACAGCAGCAAATTAAAAAAAGAAGTATATTTTAATCCTGACTGGGTTTTAATGATACAGGATAATACAGTAAATATACTTGGCTGGATTCAGTATGAAAAGGTTAAATGGCTGCAAAACAATAATCCGGAAGTACCGGGATTAGTATATAAACTGGCACCTATGGATGAAAAGATGCGAAAGCTATCCCATGCAAGGAAACTGTGGGAAGGAATACTTGATGTATGTGAGGTAAGAGATGTATTTACAGGGAAGCCGGTAAATACTAAACAATATGACATAGATCACTTCATACCATGGTCATTTGTAATGAATGATGAGTTGTGGAATCTGATGCCAATGGACTCTTCACTCAATTCCTCTAAGAATAACAAGCTTCCTAAGTGGGAACCTTTCTTTGAAGTATTTGCTGGCAATCAGTTTATTATGTATGAAAAAATATATGAAAAGCCGGAATTACATAAACTCTTTGAAGCTTGCTACAGAGATAATCTGCATTCTATATGGGCTGTAAGGGAACTGTATACTGCAGGAAAAGGTAAACCGGAATTTTGCCACATATTAGAAAAGAACATGCAGCCGGTATATGATTCTGCGAGACGTCAGGGATATGAAATTTGGAATAGGGACAAAGTACAATAATATTTGAAAGTACGAGATAGACCAAATTACAGATGAAGAAATCAATATAGTCAAGCGAAACATTACCACACGGGTGAAGGCTATGATTATAGGAGAGGGAATAACAAATGAGATATTAAACATTGAAGTAAGAACACCTATGAATATGAGCAGATAACAGGAAATTATAAGGATTTAGGTTTAAAGATAGAGGGTGATTTAATGGATAAAGTTTCTGCTATTAAGCTTAGTGCCCTAAGTATATTGGATGGTAGGATAGATAATGCGAAAAACATAATAAATAAGGAATATCCGTTTAAGAAGATAATACCCGAAGGGAGAAACTACACAGATAAGGAAAAATATGAGCAGTTTGTAAGAGATGGCTTTATTGACAGGTACAGTGGAGAAAAACCTGTTAATCCGGGTATGTTAAAGGTATTATCATTTTATATGCCGGATGTATTTCCATATCAGTCTCACTGGAAGATGGAAGAGTGCCACAATGCATACTGGGAGCTTATACCTACAATTGACCATATTGTACCGATTACCAACGGCGGTGCTGATAACAGCACTAATTTTGCAACGACTTCAATGCTTCATAATTCAATAAAGAGTAACTGGTCATTGGAGCAGCTAAACTGGAAAATATATCCGGCGGGTGATATGGCAGAGTATGATGGACTTACGGAACTTTTTGTGAAACTAACTGAAAATAATCTTGAGTTGTTTGGGGATGCTTATATTAAGAGGTGGTATAAGCTGTCAATTGATTTAAAAATCGATTAATTGTAAAAGAGGTAATCATGCACATATATGTAGATGCGGATGCATGTCCTGTCATACGGATGGTAGAGAACATAGCAAAAAAATACAATATAGAAACAACGCTTATATGCGATACAAATCATGTGCGTACATCCGATTATAGTGATGTAGTAACAGTAAGCGCAGGGGCTGATGCAGTTGATTTTAAGCTGGTTAACTTATGTACGAGTGATGACATAGTTGTTACACAGGATTATGGGGTTGCAGCTATGGCATTGAGTAAGGGTGCATATGCAATTCATCTGTCAGGAAAGTGGTATACTAATGACAACATAGATCAGATGCTTATGCAGAGGCACATAACTAAATGTGCGAAAAGAGCAAGCAGTAAAAAACATATAAAGGGACCTAAAAAGAGGTCAAATGAGGATAATATTCATTTTGCAGAGTCGTTTGAAAAACTTGTGCTGTTGGCACAGACAAAGAAAGGGTAATGTAAATGGGATTATTTAGTAAGAAAAAGATAATGCGTTCTTATGATAAAGATAGCAAAAGACCAGTAATTAAGGCCAGCATCTGCACTGGTGAACAGGTAGCTGGATTTAAGGATATTCATACAGGTAAGATAGAAGAGATTATGCTGATTAGGAGTGAGGCAGACCTTGATAATTTCAAGAAAATGTATGGAATTAACGAAAAAATAGAAAAGGAATATTAAGATGAACATTCAGATATTTGTAACTAAGAAATGTAATGATACAAAAAAGGCAGAGCGTTTCTTTAAGGAGAGAGGTATTAAGTACCAGCTTATTGATATGAAAGAAAAAGGGTGAGTGTCGTCCGGTGGACGACTTGCTACGAACCGACCGAGCCGGAAGGCGAGACTGAGCAAGGGCGAATTTAATTCAGTTGCTCAGGTTAATGGTGGCATGGAAAATATGATTAACTGGGAAGATAAGGATAAAGATACCCTTGCACTTATCAAATACACGGCAGATGAGGGTGCACGAAGTCCAGTGGACTTCGGTTCTGCACCGACCGAAGCGGAGCGTAGAAAGCTGGAAAAGGTGCTTGAAAATTCACAGGTTATAAAAACGCCGGTAGTAAGAAATGGCAGGGCATCAACTCTTGGATATCAGCCAGATGTTTGGAAAGGATGGAACTAATGGTAAAGAAAATAGTAAGAGATCCATTGTTTCTTGCACAGAAATCAGTGGATGCGACTGAAGCAGATAAGCAGGTGGTAACAGATTTGCTTGATACGCTGAGAGCCAATCTGGACCATTGCGTTGGTATGGCGGCAAATATGATAGGTGTTAAGAAGAATATTATCGTTGTGGCAGCAGGATCATTTCAGTTTGCAATGATTAATTCGGTGATTACTAAGAAGTCGGGAGCATATCAGACAGAGGAAGGATGTCTGTCGTTGGAAGGTGTCCGTCCATGCACCAGATATCAGGAGATAGAGGTGGATTACCTTGACCAGAGCTTTAAGAAACAGCATGGAAAATATTCTGGCTGGACAGCGCAGATAATCCAGCATGAGATTGATCATTGTAATGGTATTGTGATATAGAACAGGAGTATCAGATGGGAAACGAATCTGGCACATGGGTTATGTATGGTGTGGATTGGGACGATCCGGAGTGCATACATACTGTGGAAGAAGCAACAGAATATATTAACAAAATAGGTTTCTTGCCTTTATTCAAGAATGACATACCAGGGTTTTCGTTGGAAGAGCGGACGGTTCCTGAATATTGGTGGTGTGATGATGTTGACAAAGATCCATGGATTTGGAGAACTGTAATTGCAAGAGGCAAAGATATAGTATATGGCAAATTTTTTAACAAGAAAGCCGGATTTATTTCAAAGAAATGGCTTCCTGTATTTGCTAATTATCGTAGGGATGGTTATGATTTTGATGCTTTGTATGAAGATGGAAAAGCACCTCACAAGCATAAGAAAATCATGGATAACTTTATGGAAGAAAAAGTTGATGCAGAAATGTTTTCTAACGAACTCAAAATAAAAGCTGGGTTCGGAAAAGATGGAGAAAAAGGTTTTGATGGAGCAATTACCAATCTTTGTATGCAGACATACCTGTGCAACTGTGATTTTAGGAAGCGTAAGAATAAAAAGGGCATAGAGTATGGATGGGATGTGGCGGTTTATTCATCTGTAGAGCATATATATGGATATGATTATGTGACAAGCTGTTATAAAGAGGAACCGACAGAATCATGGAACAGGATTGTGAAATATATGCATAAGACATATCCGATAACAACTGATAAGCAGATTAGAAAGCTGTTACGATAGGAGAGCATATAAAATGATTAGCTGCATTAAAGTGCTATAAATTATATGAAATTGTGTGAGGAATACTTCTATGGGAAGAACAGATAGAAGCTATAAAGACTTAAAGCAAAAACAGAAGAGTGCTATCGCTGATAAAACTTATAGCATGTATATAAGATTTTATTTAGAGAATCATAGAATGCCGAATGCAGATGAAAAGAGTAGCATTTGCAAAAAGCTGTTTGCAACAGTACAAGCGGTTGCTCCAAAAACAGAGTATGAAGAGTTTTGCAGAATTGTAGATAAGCGAGAAGTAGGCTATGAGGAGCGTATATTACGAGATATTCAGAATGGTAGTACCCTTGAAAAACTGAATATGAGAAAGCGAAAGAAAACTCCAGAAGAAAAGGCAGCTGTTTTGAAAATGAAAAGAAAACAGCGGAGAGCAAAAAGGATGGCTATGAAGAATCAAGCTGTAGAAAATAATACAAGTCAGGATGACACATTTTTCTATATCGCTGGATACACTTCTGGTGGAGCACCATATGGAGTGACATGGGAAGAAATGAGGCTTGAACTATGGCAGGGGTTAGAAGAGGAGCAATAAGATGTATATAATAAAAACTATTAGAGCCGACATAACAAAGATAACAGATGTGCAGGCAATCGTTAATGCAGCCAATAATTCTCTATTGGGAGGTGGCGGAGTTGATGGTGCTATTCATCGTGCTGCAGGACCAGAGCTATTAGCTGAGTGCAGAATACTTCATGGCTGTGAGACAGGAGAGGCAAAGATTACAAAGGCATATAATCTGCCATGTGATTATGTAATTCATACTGTTGGACCGATATGGTATGGAGGCAGGAATAAAGAGGAAGAACTTCTTGCAAACTGCTATTTTAATTCGATGAAGCTGGCTATGGAGAATGGAATCAGAACAATCGCATTTCCATCTATATCGACAGGTGTGTACAGTTTTCCGGTAGAGCTGGCAGCAAAGGTAGCGGTTCATACAGTTAATAGATTTTTGCAGGATAATCCGGATAGCTTTGACTTGGTAGAATGGGTGCTGTTTGATACACATACAGAGGCGGTATATGAAGCTGAGGTGGATAAGATATATGAGTAACAGATAACTTTTGAATTTGCCGGTTTGGAGGTTGAATATTGAAAATAGAGGAGTATTTACAGCTTCTTTTTAAAGGTAAAATGTGTGAGGCTAAAGCTGTTCGGTTTTCTACTATTCCAGATAGATTAGTAAAATTTATATGGCTTGATGGCTCAGAATCTGATCATAAGAAATTTCTTTCATTAGGAAGAAATGAGATATGGTTTGCACAAAAAGATTATTTGAATGATCCATACGAATATAAGGGGATGCTGCTTGATAGAAATAAGCTACTTAATGCAGGATATAGCAATGATATCATAGATTATTATCAGCAATTATTCGATTTTAGTGATTATGGTATAACATGTCTGTCAGCTAATAGTATTGATTATTTACCAATGTGGGCTTATTATACAAATAACCATAAGGGATTTGTGTCGAATACGAAGTAATCAAAAAGGATTGCATACATGAAGTATTATATGAGCCAGAAAGAATCAAAGTAGCGTCATTAATATTTCAATGTAGAGATGCTATCAAGAAAGCCATTATTTTAGGGCAAAGAGAACAAGCAGAGTTCTATTCAACCTTATTTTTACAGAACTTATTTATCAAAGCAAAGTCGTGGGAACATGAGAAGGAATATCGTATAGTTTATCCTTTAGATAACGATATAGGAATGAATATACCAGTAAGCAACTTAGGACTTAGAACAAGTCGAATTGTTGCCGGTATAAATTGTTCTAAAAATGATATTGTTAGACTGAATGAGATTTCTAATGAGCTTGGATTAGGTAATGTTTACAAAAGTAGAGTACATTTTGAAAAATATACATTAGATTATATTAGGTGGCGTTGATTGGAAGTTGATGAGCATATGCAGGCTGACAATATAAATTTAAAGGAAGGTGAGCAGGTGAAATTTTTTGACTATGATAAAAATATAAATAATGTTGAATACTATGAGATATTAGAGGATTTAATGGAGCGCTGGGAGCATGAAATTGTAGAATTCAAAGAGGCAAAAGGTGGCTATGATACAGATAAAATTGGACGTTACTTTTCGGCAATTAGCAATGAAGCGAATCTTAGAAATCAGCAGTATGGCTGGCTTGTATTTGGCGTAAGTGAAAAGGATAAGGTTAAACATGTTGTAGGAACTGCTTATAAGAAAGGTGATAAAAGTCTTCTTGAAAAATTCAAATATGAAATTGCAAGAGACACAACTAATGGTATGACATTCTACGATATTATTGAGTTGCTGCCAGTTGTAAATGGAAAAGAACTGCGTGTGTTGATGTTTAAAATACCCGCTGCAGCAACAGGTATCCCAACAGATTGGAAGACAAATTACTACGAAAGATCTGGAGAAAGTCTTGTACCTCTAAAGCAGTATAAGATTGATGCAATCAGATCGCAAGAAAGAAAAGACTGGTCTAAACAGATTATAGAAGGTGCAACTATCGACAATCTGGACCAAGGTGCGATTCAGTTGGCTCGTGAAAAGTACAAGGAGAAGATGGCACAAGAACCAATTTCTAAAGAAGTTGATGGTATGTCAGATGAACAGTTTTTGACGAAGATGAAGCTGTTAATAGGTGGCAAGGTTACAAATGCTGCAATGCTTTTGTTGGGAAATTCTGATTTTGACTATTTATTCACAGCCGCTCCAAGTATTATGTGGCGTCTCTATGGTGCGGATGGAATAGACAAGGATTATGCTATTTTTAAGATTCCATTTATCAATGTTGTTGATAAGGTATTTGCAAAGGTTAGAAATCTGACATATCGGTATATGCCAAATCAAATGACGTTATTTCCTATGGAAACAGAACAGTATGATAGTTGGCTGATGCGAGAACTTTTAAATAACAGTATTGCTCATTCAAATTATCAATTAGGCGGTAGAATTTATGTAAACGAATTTGATGACAAAATTAAGATTACTAATCCGGGAGATTTTATTCCACAGAGAATAGAGAATGTTTTGGAAGTTAGCTACAATCCACCGTTTTATCGTAATCAGTTGCTGGCAGAAGCAATGGTAGCTTTTCATATGATTGATACTGCTACACTTGGAATTAGACGAGCTTACAATATTCAGAAGGCGAAGTATTTTCCGATGCCAGACTATGATTTTTCATCTGGTGTTCAAGTGGATGTAACAGTTTATGGCAAGACTTTGGATGATAATTATATGCATATTTTGTATGATCATCCAGAATTAAATTTACAAGATGCTTTTTTGCTAGATAGAGTCCAAAAAGGTGTTCAAATTGAGAAGAAAGATGCTGATAGATTACGAGCATTAAAACTTGTAGAGGGAAGACTTGGAAGCCTATATTTGTCAGCATCAGTTGCAAAAAGTATTGAGGATCAAGCAGGTTATATTAAAAATAAAGGCTTGGATGATCAGTATTATAAGACATTGATTATTGAGTATCTAAAACAATATTCAAAAGCAAATAGAAAAGAAATTAACAAATTGTTATGGGACAAGTTACCAGATTCATTGTCTGATGACCAAAAGAAACATAAGGTTCACAACTTATTAACTGCCTTAAAAAATAAGAATATTATTGAAAAGGATGGAGAAAACCAGCGTAAAGCTAACTGGATATTAAAAGATTAATCGGTTTAGGATTGGTTTGGTTTACTTTGCTTAAACCGATTATTAAACCAATCAATACTTCAAATTACTATAAAATAGGGATTGTGATTGGTTTAATGTGGTCAAATTCAACCGATTTAAACCGATAATTTAACCGATTGAATCTGTAATATATACTTTTACTATTTGAAAGCAGAGAAATAGAGTATGAAGTGAGCTCGGTACAGATTATGAATTATTTGCATAAGCATTAGTAATGCAGACTGACATTAAGAAAAAAGATTACAGCATAAGCAAGGAAAATAACAAAAATGGAATTTATTAAAGAGACAAATAAATTTATGCGACAAACGAGGAAGGTATGGTTGTAGCTGAGATTACATATTCTGAGACAGGGGAAGGTGTATGCACAATTGAACATGTAGAAGTTGATGAAGCCTTAAGAGGACAAGGAATTGCAGGGAAATTAGTTGAAGCGGCAGTTGCTGAAATTAAAGTTCAGAATAAAAAAGTTGCAACTACTTGTCCTTATGTACAGAAATGGATAGATGCCTATGTAGAAATTGAACCATTGTTCGAAGAGCAGGTTGATTTTGAGACTTTTAGTAAGTCAGATTTTCGTGTCGTAAAGGTTAAGGAGTGTATTGCGGTAAAGAAAAGTAAGAAGTTATTACAGTTTACATTGGATGATGGAACGGGTACAGATCGTACAATTCTTTCGGGTATTCATATGTTCTATGAACCAGAGGAACTTGTTGGCAAGACGTTGGTTGCTATTACGAATCTTCCACCAAGAGCAATGATGGGAATAGAATCTTGCGGAATGCTTTTATCAGCAGTATATAATGATATAAATGGCGAAGAGAAGCTCCATTTAGTTATGGTTGATGATCAGATTCCAGCGGGCGCTAAATTATACTAATAAGTAGCTGTGCGAATAGATACGAATAAAAATGAATTTTGGATTGACATATTTTCATATGATAGATAATATAATATTAAAGACAGGCAACTTGAGTGTCTGCCAAGCGGCAAAGTAAGGTGTTGTGCCAGAGAGCAGTGCCTTATGAGCTTTATAAGGGTTTGATATTTACCACAATCTGGCTAGAGGTTAATCCTCGAAAGAAAATGTTAGAAGGGCTCTGCTGATGCAGAGCTTTTCTTAATTTAAGGATGTAGTGGAGAACTGTAATGAGGAATGTTTTAGACTGCATAAATGCATTTATTCCGCTATTATCAACCGAATATGAGCTTGTGCTAGGGAGAAAAGGTGTTTCAGTTACATTAAGAATTTCATTTGATAAAAAAGATTGTTTTCATCTTATGGGATTACAATATCTGGTAGACAGACCTGAATTGAGTCGAGACAGAGGCAGAGTATTTGATGAGATAGCAGATGGAACAATTACAATTAAAAAAATAGAGTCATCAGATTTTTATAATAAGATAGAGCAAAGAGTTCATTTCTCAGTTTAAGAAGTTTATGGGACCTGTCTCCAAGACACTCCAAGACACGTTAATTTGAATTGTTTATTTTCATAAAATGTGTTACAATCAAGTTAGCCGCAACTAATTGTATTGTAAAAAAGGTAAATGTATGAGTGAAAGAATAAAACCTACTATCAGTGGCAGTGCTGAGACAATGCTCCAGAGCTTTTATGCCAGAGCCCAATATTCCAAAAGTAAACATAACAAATTCTATGATGCAAAGGCGGTAGAATTAGTCGACAAAATTGATTATGATTTTTCTACAGCGGCTAGGGATTCTACGATGGGGAAAGGGGTAATTGCCAGAACGGTAGTTTTTGATGAATTAGTAAAGAATTTTATAGAGAAAAATCCTGATTGTACGGTGGTTAATATTGCCTGTGGTCTGGATACGAGATTTTATCGTATGGATAATGGTAAAATTACATGGTACAATCTGGACCTTCCAGAAACGATAGCAATCCGTAATCAGATTTTCGAGGAATCAGGACGTGTTTCTACGATAGGAATTTCTGCACTTGACCCTGCATGGTCAAAAGAAGTAAAAGTGCGTGGAAAAATGCTTTTTATCATTGAAGGATTATCAATGTATCTGACAGCAGAAGAAAACGGTAAGATATTAAAAATAATAAAGGACAACTTTGATAATGCCTGTATTCTTATGGAATGTCTGGCAAAGGTATGGGTAAAGAAAGAAGGAATAGAAAAATCCATACAGCAAACAGGCTCAAAATTTGTCTTCGGTGCAGATCATTTTGAAGACCTTGGGAATATGACAACAGGGTATCATAAAATAAAAGATGATAATATTCTTCGTGGCATGGAGTTATTTTCATCTGCATACAGACTTTTGGCGTTATTACCGATTGCAAAAAAGGTTACGCAGAAGATTCTGATATTTGAAAAGGACGAACAAAGCATGTGAAAGAGTCTTTACACGTGAATGTAAAACCAAACGTCTGATGTTAAAACTTGAATTTGACGGAGTAATAGATATGAAAATCCGAGAAGTGAATGAGAATAAAAAGCAATTTATAGCATTATTGTTATTAGCTGATGAGCAGGAAAATATGATTGATCACTATCTTGAAAAAGGTACTATGTATGTACTTGAAGATGGTAATGTAAAAGCTGAATGTGTCGTTACTGATGAAGATAATGGAATACTTGAAATTAAAAATATTGCAGTTGATCCTCAGAATCAAGGACAGGGCTATGGGAAAGCATTGATTGACTTCCTTGTAAGTAAATATGCAGATGAATATTCTATTTTGCAGGTTGGAACAGGTGACAGCCCGTTGACCGTACCGTTTTATGAAAAATGCGGATTTGTCCGATCTCACAATATTCCGAATTTCTTTACGGACAATTATGATCACCCAATTTATGAGTGTGGTGTACAGTTAATAGATATGGTATATTTGCAAAGATGTTTATAACTTCCAGTTTACCAAGCCCTTTGAGAGAGGAGAAATCCTTTTCTCAAAGGGCTTTTTAATTTTACCGACATTCGTAAACTACAAGTAAAAGCCAAAACCTCATATACTCTAATCACAGAGGAAGTGGAGGCTTTGATATGAGTAACAGCTTAGCGGAAGTACATCCCGAATTCATTGCCGATTGGTCGGAAAAGAATTTGCCGTTGACTGTTGTTTAGCACATTAAATGTTACTCCATTCCTCATATTAAATGTGGTAAATATTGTCTAAGTAAGAGAAGCTATGTCACTTTCGTCCTGAATTATCCTGAAGTTATCCGGATTTTTATATGTGGGTTCATTCTCCAGCTCCTTAACAAGTTAAAACGGTAATGTTTTTCTTGTGTACAGTAGAGCACTATAGTATAATGAAACCAGTTTTTTTGCATAAGTTTAAAAGCTATAATAAGGAAATAGGCAAACCAGATGAAAGTCTGGGACGCAAAGCTACAGGGCCTTTAAAATGGCAGCCAGTTGTATGAAATGTCGTGCACTGTCTGTTTGACAGTGTTTTTTTACGGAGTTATTTCACAGACGTAACAATAATGATTTTATCAGGAAAGAAATATGTAAAGTATGAAAAAGGCAAAACGTTGTCTGATAGCAGTGGTGTCAGTATTCCATGGATCTTGGTGAAGACTGGTCTAATAATGAAATCATCCAGGCTGTGGCAATCGGTGAGTTTACAAACCTGGATGGTATTGAATGGCGAAACGGTGCAGAGACTGCAGCGGATGAAGTAAATTTTGATGATGCATTATGGAAACGTATTTTTTCAGAAACCAGTCAGTTTCTTAAGGACTCGCATTTTGGTAAAGAAGATATCAATATTGACGTCGATACAGGAATCCAGATGTTTGCCGAGGGAAAATCAGCAATGTTTCATGGACATCCGACGGTTATGCAGCAGCTGCAGAAACAGATGGATGCGGATCTGATCCGTATTCCTTACTTTTCACAGACATCGGATGAATCCTATGTGTACATGACTCCGTCCTTAAACATTGCATTTAACAAAAACCTGGAAAAAGACCAGGAGAAACTGGATACTGCACTGGATGTGCTGGATTGTATGATTTCAGAAGAGGGGCAAAAGCTGATTGCGGATGGAAGCGGTGTTATTTCATTGAATACAGATGTTCCAACCATGATGCAGGATGTGCCTGGACTGGAAGAGGAAATTAATAATAATGCTGTTTATATCCGATATTCCGCTCAAAAATCATTTGATGCAAGTCTTGAGGCTGTTCACGGATTACTGTCAGGGGAAATGGATGAAACACAGGCTTATGATACTTTTCGCAGTGTAATGAATCGTAAAGATCCAGAAGAAAAAGCAACGGTGAATTTTGAAAATGAATATTCCATTTCACTGAACGATAGAAATGGCCGTGATGCAGCATCTTCCATTTTAACTACGATCAGAGAAGAAAATGATGCACAGCTGGCTCTGGCACCATATTATTATTTCACTTCCTCTATGTACAAAGGAGAATGCACCAGCAGCCGGGTTGGCATGATGACAGCGAAGAGTTCAGATACAGCATTATATGTTGCAAAAATCAATGGTAAACAGGTTTATGAACTCGTGAAAAATTATCTCGCCGATGCTGATGAGAATTTTTACGTAACCAATAAATACGAATTACCAATTGCATCCGGTATGAAAATTATCGTTAATCAAGCGGAAAGTGGATTTTCATTAAAGGACTTGACAGTTAATGATAAGAAAATAGACAAAGAAAAGGAATACTCGATTCTTCTTACAGACACCACAATGTCTGTTTTGAAAAAAATAAATCCGAAATGTGAGATTGAGCAGCTTAAAGATACAACATTATCAAGTGCATGGACCGAAGCAATGTCAAAAGGACAGCAGCCGTCAGCACCGGAAGACTATATAGAGGTTGAACAGTAAAAGTGGAGATAGAACAAAAGGTAAACAAAAGAAAAAAAATAACAAGGCTGTTGCTTATACTACTTATTATTCTTTTAAGCTTAGCAGGAACAAAGTATCTGGTAGGCGAGTCTAGCAAGTATATCAGCGAAAATGGAAAAAGCAGTATGGAAGCTGTTGTTGAACAGATACAGCAGACCTATGATCTTCAAGTGAGTGGATACTACAACCAGCTGCAGTTGGTTGAGGAATTCTTACTTCATGAGAGGGAACTGTCTCTTGAAACGGATACGAACAAAAATTTCTTTGAAGCATGGGAAAAAGAATCGGAAAGTACCCTTATATTCATTCAGGAAAATGGTCAGGCAATATCAGCAGGTGGAACAAAAATGCGGATTGATATGCCAAGTAAACTTCTGCTGGACTTAAAGAATGGATACAATATTGGAAAACTGGTGCGTCTTGATTATGATCAGAAGAAAAAAGACGGTTATCTGGTTGCGATTCCATGTCAGGAATACACGATCAATGGAGAAACTTATACGGCAATTGGAACTGTGTATGATCATTCGAAACTGGATTCCATGTTAAAACTGAAAGGTTATGATGGGAAAGCATATTTGTTCATGCTGGATCATGACGGAAATATTACGTATACGAACCTGAGTGGTGATAAATACTTTCGTAATTATTCTTTGTTAAAACATTTAAAAGGGGAACAGGCTATTACAGAAGAAGAGGCTGATTTGTTCAAAAAGAAGTTTGATAACAGAGAATCCGGAGTTGCACTTTTGGGAAAACAGAACCCCTATTATCTGGGGTATTGCCCGATAGAAAGCAACAACACCATTTTGGTATGCATTGTGGCAAAGGGAGTTGTTGACAATGTGCTGATGGATTACCAGAAAACGGTGCTGTTTACAACAATACTCATGGCAGGTTCTATACTTTTACTTTTTGCCGGATTATTCTACAGTATTTCCAGACTTAGTCTTGCAGATCAAAAAGCAGAATATGAAAAAAGAAATAATGAACTTCATTTACAAACAATGAAGGAAATGGAAGTAGTCAATCAAAAACTGAAAAAGGCAAAGAACGTAGCAACAGAGGCTTTGCAGACAGCTGAAAATGCAAATAAGGCGAAAACGGATTTCCTGTCCAATATGTCACATGATATTCGTACTCCTATGAATGCAATTATTGGTATCACATCTTTGATCAGACATGATGCAGGTAATAAAGCAAAAGTTATAGAGTATGCAGATAAAATAGATATTTCATCACAGCATCTGTTAGGAATTATTAATGATGTTCTGGACATGAGTAAGATTGAGGCAGGAAAAACAGTCTTCAAGTATTCTGACTTTTCTATTTTGGATTTTATGCAGGAACTTGACACTATATTTCATTCTCAAATATATGAAAAGCAGCAGACCCTTACAATCATAAAAGAAAATATTCAGCATGAGTGGGTGAATGGGGATCAGGTTCACCTGATGCAGATTTTCAGTAACCTGCTTTCCAATGCAGTGAAGTATACCCAGGAAGGTGGGGAAATTCAGTTCTTTGTAGAAGAATGTGAGACAAAGTCATCTGTCTATGCAAAGTACCGTTTCTTAGTTAGCGATAATGGTTTGGGAATATCGGCAGATTTCAAAAAAACAATCTTTGATCCGTTTACTCGCGCTGAAAGTTCTGTGACTAATAAGATACAGGGAACCGGACTTGGAATGGCTATTACCAGGAACCTGGTTGAGGCAATGGGAGGCACCATTGACGTGGAGAGTGAACTGGGAC
>OGJP01000596.1_pt1 | contig 15678 bp, 12 predicted proteins | sample 1572311 | NCBI WGS metagenome assembly OGJP01 (sample SAMEA2582093, study PRJEB24529) | metagenome | biome: Human gut stool | place: China | collected 2011
GCCGATGCGCGCCCATTCGTTCGATTCGACGAGCGCTGCGACGAGGAGGTCGATGACGCCAGCCGCCTTGAGACCTGCAGCAAAGACGCCCGCGGCGATGATGATCCCGAGGATGTTGGCGTAGCCTTTGCCCATGCCGTCGAAGAATTTTTTCGTCACGTCAACGGGGTTCGCACGCGTAACGGCGAGGGCGTAAATGGTCCCGAGAATCATCGCGGTCGCAACGCTCATCTTCACTTCCGTGAGGAGCGTCGTACCGAGCAGGAGCGCGACCGGAACCAGCGGAGCAATCGCGTAAAGAACATTCACGCGCTCGGGGAGGTTTTCCGCGAGCTTCGTCTCACGAGGCTCGCCGGCCGCGGGCTTCGTGTAGTCGCCGTACAGGAAACATACGAGCGTGAGCCCCACCACGACGGCAAGACTGAAGCCTGCAAGCGGCAGCCCGAAAAGACCGATCAAGTCCATGATTTCCATGCCGGCAAGCTTGGCGACGAAGACGTTGTGAGCAACGCCCGGGTTGAAGAGCGCGGGCGTCGTTGCGCACACGATTGCCGCAGCGGAAATCGCGGGCTTGAAACCCGCTCGAATGAGGATCGGAATCATCGACGGACCGACGGCCGCGCACAATCCCGCCGTCGACGGAATCGCCACGGCGCAGAGCCCCGTCACGATCATGCAGGCGGGAAGTAGCAGCACGCCGAGGCGCTTGAGCGGTCGGGTGAGCAGCGCCACGAGGTGCACGTCGCACTTCGTGAGCGAAACGGCGGCGGCAAAACCCATGGCCGAACAGATCGCGATGATGAGCGAGCTGTTCGTCATCGATTTGTCGAATTGCTCGAAAGCAACGAGCGGCTTCAGAGAAAAAAGCGCCATCGCCAGACCGCCCGTGATGAGGACGAGTCGGGTTTCGATGCGCTTGACGAGCGCCCAAACGGTCGCGATGACGACAAAGAGCGCGAAAAGAAGAGTGAGGGACATGGTGGCGTTCCTGAGAAGGGCTTTTACCGAAGGGATCGCACCCGGTATCGAATGTTCTTTCGAACGATTCGAAACGAGGTGAAAGGCCGTGGGTAAAACGCAGTCTCTTTATGGGGTTGATCTCTGCCGATTGTTCGGGTATCGGATGCTGAAAATCGGCATCGGGAACAATACGATGCGCTCGATTCAATGCAAAGATGGTAATTCCCAGAGAATCGTTATTCCATAAAAAATATCCGATATCGGATATGAAATCGCCGATCTGAGGTTTTCGATAAATTCATAAAAATGAGTGCGATCCTATAATTTTTTACCCGACACTGAACGGAAAACCTTTCGGGCTTTAATATCGAGAAGAGATACGGAAAGAATGACTGAATTGAGTTTGAATTCGAGCGAAGAAGTGCTTTCAAAGTCCGTAACGGATCACGTCAAAAAGAAGCGCGGACTCTTCCTAGTACTGTTTTGTTTGATCAATTTCGTTACGGGAGCACTCTACGTTTGGAGCGTTTTTGCAGGTCCGCTCGCGGAGCATTTTTCGAGGCTCTCGGGCGTCGGTCTCGCGTCGACCGATCTCGGTCCCGTCTTCGGGCTCGCGACGGGCGTCACGCCCCTTCTGATGTTGGCGGGCGGGTTCGTGAACGACCGCATGGGACCGCGCCTTGTAATCGGTACGGGCGGGCTTCTCATTGCCGCGGGCTATCTCGGAACCCTTGCCATCGAGGATCCGGCGCTTCTCTACCTCACCTACGGCATCGGGGTCGGGGCGGGTACGGGCCTTGTGAACGGTTGCACGATCAGCACCGCCGTGAAGTTTTTCCCCGAACGCAGGGGCTTTGCGGGCGGGATCGTGACGGCTTCGCTCGGTGCGGGAGGTGCCGTGTGGCCGCTCGTTGCTGCGCGCGCGGTCGACGCTTTCGGAATTCTCGCGACGTTCGGCGCCTTCGGGGCGGTTTCGGGAGCGGTGATCACGGCTGCTGCGGTCGTGACGGAAAAGTGCCCCGACGGCTTTGCCCGTGCGATGTGCGGCGGGCGGAACGCGAACGGGACGACCGGCGCGGGCGGACGTGCCAACCGGAATTGTCTCGAGATGATGCGAACGCCCGAATTCGTGCCGCTCTTTTTGCTCTTTACCGCTTCGGCGACGATGGGCCTTATGTTGCTTTCCAACATTTCCGACATCGCCCGCACTCAGGTCGGGCTTTCGGCCGCGTCGGCGGCGCTCGCGGTCTCGACGGTTTCGCTTGCCAATACGGCGGGGCGCTTCCTGTCGGGAACGCTCTCGGACCGCATCGGGCGAATCCCGACCCTGATGGCGACGCTCGTCGCGGCTCTTGTCGGCTTCGGGCTTCTGGCTGCGGCGGGTACGGGCGAGGCGGTGCCCTTTTATACGGGGCTTGCCTGCATCGGGATCTGTTTCGGGGCGTTTATCGGGACCTACCCCGGGCTTGTGGCCGACGAGTACGGTCCGAAACACAACGGCGTCAACTTCTCGATCATGATGCTCGGCTATTCGATCGGGGGACTTGTCGGTCCGTGGCTCGTCCGTTGGGCGGGAGAAACGGGGTCGTTCGAGCGGGCTTACGCCGTCTGCGCTTCGGGGGCGCTTTTCGGACTCGGCTGCGCCGCCCTTGTCCTGTTTCTAAAGCGCCGGGGCCTTCGCGCGGTCCGCACGCACTGAAGTATTGTTTGTCGTACGAAACCTCTCGGCGTCGACCGGTTGGCCGACATGCCGATTCAAAAGGAGTCATCGAATATCATGACCGAAAATTACGTCGAAGAAATGGTTCGCAACCGTCGCGAACTGCACCGTCGTCCCGAAGAAGGTTGGACCGAATTTGAAACGACGTGGAAAATCGTTCGTTTTCTGCGCGACCTGGATCTCCCCGTCACGGTCGGGCGCGCGAATCTCAATCTTGACGAGGTGCTCGGTCGCGACGACATGCTCGTCGCGGATGCTCAAAAGCGAGCGCTCGCTCACGGCGTGCCGCAGAGCTTTCTCGACGAGTGCGAGGGTTTTACGGGTGCGGTGGCCGTCCTTGATACGGGACGCCCGGGGCCCGTCACCGCATTTCGCAGCGATATCGATTGCGTGCTCGTGCGAGAGAGCGAGGATGCCGAGCATCCGCCCGTGAAGTACGGTTTCGCCTCCGAACGGCCGGGCCTCATGCACGCCTGCGGTCACGACGGGCACACGGCCGTGGGGCTCGAAGTGGCGCGCTGGCTCGCGGAGAACCGCGATCGGCTTTGCGGCAAATTCAAGCTCATCTTCCAGCCTGCCGAAGAGGGCGTGCGCGGCGCGCGCGCCATGGTTGCGTCGGGCCTCGTCGACGATGTCGACTACTTTCTGAGCGGGCATGTGGGCGGTATTGCGAAGTCGGGCGAAGTGGCCGTGATGGACGGCGGCTTCCTCGCGTCTTCGAAGTTCGACGTCACGATCGAAGGGACGCCCGCCCATGCGGGCAACGTACCGCAGCTCGGTCACAGCGCGCTTACGGCCGCGTGTGCCGCGACGATGATGCTCCAGGGCATTCCGCGTCACGGCGACGGTACGACCCGCGTTTCCGTCGGGAAGCTTGCGGCGGGCGAAGGCCGCAACGTGATTGCCGCTCATGCAACGATGCAACTCGAAGTGCGCGGTGAAACCGAAGAAGTGAACGCTTACATGCGCGACTACGTACACGATATTTTTGCCGGTGTCGACAAGGCTTATCGGGTCAAATCGACCGTGCGGCTTGCAGGCGAATCGACGACTCTTCTTCAGAGTCCCGACCTCTACCCGATCGTCGAAGAGGTGATGCGAAGCGTCCCGGGGACGACGCTTTTGCCGCGCGTGCACGTGCCCTCGGGGTCCGAAGATTGCGCGCTCTTCATCCGCCGCATCGTGCAACGGGGCGGTCGTGCGGCTTTCATTCTCTACGGGTGCGACCATCACGGTCATCATCGTCCGAATTTCGACATTCAGGATGAAAAGAATTTGCCGATCGCTTTCGAAATCTACACGCGGTTCGCCCTTCGCGTGAACGGTCGCGGGGAGGGCGACTGAGGCCGGGTCGGTGTGTACGTGTCGACGACAGGGACGGAAAAGTCCGGAACCCGAAAGGCGAAAAAATCCCCGAACGCGCGGTGCTCGCTGCGTTCGGGGTAGTGTTCCTCTCTCAATGCCGCGTTATCGTCGGTACGAGTTCCTGCTCGGATCGCGGTCTTCTTGGGTGTTCCGTTGTCGTTCCGTTCAATCGAGCGACGTCACTTCGGCCGAGAGTCGTGCGAGTTCGAGCGCGACGTCGCACGCCTTTTCAAGGGACTTCACGGGAAGGCATTCGTAAATTCCGTGGAAATTGAGTCCGCCCGTGAAAACGTTCGGCGTGGGCAGGCCCCGCGCCGAAAGACGCGCTCCGTCCGTGCCGCCGCGAATCGGCTCTTCGACGGGGGTGAGTCCCGCACGGCGATAAGCCTCGCGCACGACCTCAAGCACCTTCGGGGCGCGATCGAGGTAGGTCTTCATGTTCTCGTACGAATCCTTGAAACGAACCTCAATTTTCGCCTGCGGAAATTCGGCGTTCATTTCGTCGGCAATGCGAACGAGAAGCGCCTTCTTTGCTTCGTAGAGCGCGCGATCGTGGTCGCGAACGAGGATGCGCACGGTGCTCGAAACAACCGAGCCTTCGATGTGATTGGGATGCAAAAAGCCTTCGTGCCCGCTCGTGCATTCGGGGCTCATTTCAGGGGGCAGGCGATCGACGTATTTCGCGAGGAACCGAAGGGAATTGACCATCTTTCCTTTGGCGCTTCCCGGATGAACGCCCACGCCCGAGACCGTCACCCACGCGGTGCCGCCGTTGAAGTTTTCGTACTCAAGGCCGCCGACCTCACCGCCGTCGAAGGTGTAGGCGTAGCGGGCGCCGAAGGCGTCGATGTCGAAATTTTCCGTCCCGCGGGCGACCTCTTCGTCGGGCGTGAAGCCGATGCAAAGCTTCGCGTGCGGAATCGAGGGATCGGCTTGAATCCGCGCAACCATCTCCACGATGGCGGCGATACCCGCCTTGTCGTCCGCGCCGAGGAGCGTCGTGCCGTCCGTAAAGACGACGTCTTCGCCCGCATACTTGCGGATTTCGGGGAAGCGCTCCGCTTCGAAACGAATCCCGAGCGCTTCGTTGAGAACCACGTCGCCCCCCTCATAGCGGAGGATGCGCGGTTTGACGTTTGCGCCGGGCGCATCGGGCGAGGTGTCCATGTGGGCGACGAACCCGATCGCAGGTGCGGATTCGCAACCCGCGGAGGCGGGGAGGCTCCCGTAGACAACGCCCCCTCGGCCGATGCGTGCGTCGGCAACGCCGAGCTCTCGGAGTTCTTCGACGAGAAGCTCCGCCAAGCGAAGTTGCTTTTCGGAGGACGGGGCGGCGGTGCTCTCACGGTCCGATTGGGTGTCAAGGACCGCGTAGCGAAGGAAGCGTTCGAGAACGGGCGGACGGGCGGAAGAGGTCATGGCGATATTCCCTCCAAAAAGGTGAAAAGTGATGCGCGGAACACGATTTTCGAAGCTTACAGCTCGAAAGCCGGCCGCGCGATCGGTGTTTCTCCCGCCGTTCTCAGGGCTCGGGCCGATGCGTAGCTTCAAGTTCCAGAAGCGACGTCTTCACGTCGAGCCCGAGCGCAAAGCCCGTCGGATCGCCCGACGCACCGATCACGCGGTGGCAGGGAACGAGCACGAGAATGGGGTTGCGGTTGCAGGCGCCGCCCACGGCCCGCGCCGCGTTCGGGTCGCCGAGTGCGAGCGCCACTTCTTTGTAGGAGCGCGTTTCGCCGTAGGGAATGCGACGAAGCACGTCCCAGACGGCACGGCGAAATTCCGTCCCCTCGGGGGCGAGCGGAATGTCGAATTCGGTACGGCGCCCGTCGAGGTATTCGGCGAGCTCCTTGAAGAGCTTTTCCGTGAGGGGCGAGGGGGAATCCTCGTTCATCGGGTCGACCCCCGGGGGCAAGAGCCCGAGGCCGACGAGCTTTTCGTCGTCGCCCGTGCGACGTACGGCCGCTTCCCAGGTCCCGCGGGGGCCGGTGCGATGGGTGAAGTACGCGTAGCGAATGTCCGCCATGGGCGCTCCTCCTTGGTTGTATCTCGGTTGGAAAGTCAAACGGGGCGTCGTGCGGGACATGCGGCGAGTTCGTTCGCGCACGCCGTTCCCGCACGCATGTGGTACATCATGCCTCAAAAACGCCCGACCGGTCGGAGGGACGTTGAGAGCAAGCACTTGCTTCGGTTTCGGCCGAAGCGTTTTTCCTCCCCCCGAACCTCCGTCCTTCGGCGTAGCCCGACTCCACCATCGACCGATAGCCGAGAAGCCCCTCGCTTTTTATACTCTGAAGAACATGCGTCGCACGGAACGGCCGGGTTCCGTGCACCTCCGAGGTTTCGGAGGTCGGGGGCGTTCTTCGAGCGTCCTTTCCTGTTTGTCACCGTCGCTTCGAGGGGAAACTCATGACCGACGTTCGTCGCCTTCGCGTTCACAGCCTCAACCCCTCGTCCTTTTTCGAAGCGGGATTTCGTCATGCGGCCGAAACCCGCATGAAGGGGTTGCCCGTCCTCAATCCGAAAGTCGCCGTGCGCGCGCACGGCTTTCGCCGGTGGGGAAACGACTGGATCGGTGCGATGACGACCCCCTGGGCGATTTTCTGCGTCTTTGCCTGCGGTTGCCGCGAAACCTGGCCCGAGACGCGCCGCGCGGGCTCGACCTTCGTCGTGGAACTGCCCGCGGGGGATTTCACCTTCACGACGGTGGAAGACGAGGTGCTCGGCGCCTACGGGATGCTGAGTCTCAAAAGTCCCGTCAACGACGTCGGGGACGGAGAGACCGCGGACATGATCGCGCAGATGGCGCTTGACATGATGCTGACCGCCGACCGCATCCCCGAAGACGACGAAGACGCGGTGCCCCTCATCCCTCCGAACGCGGACGGGAAACTCCGCCGCGTGATTCCGATTCGCATCGCGCCTCCGAAGAATGTCGACGAGACGCCCGTGCTCACCCCCGAAGCGGCCGAGCCCGCGAAGGACGACGAGCGCGAACCGTTCTTCGATCGGATCGAGCGTGCGGGGCGGACGTCCGTGTCGCGCCGCAAACTCTTCGCGCCGTTTGCCGGCGGAAAGAAAGCGGAAAAGGCGGAGACCGAGAACAACCCGTCGGCGGGTGCGTCCGAAAGCACTCCGGGAGCGCGTTCCGATGATTGAGAGCGGCACCGTTCACATCGACCTGAGCCCCAAACCGGGCGGCCGCGCGGGGGTTGTTGTTCTCAACGCCCGCACGAACGGCATCGCCCGCATGCTCGCGTCTCCCGAAAAGCGCGCGAAAGCTCGACGGCTGATTCCGCTTCTCTACGGGCTTTGCCCCTGCGCGCATCTCGCGTCGTTCGATGCGGCGCGCTCGCGCGCCATGGGCTTGTGTGACGCGGAGCGTCGGGCCCGAACGGGCGCTTTGCCCGAGCGTGCGGTGCTCCTGGAGGCGGTCGTCGAAAACCTGCGCGTTCTCGTGATGGACGCGGGCACCCTCGCGGGCGTGCGACCCGACGCGACGATGCTGCGCACGATCGGACGGTTGCGTGCTCGGTTGGGAACGCTCATCCGACATGTGGCGGCGGCGGACCCCCTGCGCCCCGAGGCGATCGACGCTCCGCTGCGGGCGGCCGCGGCGGAAACCGTGAGCGCCCTCTTCGAAGACGCGCTTGAGGCCGCGGGAACGATGCTTTTCGGCAGGACGCCCGAGCAGTGGTTGAACGAAACGACGGGTATCGACGCGCTTGAGCGCTGGGCCGTGGAATTCGGCGACAGGCTTCCCGTCGCGCGTCTCGCGCGGGGTTTTCTCATGCGGCCCGCGAATTTCGGGCGCGTGAGCGCGCCGCTGTTGCCCGGTCACAACGCGGGCCCCGTCTTTGCCGACGAGTTGCTTTATCGCATGATGCACGAGCCGGGGTTCGACCTCGCGCCCGTCTGGAAGGGGGCGACCCGCTTGACGGGCGCGATCGTGCGGCGATTGAACGAACCCCTGGTGGCGGGGTTGGCGGCGTTGCGCGGCGTCTGTGCGGTAACGCTTCTGGCCGCCCGTTTGACGGATACCGCCGCCATGCTCGGGGCGCTTCGGGCGTCCCTGGGGGATGCGGATACCTCTTCGGGGATGTCCCCCAACGGCCGATGGGAAACCCCTCTTTCGACCTATGGTTTTCGCGCGGGCGAGGCCCTATGCTTGACGGAGACGGCCCGGGGACTGCTCGCACACGCCGTGTCGGTGAACGACGCGGGGGAGGCGGTGCGTCTTCGGATCACCTCGCCCACCGAGTGGCAGTTTTCGCCCGACGGTCCGGGCCAACAGGCGGCGACGCTCCTCGCGCGCGACCTCAATGCGGACGCGACCGAGGAAAAGCCCGTCGACTTCGACGAATTCGAGGCGCTCTTGCGTCTTGCGCTCTTCGGACTCGACGCGTGCGTGCCGCTCGACTTTCACCGTCACGCGTAAAGATTTTCGGCGAGATCGAAAGCGATCGAACAAGTCGGGAACTTCGCGCGGAACGAAGCCAGATTCGAGGAAGCAGCTTCATGCACGAACTCTCCATCGCCGAAGGGATCATCGACATCGTCGAACGTACGGCCCGCGCGAACAACGTTCGACGCGTCAAGCGCGTCGAAGCCGCGGTCGGGGAACTCTCCGCGGTCGACCCCGCGGCGCTTTTCTTTGCCTGGGAGAGCGTGCGGAAAGGGGGACCGGCGGATGCGGCGGAACTCGTCTTGACGCCCGTACCGGGTGCCGCCTGGTGCCACACCTGTACGGAAACGGTTCCCCTGCATCGCTACGGCGACCCGTGCCCCAAGTGCGGGGGGTATCAGTTAACCGCCACGGGCGGGGACGAACTCAAGGTGACGGGAATCGTCGAAGCGCTCGACGACGAGATCGAAGAGGAGCCCGCCGGCGACTCCGGCCTTCCCTGAGGGCCGACGCTTCCGAACTCCGTTTCAACGACGAAGAAACACGACCGGGCAAGCAACGGTTTCCGCCCCGAGCGGAAACCCCGGTCCGAACACACACGCTCGCCGCTGCCCTCACGGGGTTTTCGGCGGATTGCGCGAAGGAGGAAAGCATCATGTGTACGACTTGCGGTTGCGGCACGACCGGCCGCCTGCACACCCATACGGACGAAAACGGCAACGTGACGATGCACGTGCACGACCACGAGCACGAACATCACCACCACGAACACGACCGTCATCACGATCACGGGCACGACCACGGCGGCAAGACGGGACGGATGCTTGCGATCGAAGAAGACGTGCTCGGACGCAACAACGAAGTGGCGGCCCGCAATCGCGCCTACTTCGCTCGCCGAGGGATTCTGGCGCTGAACCTCGTTTCCTCGCCCGGCTCCGGCAAAACGGAACTTCTTACGGCCACTCTCAAGGCGCTCGCCGGAGAGCTTCCGGCCGCCGTCATCGAAGGCGACCAGGAAACCTCGAACGACGCCGACCGCATCCGCGCGACGGGTGCGCCCGCGCTCCAGATCAATACGGGAAAGGGCTGCCACCTCGACGCCGCGATGGTGGAGGGGGCTCTCGGCGCCATGACGCTTGAAGACCGCTCGATCCTTTTCATCGAAAACGTCGGCAACCTCGTTTGCCCGGCCGAGTTCGATCTCGGCGAAGCCCACAAGGTGGCGATCCTCTCGGTGACGGAAGGGGAGGACAAGCCCCTCAAGTACCCCGACATGTTCCACGCCTCGGACCTCATGATCATCAACAAGTCGGACCTTCTCCCCTACGTGAAGTTCGACCTCGAAAAGGCCCGGGAATACGCCCGCCGAGTCAACCCGAAGATCAAGATTCTCGTCGTGAGCGCCGCGACGGGCGAAGGGCTCGACAAGTGGCTCGCCTGGGTGAAGGCGGAACTCGTGGTGGCCTCCCTCTGAGGCTGCCGACACGACCCGTCCGAACGATGAAGGCGATCCTCCGAGCGTCGTGTTGAAAGAACGCGACGCTTCGGAGGATTTTTCGACGTGCGACCCGAATTCCGAACGAACAACGTCCGGGCCGCGCGACTTTCCGGAGGCGTCGCTTCGAAACGAGCAACGCCTTCCGATCCCCGAGGAGACCGCCGCCGTGAAGCACTCGGAAAACCCGAACACCTCCCTGCCGCAGAACACTCCCGATTCTCGGGATTTCCACGGCTCTGTCGAAGCCCGCATCGTGCGCGTCACGGGGCTCGTGCAGGGCGTGGGCTTTCGCCCGACGGTCTACCGCATTGCGGCCGCTCTCAATCTGGCGGGCCGCGTCTGGAACGACGAAGCGGGTGTCGGCATTCGCCTCGAAGGTGATGCGTCGTCGCTCGACGCTTTTCCCGATACGCTCCTTGCGGAAAAACCTCCGTTGGCCCGCATCGATTCGATCGAGACGACCCAAGCTCTCCCGGAAGGGCTTGAAGGCTTCTCGATTTCGGAAACCCATGCGGGCGGTCGCGTCACCGCCTCGATCACGGCGGACGCGGGAACGTGCGACGCGTGCTTCGAGGACATGTTCGCGTCCTCCAATCGTCGCTACCGCTATCCTTTCACGAACTGCACCCACTGCGGTCCTCGCTTTACGATCACGCGCCGGTTGCCTTACGACCGGCCGCAAACGTCGATGTCGAAGTTTCCGATGTGCCCCGCGTGTCTCAAGGAGTACGAGGATCCTTCGGATCGGCGCTTTCATGCACAACCCAATGCCTGCCCCGCGTGCGGGCCGGAATTGAAACTGCTCCTTCCGACGGGGGAACCCGCAGAGCTCCTTCCCGAAGACGCGGGCGACCCCGTGCGGGCGGTTGTACGCGCGCTCAAGGCGGGCCTCACCGTCGCTTTGAAGGGGCTCGGGGGCTTTCATTTGGCGTGCGACGCGCGGAATGCCGAAGCCGTTGCGCGTTTGCGCTCCCGCAAGCACCGCGACGAAAAGCCCCTGGCGGTAATGGGGGCGTCCGTCGAGGCCCTTGAAAAGTATGTGGTCTTCACGCCCGAGGAAAAAACGCTTCTCACCTCGCCCGCGCGTCCGATCGTGCTCGCCCGGAAGCGAACCGCCGAAGGGATGGGCGAAGGAGTGCAAGAAACGAATGCGCTCAAGGACACTCTCACGGATGCCGAATTCGATGCGCGGCTCGAAGGCGTCGCCCCCGGTCTCACCGACATCGGGGTGATGCTTCCCTACACGCCGCTTCACGCGATGATCTTTCACACCTTTGCGGGCGAACCCGAGGGGACCGCGTGGATGCACGACGCGAGTGTTGAGGAGCTTCTCGTCATGACGAGCGCGAACCCGGGCGGGGAACCCTTGGTGACGCAAAACGACGAAGCCGTCGAGCGTTTGGGTTCCATGGCGGATTTCATTCTCGTACACAACCGCGACATTCTCCTTCGATGCGACGACTCCGTCGTTCGGGTGGCGGACGAGAAGCCCCTTTTCATTCGCCGCTCCCGCGGGTTCGTGCCCGAAGGCATCAAAACGGGCGTGCGCGATTTGCCGTGCGTCTTGGCGCTCGGGCCGTACCTCAAGTCGACCTGCGCGATTTCGCGCGGGGACGAAATCGTCCTTTCGCAGCACATCGGGGACCTAGAAAACCGTTCGACCGAACGGGCGCTCGAAGAAGCGGTCGAGCATCTCGAAAGCATTCTCGACGCTCGACCCGAAGCCGTTGCGTGCGACTTGCACCCCGACTTTTTCTCGACGCGCTTTGCGCAGGAGCTTGCGGCCGAGCGGAACCTGCCGCTCATTCGCGTCCCGCACCACGCGGCCCACGTCGGGGCCGTGATGGCGGAAGCGGGCCTGACGGGGAAAACGCCCGTTTTGGGCCTTGCCTTGGACGGTGTGGGTCTCGGACCGGTTCTCGAAGGCGGCTACTCGGCCGACGTCACCTCGATCTGGGGCGGAGAACTGCTTCTCGCGGGGGCGACGGGGTTCGAACGACTCGGGACGCTGCGAAGCCTGCCGCTTCCCGGGGGCGACCGGGCCGCGCGGGAACCCTGGCGCATGGGGGCGGCCGTTTTGACGGAGCTCGGACGCGAAGCGGAAATCGCGCGGCGCTTTGCGGGGCACGTCACCCCGCAGAGGGCGGAGATCCTCGTGCAATTGATCCGAAATCCGCGGCTCACGAAGCACACGACCTCGACGGGTCGGTGGTTCGATGCGGCCGCGTCCCTTCTTGCCGGGGTCGCGGTGCAGCACGACGAGGCAACGGCCGCGATGCGGCTCGAAAGTCTTGCGGCGCGCTCGAAGGCGTCCTTTGCGGATTCGGAATTGGACGCGCTCGTGCGCGTCGCGGACCGGGGCGTTTTGGATCTTCTTCCCCTTATGGATCGGCTCCTCGACGGGCGCGACCGGGGCGAGTCGCCCGAAGACGGGGCGCTTCTCTTTCACCTCGCGCTCGTTCGGGGGCTCGTGCGGTGGGTGGGCGAGATTCGTGCGGCATGCACGGATACCCCCATGGACCCGACGCACGTCGTCCTCTCGGGCGGATGCTTTGCGAACCGTTTCCTCGCCGCAGGCGTGGTACGGGGGCTCGAAGCGCTGGGGCTCGAAGGACTGCTGCCTCGGAAAGCCCCTGCGGGCGACGGGGGCGTCGCGGCGGGCCAAGCGTGGTTGGCGTCGCGCATCCTGGAAGAGGCGAAAGCGACGGGTCTTCCCCCGGCGGACTACGCCTTTCGGACGGACCGAACGCTCGGGGCGCCTTGATGCCTCGCCCGAACGACGGAGTCCCGAGCATGCGTCTTCTCGGCAAAAGGACGGAAGACAAGCGCGCCGCAAGTGCGTAGGATTAAAGACGAAGCCGAGGAAAGTGCACGAAAGAGGACGGCCCTCGAAGAATCCCCCGAAAGAATCCGACATCGGAACGCACCCCCGAGGACTCGTATCGAAAGAGATCGGGAACCTCGGGCGGACGACGCTCCGCATGGCATACCGACAAGCGTTAAGGAATTTCGTTTATGTGTTTGGCGATCCCCGTACAACTCAAAACCGTTTCGCCCGACGGCCTGACGGCTCTGGCCGACGCGGGCGGCATTGAAAAGACGGTCGACGTTTCGTTGATCGACACTCCCAAGGCGGGCGACTGGGTGATTCTTCACGTCGGGTTCGCCTTGAACCGCATCGACCCGAAGGAAGCCGAAGAAACGCTGAAGCTCCTCGCGCAAACGGCGGGTTCCGCCGCGTCCGATCGCTCCCCGGAGGTTTGATCGTGAAGTACGTTACCGAATACCGCGAAAGCGAAACGGCTCGGGGCTTGGCGGAAGCGATCCGTCGTGCGGTACGGCCCGAGAAGACCTATCGCTTCATGGAATTTTGCGGCGGGCACACGCACGTCCTTTCCCGCTGGGGCCTGAGCGACATTCTGCCTCCGAACGTTCGAATGATCCACGGGCCGGGTTGCCCCGTGTGCGTGCTTCCGATCGGGCGAATCGATCAGGCGATCGAACTTGCGCTCGAGCACCGCGTGATTCTGGCCACGTACGCCGACACGATGCGCGTACCGGCTTCCGGAGGAAGGAGCCTCTTTCAGTGCCGCGCCGCGGGGGGCGATGTACGTATGGTCTATTCGCCGAGCGACGCCTTGAAGCTCGCGCGCGAAAATCCCGACCGCGAGGTGGTCTTCTTTGCCATCGGGTTTGAGACGACGACGCCCCCGACCGCGGCCGTCGTCAAGCAGGCGGAAGCCGAAAATCTCACGAACTTCACCGTTTTCTGCTCGCACGTGTTGACGCCCGCGGCGATGGAGCACATTCTCCTTACCGCCCCCTCGCGCCCCGACGCTCCCGTCTTGGACGGTCTTGTCGGGCCCGCGCACGTTTCGACCGTGATCGGCTCGAACCCCTACCTCCCCTTTGCCGAGAAATGGGGCAAGCCCGTCGTCGTGGCGGGGTTCGAACCCTTGGACATGCTGATGGCGATCGAAATGCTCGTTCGTCAGGTGAACGAGGGGCGAGCCGAAGTCGAAAACGAATTCAGCCGCGCCGTTACGCCCGAAGGGAACGTGAAGGCGCAGGCCCTGATGCGCGAAGTCTTCGAAGTGCGCGACGCTTTCGAGTGGCGAGGGCTCGGTACGGTTCCGAAATCCGCGTTGAAATTGCGCGAAGCGTACGCGCGTTTTGATGCCGAGAAGCGCTTCGAGTTGAAAGAACGCCACGTTGCCGACAACAAGGCGTGCAGTTGCGGCGCGATCCTGCGCGGCGAGAAGACGCCCGAACAGTGCGTCCTTTTCGGTACGGTTTGCACGCCGCAGCACCCGATCGGTGCGTGCATGGTTTCGAGTGAAGGCGCGTGCGCCGCGGCTTGGGCCTACGGTCGCCGTACGAGCGCGAGCTGAAGCGAATACGCTTTGCCATAACAAACATTCCAAGCGCGCCGGGGGCGAACAACGAAGAAGCCCCGGCACGCCGTCCCGAGGAAAATTAAAGGAGGTACGAATCATGGCCGTCAAATCCGGATATCGCCGAGCGCTCGACATTCGACGCGGCGTCGTCGACATGACGCACGGCTCGGGCGGTCGAGCGACGGCGGACCTCATCCGCGAACTGTTCGCGAAGCACTTCTCGAACGACTACCTCAACGAAGGGCACGACGGGGCGGTGATGCCGCCCCTGACGAGTCCCGTGGCGGTGTCCTGCGACGCGCACGTCGTGAAGCCCCTCTTTTTCCCGGGCGGCGACATCGGGTCGCTTGCCGTCTGCGGCACCGTGAACGACGTGGCGGTCTGCGGCGCGAGGCCCCTCTACATCGCCGCGACCTTCATTCTGGAAGAGGGCTTTCCGCTTGCGGACCTCGATCGAATCGTCGCCTCCATGGCCGAGGCCGCCCGCGAAGCGGGGGTGCTCGTCGTGACGGGGGACACCAAGGTCGTCGAAAAGGGGCACGGCGACGGGATTTACATCACGACGACGGGGATCGGCGAAAAACTCACCGACCGCTCGATTTCGGGGCGCGCCGCGCGCCCCGGGGACCGCATCCTCATTTCGGGAACGATGGGGGACCACGGTACGGCTATTCTCTCGCAGCGCGAGAACATGTCGTTCGGCACGACCATCGAAAGCGATTCCGCCCCCTTGAACCGCATGGTGGAAGCAATTCTCAAAGCGGCTCCGAACACGCACGTCCTGCGCGATCCGACGCGCGGGGGGCTCGCCACGACCTTGAACGAAATCGCCGTTCAGAGTTCGGTCGGGATGGTGCTTGACGAATCGAAGATTCCCGTGCGCCCCGAAGTCGCCGCCGCGTGCGAATTCCTGGGACTTGATCCCCTCTACGTCGCGAACGAAGGGAAACTCATCGCGATCGTTCCCGAAAACGAGGTCGACGCGGCGCTCGCGGCGATGAGAAGCGACCCGCACGGCGCGAATGCGGCCGAGATCGGCGTCGTTACGGAAGAAAACGCCGGGCGCGTTGAGATGACCACCCTCATGGGCGGACGTCGCAACGTCGACTGGCTCGAAGGCGAACAGCTGCCGCGCATCTGCTGAAAGCGAAGCGCCTCCAACCCTAAAGAACGTGCTCGCCCGAGCGATCGGGGAGCACGTTTTTCGTCCCGGGGATCCGGTCTGCCGGATTCGGTTTTTTCGGGTATGGATATATGGAAAATTCAGTGTTATTAATACGGCCGATATTTAGTTTACATCAAGCGCACAACTTTTCTTGCGCATACTGGACGT
>OGJP01000623.1_pt1 | contig 14435 bp, 17 predicted proteins | sample 1572311 | NCBI WGS metagenome assembly OGJP01 (sample SAMEA2582093, study PRJEB24529) | metagenome | biome: Human gut stool | place: China | collected 2011
TGTTGTTGCTTCTTCAATTTCTTCCTTGTTCATCGCCGTATCACTCGGAGACGAGCTTCCGTCCCACTTGGTATCAATGGATTCCTGCACTTCCACAGCAGACATGGCGATTTCACTGGAAGATGATTCACCGTTCCATTCTGTGTTGATTGACTCCATGATCTCTGCTCGACTCATAGATGTGTCTGCTCCACCGCTGCCGCCTCTAAAAAGCTCATAGAAGCTGTCATCTAAGGTATCTTCAAACACATACGATTTGAACTCAGATCTTAATGCATCCAGATCTTCCTGAAGTGCGTAAGCTCCACTTCCGCTGACAATCGTTACTTCTGCAGCATTGCTTACCTCTGTGTAAAATTCCATGAGAATCGTAGCTGCATGTAAGCCATTGTAGGCAGGCATATAATCCCACTGTTCATTCACTGCTACAGCTACGGCATATAAGATTTCTCCCTCTTCCGGATCCTCTGCAAATACACCAACCTCTTTAACGTAATACCCATGATTCAAGCTCTGAGTCTCTGCAAAATTAGATATTACGAATTTCAGATAAACCGTACTGTCATTCACAACTGCCACTTCATTGATCGGCATCTCCTGCCTCTGATTTTTAAGATTCGTGAGACCTGTCAATACTTCTCCATCTGAATAGGATCCATCTCCTGCGGCAGCCTTGGTAAACTTAATTGCAGCCTGTCCTGCCTGTGCTTTTGCTATCAGATTTAATCCTTGTTGTGTAAGGATTGCTGCACCAAATGCGGCCATTTACTTCACCTCCCGTATAATTGTTTTTGCATATGGAACAACCGCAGCAATCGTGTGTGCGGATCCATTCACAATTATTTGTGTTTTATAACAGCTATCAATCACTGTTGCCGAGGTCGGTATCAAGGCAACTGCAGCATACTCAGATCCATGTACTTTCCTTTGGACCTCATAGCTGTTATCAATTACTGTTTTAGGAACTGACACAGCACCAGCGGTCACATACATTTTTGTATTGACATTCCGATGGACTTCTATCGTTTTCAGCCATGATCTGGTATTTTTCACCCGACGAATCATTGAAGAAAACTTTTCTATCATTTCTGGTGTCAGCAACGCATCCGTGATAACTTTGAAATAATATGGTTTATCTCCGTATTCCCACCATTCCTGAACGGATCCGCTGCCAAATACAATAGATACCAGTTCTTCAACTGCGGCCGGTGTACCGGCACTCATATACCAGATCATGGTATATTTCACTAACTTGCGTTTTGCTTCTAACGACAGTTGTTCATCGTAATACTGCGTATTCAACTCTGCAGCCAGAAGATCCAACACCTGTTCAGATGCAAGATCAATGGCTGCATATATACTTATGTAGGAACAATGCTCCAACAATCTCTGCGTGGCTCTTTGAAGCGCATAGCCCAATGCCTGTGTCTTTTCTTTCTCTGCCAAAGATGCCGGAAGGATGTTGACAATATTGCTGTCATAAAATTTAATCATCTTCTATCCCTCCATACATGACATTGATCGTACCTGCCACAGCAATTGTATTGTTCTGTAAAACTGTATGTACCGGACTTCGGATGTCCACTCGCTTAGCCCCAGCTTCCATGATCTTCTGAATTAAATAAGACGGGTTAATATCCCGTCCTATCTTCTCCATCTGCCATATGTTATAGACTTCAATGGCAGTATTAACGGCAGCCTGAATTGTGCCGGCTGCCGTCTTCTTGCTGTTCGCTATGTAATAAGTCAGATCAATATTATATTCCTGTTTTTCAGGTGCTCGGATCGTAACGTGATCCGTCAACGGTCTTATCTTTCGATCATTCAGATGATCAGATACCTTCTGCAGTAGTGCATCCTCTGGCAGCTTCCCACCATCGCAGATTACATACACTACAACTTCTCCGGGTGCTGGAGTCTGTACAACTACATCGCTGATAGAAGCGTCTGCTTCTTTCGCAAAATACTCATAAGCTCCATCTGGTCCCGCTGTGGAATAGGTATCCGGCACACTGTATACACGCTCCCGAAGGCTATCATCATCTTCAATATCGGCTCCGCCGTAAGTAGTTACCATGTTTTCTACAGTCACTACATATGGCAACGTATTCACAATGATATTCAGCTCTCCTGGTGCAAAATCGTTACCCTGGATGCCTGTCTGTGTGCAAGTAGCCGCCACAGTTACCTGCTGTTCTCCAGCCTTAATCTCTGCATATTCATCCGTAGAGAAAAAAAGATCATTGCCATTCGTGACTCTACAGCCAAGTGGGATCGCAACAGCGAATGGATATACCGTTTCAATAGAAAACCGTAACACAGTAGATGCTGCCGATGCCTGAAGCCTGGTAATGCCTCTCAATGCTGCCAGGTTATCCAGATATTCCCCGGTAGCATATTTCAGGAAGCTCATCTTGCCTGCATAATCTGCATACTGCATAGCCTGATAGATCTGCATTGTACAGGCATACATGATCAATCTGTACGGATCTGCCTGCCCAAGCGAAACATCTTTTCCTGTAAGTTCCTTATATTTTTCCTGATAATCAGCGATCATCTGATTCATTGTCTCTTCGACAGTAGCATCATCTATGAAGCTGATATCCGGGAAGTTTTCTGTAACTACACTCATCAATGCCCCTCCGATTTTCTGAAATGTATGATCGGAATAAGTACCCCTTCCATGTTGCCTTCAAAATCAATTGATTCTACGGTCACTCTCGGTTCATAGGTTTCCACTTTCTCAATGATTTCCAGGGACAACATGTTCTTTGCGATCTCATATGGATAACCCACTATTTTGTCAATGTTGATTCCGATATCCCGATCAAGAGCCTGTGTCCCAGATACTATAGACAGAAGTGTTTCCAGACACAGCTTAACGTCCTGAAATTCTTCCATAGTGAATCCACTGGAATCCAAATCAATGTGATATTCCATGCCATCCTCCTAAACGTATTCTCGTAAAGTTAAACTTACTTTTGCCGACACAAGATCTCCATTTTTGATAATGTTATCCCAGGTCTCACTGACGCTGGTAATTCTCCATTTCTTTGATCCAACCTTTTTACCACCAATTACAAAGGTAAAATAATCTCCGCTCTCTGCAGCTTCCTGAATACGCTCCAGGGTTTTCCTTGGCCGAATCCCATGCATAGAAGACAAATAGATGCTCATCGACACTTCCTGCAAATCCGGTCCCAGAAACTCTGCTTCTGCTTTTCCACCTATTACCTGATGCTCAGCCCATCGTCCACTGACCTTCCGGTTCATCCCGGAAAAAGTTAGAACCTTGTTGCTGCTCACCTCAAATGTAATTAAACTTCCAAGATTTCCTACAAGTGCCATGTTCGTCTCCTAAATAGTATGTGGTAGTCCCAACTGATCCTCTATGCGTTCTATCCGTTTCATCAGATCCTCTATGGTGATTTCACCGTAGGAACATTTCAAAGTAATGTCATCCGCCTCAACAGATACACTCTGCGCTTTCAGCACACTCTCTACTCCAAGTGTCAGCTCCGCATTAGCTGACTTCAGTGTAATCAAAGAATTGGCATTCAATGTAAGCTGCTCCGTTTGCAGTTGATAATGCCCGCCTGTGCACACCAGATATGCTCTATCATAGTCTTTCCGGTACCCGATATTGGCTTTTGGCTGGCTGCCGCCACCGTAATAATTTCCCAGAACGAATCCTTTGCTGGATCCATTATCCATGTGCAGAGTCACCACTCTGTCTCCAATCTTCGGCATTGAATACTCCTGATTCAGTGCCATCATCGGAAGCGGCAAAGAAGAACTTCGGCTGTCCTCATAAGCAACCTTTACCCGCCCTTCTGAAGGATACACACTGGTAACTCTTCCGATTCTTATTGCCATCTCATTATCCTCCTACAGGAATCCATAATTTTTCTCCTGGCCAGATCCAGTGACCATTGCTGGAACTGCTCTTTCCATGTTCCTTTGCAGTGGTCTCGATCGTATCCGTATTTGCATTGTAGATTACCGAATATTTGGAGCCGGATCCATAATATTTCTTGGCAAGAGCCCATAAGGTATCACCGGATACAACCGTATACCATTGACCGTCACCTGCTCCTGATGCTGCAAGTGCAGCAACTCTGATTGGCTTCTGGACTTTATGCAATGTAAGCTGCATCGTATATCCACTGGATCCAATACTGTGCTTTACTTTGTCTACATAGTATTTACCGTTTATCGCTTCAAGCCCTGTAATGTTCACACATAATGTGGCTATGATCCTGATATCTGCCCGAATCGTAAGCGTCAGTGTCTCCATCTTCCGGTTCGCTTCGTTCACCTTGGCAGCTGCCTGAAGCTCCGCGTCATACTGGCTGTTAGCCTGTACATTGATGCTGTACATCCGGCCTTCCTCACCCATGCTTACATTGATGCTGTCATCAATATCTGGATTGGTGTAATTCAGATCCACACCCGTGTAAGTTCCTTCGATGGTCTCGTTATATTCCCACTTGATCATCTCAGACTCATCAATCGTCAATACGGATCCTTTTTCTTCATACTTTACCAAATCAAAGATAACAATCTTATGGTTATAGACTTTCATACCAAGTCCATACTTTTCCGCAAGCCCGTATAGGAACGCGCTGTCAGTCTGTTTGCTCTGTTCTAGCTCTTCAACCTGAATATCATCAGCCTCATACACCAAAGTCACACAGGCGGCGTCTGCGATCCTCGCAGCGATATCTCTGACGGTCGTTTTTTCCCATGTATTTGTCCGTGGAAGCGCTTTGAAGTCATCCATAGCGGGCACACTCACTGCAGATAACACACAGCTTAAAGGTCTGCCTGAAAAGCTGATATCATCCATGATAAAGTTTCCACAGTTAAAAACCTCTTCGGATGATTTCTTTCTCCAGTTTTTCAGATTGATCTTTACCCCAAAGGCTGCTCCCCGCTGCGGCTTATATTTTCCGATCCAATGTTTGTCAATGTCATGCATGGATACAGATATGCTGTCCGATTCTCCATTTGACACATCTGTGTATGATAAGGATTCCGCCGTCTCTGCAATGATCTTTCCCAACTTTGGATTCGGTGTACCAATGATCTGCACACCTGTTTGACTTTCACTTCCTGATGCCCCTATGGAAGGAATTGCCAGCTGCTCCCCTGGCCAGATCCAGTGTCCATGATTCGATGATTTCTTTCCATGGCTTTTTGCTGTTGACTCAATGATTTCCTTGTTGGCATCATAGATAATCGTATACTTTGCTCCCGATCCATAATATTTCTTGGCAAGAGCCCATAATGTATCGCCGGATCTGACCGTATAAGTACCGGATCCTGATGCCGCCGATCCGTTTCCGGCAGCCGTTCCACCGCCAAGCTGTCTTTTTATTGTTCCGTCATAATCAACGGTCAAGCTGACTTGTCTTGGAATTGCCATCATTGTCTCCAATCTGGAAGAAAGTCATCATCTTTATCTGGCTTATCCTTTATTTCCAAAAGCACACCTTCCGGAAACACAAAGTAATCAAGATGCTGCTGATTGTTCCCCATCAAAAAAGAGGTGTACAGTTCATCGCCGTATACCTCTTTTGCTATGATATCCCAGGTATCCCCGGATTTTGTCTTATAAACCTTTGCCATGCTGCCTCCTATCCAAAAGCCACACGACCATGATTCTTCAAATACCTATCCATCATGTCTTCAAATTCATCCTGTGAAATCCTGAGTGCATCCGTCAGATCATCCTTGTTCGGTGCCGATCCGTAGAATTGTAATACCGGACTGTACTCTATGGACGGTGACGATGCCCCATCCAGCGATGCTGAATCAAGCCTGTGCTCCATTCCCAGAAGCCTTCCAGTCTGCTCCCATAAAGAAATCGCATTCCTACTTCCATCAATTGGAATCGCCATTTCTGGATTGTTCTCCGCAAACCAGGTAAGTTCCGGTGATGTAGCAAGACCGCCATTTGCACGATGATTGATATACTCATCAAGCTGTTCACTACTACGAAATGCATTGACATTGATTTCCGATGAAGGAATACCTATGTTCTTACTTCTGATACCATTTGCAACCAGATCATAATATACCGGAATCGTGATATCCACACCTTCACCGAGTCCAGTTTTAATCGACTCCAGAATATAATCAACATTTTCTTGGATATCTTCCATCGCTCCATCATCCGTCATAGCATCCATGATCTCATAGGGGATCGTAGAACCGGCTTCCTGCGCCAAAGCAATCAGTGTGGCATATTCTTCATTATCACTCAGATCATGCCCGATCAGCTCCCACAGTGCGCCTTGATCGCCGGATACCGCTCCAATAGAGTAGATATTATTGATCGCATTAGTTATCTCATCCGGAATGGTCTCTCCAGCATCTTGGTATTCAGCTGCAACATCTTTTAACTGCTGCAGCTGAGTCTGCATGGAATCATACAGATCTCCTAATGCAAGACTGTCAGATCTGCTAATATTGAATCCGGATTGTATGTTCTGTAGGACTGTCTGGAGTCCTTGTTGCCAATCCTGTGGGCTACTATATCCCTTCTTCATCAACGATTCTATTTCAGTGCTGATGCTCTCGTTCATAGTAGCAATATTGTCTGTAAGAACGTCACTATAGGCACTCATGACCGTGTCTGCCTGGAAGGATGCACTACGGACATTCAGATCTGCAATGTTCTTCAAATACTGTTCCTGCGCCAGTGCAATTCCTGATTGAAATTCATCATCAGACAAATCTCCAGAAGCATGCGACGCTGATAAAGCGGCATAACTCTTTTCATAGCTGTCTGTATATGCCTGCTTTGCCGTTTCAATCTCACTTGCAATTTTCTCCTGCAGATCCAAGAAAGAATCTGCTGAGAGTCCGGATCCGCTGCTATAATCCATCTGAAGAACGGATAACGCCGCATCAAACTCTCCTGTTGCAAGGTTCTTCTGAACTTCTGCCATCTTAGCCTGAAGATCTGCAATCTGAGTGATCTCCGATGCATCAAGTACATTGTCTGCAAATGCCTCGTTGACTGCTTCACTCAGGCTCTGTCCCAGGGAAGTCATCTCATCATAGGAGTTCTGGTAAAACTGGTTTACCTTCGATGCAATATCAGCTCCTTCATCACTCTCTCCAAGTGTAACAGCAAGATTTAGCGATACTGCATACTGTGACTGCTGCACGTATTCCTTGGCAGCCTGTACATAATCATCTACTGTTGTCTTATAAGATTCCTGTTCATCCGGTGTCAATTCCATTCCAATTGATACCATCCAGTTCATCTTATTAAGATCTGCAACGGCATTTTCAATGGTTCCTGAAATCTCATCCAGCTCGCCAAATTCATCCAGTGCTTTTTTCACACCAGAAAGGCTCTTGGAATCAACAATATACTCAGCAACTGCCTGAATATCTTTCATCGACAATGCAATATTTCCAAAGTGTTTTTCGAGACTGCTGTTAGCAAGCCCCTGTTCATAGCTCTTGTATGCATTAACTGCCCCAGTCAAAGCACCAATAGCAACTACCATTCCCAATACAATTTGGGTCGGTGCGCTCAAAGCTGTAAGCCCAACAAGAGCATTTGTAAGATGTACGATTGAAGATGATATTTTGTAAGTGATCAATGCAGATCCTACTCCAGTAATCATTCCAATTACTACATCTTTGTTATCGACACACCATTTACCAACCGATTTAAGCACACCAAAGAATGATGTTATGGGCTTACTATACTTTTTCACATTCCGCTGCAATGTCGGAATCTCTGTACTGATATTCCTGATCCACTTAGCCGCGCCATTGGAGCTTCCCATGAAGTCTGTAAGACCGGATACTTTTTTAGTGATCATATCAATAGCATCAACATATGGTTCTCTCAGCTCATCATAAGCAACAATGCCAAGTTCCTGCATTGTATTTTTCAAGATCTGAACCTTGCTCTCTGCAGTCTCATACCGTTTTCCCGCTTCTATTGCAAGTGCGGTATTCTCTTCCCAAGCATTATTACCTACCTCGATTGCTCTGTCTAATACATCATGAGCGTTAGCCAACGCAAGTACCGTATTGGACAATCGTACTTCATTGATCCCCATATCATTCAACACAGCAACCGCTGATTTGCCATTACGTTCCGTGTTGTTCAGACCACCAACAAAGGCCGACAGTGCTTTTGTCGCATCTTCGTTAAACAACTCTTTGAACTGCTCGCCTGTCATATTAGCCACAGATGCATAGTTTTCAAGACCATCGCCAAGCTCTGTCGCAAGCTGCATCTTCTTCAACAGCTTGGACATTGTGGATCCACCAGATTCTGCATAGATACCAACCGCACTCATAGCCGTGGACAAGGACACTACCTGTGCCTCTGTCAGACCTACTTGTTTTGCTGATGATGCCAGCCGCAGCGACATCTCTGTAATATCATCTTCAGTCGTGGCAAACTTGTTACCAAGGTCAACGATTGTAGATCCCAAGCGTTCCCAGTTACTGATTCCAGATTTATCAGTATCTGCCATACCCATGATATTTGCGAATTTTGCAAGTCTGGTCGCAGCATCTTCCGCACTCAGATTGGTGGATACATCCATGTTAATCATAGTCTCCGTGAAGTCAGTTAAGCTATCTGTCGCAGTACCAAGCTGTCCGGCAATCTCCGTGACCTTTGCAATATCTGAAGCACTGGATGGAATCACTCTTGTCATATCGAGAATATCTTGCCGCAGCTTCGCGTACTGAGCATCTGTTGCATCAACAGTCTTTTTGACTCCTGCAAAAGCACTTTCAAATTTAGATCCATACTTAATAGATGCAGCTGTTGCTGCTCCAATTGCCACAGTTGCAACTCCTGCTGCAGTTGCAACTACGTTGAAACATTTTTTTCCGACACCTACAATTTTGTTGAATCCTTTATCTAGCTTCGTAAAATCGCGGTCCATGGTCTTCATGGTGGCACTGAATGCCGCTAGGCTTCCCTTTGTAGATGCCAGAGCCATATTAAACGATTTATCAATAATTCCGGCGATTCTTATAGCCAGCTTGTATTCTTTTCCGTTCGTCGACAACCTCCGACACCTCCTGTATCAGATCCAATAATTCTGATACAGGCAGGGAATATAGATATTCTATCCCTGCCTGTATCGTCATTGATAATTGAATTATAATTTTCCGCAACTTTGGAAGATCTTCCGGGCTTATTCCAATCCGAATAAAAAACCCATGACTCTGTTTTTCACCTTCATCATTTCTCTCGGTGGCATTCCTGTAAAGAACTCTACAGGCTGCTTTGCCGCTCTGGATGCAAAATAGGCTGCATATTCCACGGACACTTCCGGCATTACATCAATACCAGGTGATACCCTTTTCATGATCTTATTTACTGCGATCATATCTGCACCCGTCAGATCATCCATACCTGAAAGGTCAATCTCCGTATAGGATTTGCCTTCAAAAATGTACGGTTTCTTAAACTTGATCACAAGACTCTCTTCTTCCGGATCCTCGATCTGATCAGCCATTAAAACTTCCATATCTTTTTCCATCAGCTATATGCCCTCACTTTCTCCAGCAAATCTTTTTCATTTACGATAAACACAGAGTTCAACTTGTCATATTCCAGCTTTTTCGTACCATCAACCTCAATGAGAATATACAAAAGTTCCAGTGTGACGCTGGATCCCATCTGTTTTCCCTGTTCATAGTTTCCTGGTGTAAAGCTTTTCAGACGACCTCTCTCTACGATACGCATACCTTTATAATCCAGTGCACCGGTTGCTTTTACCGTGCTCTGGGCAGATGCTCTGAACGTCAGATCAACCATAGAAGACGGATCCATCAAAGAGAAGATATCTTCATCCAAAATACGGAACGGAACCTCCTGTGTCATGGAGGAATAGGATCCTGGAACAGAAGTTTCATAGGTTCCAAGGATTCCGGCTCCTGACACCTCCTCTGTGATTGCATCAAACGTAGGAAGTGTTACAGCTCCGGATACACCGATAAGAGCGTTTCCATTGTTGTATACATTGTAATTATTGATAATTTCCGGTACATTCGTAATGCTACTCATACTTACTCACCTCCACCTAATGCCGTCTCAATCATAGACGGATCAAATTCCAGAATATTCAAGATATCTTCAGCCGGAGTATATGGAGCCAAGTACTGCCGGAATACGATCCTTCCATCCAGAACCTGATTCAGTGGATTGTCAGCCTGATCGTATACCATCTTTATTCCGGCACATTTTCCCATGGATGTGAGGCTGTTTCCGCGTACATTCTCTGTATCCACAATGCTCTCGATCAACCGGTAATTTGCCGGGTTGTCCACCTTTTCCATGTATCTTGTAATGAAACTGTTTCCCCACCAGGAGAAGAATCTTCTGCAGCAGATCCAACGGTCCTTTGGATCTGTCACATCCGGATACGCTGCAGTGTTGTTTCCCCATGCCTTGTATCCATTCAGATTCAGGGCAGTAACAACTCCGATTGCGTTCAGCTCATTTCCTTGCGGATTGTCCAGAAGGATTTCTGTTCCATCTGCCAACACCGTAGCACTGATCGGCAGCGAATGATTGGACGGGGACAGATTTGGCACATTGTCATTCTGATAGTCCGTATAGGCTACCAGTGCTGCATACATGGCGGAATATGCCATATCTTTTCTTGCATATTTAACTTTCGGCCAGAGCAGGATTGCATGTTCTGATGTAATACCAGAATCTGCTTTCGCCTGCTCTACATCGGTGTACTTAGTCACAGTCTCCGTGTCCAAATCGATAAGGCATTCACAGCGAAATAAGCCGTTGATATCCATACACTTATTGACAAGTGCGATACCAACAGAAGGATCCTGTGTCCATCCCGGTGCCAGAAGCAGCCCCGGAGTCAGGCCAAATGCCGGATATACCTTGCGCACAAGCTCAAAACCGGTCTCAATTCCAGTATCAACGTCATAGGATCCAATCACATCAGATGCTTTGACCTTCTTCGGATCCAATTTTTTACCAGTGACCCGAAGCGGATCTGTGTTACCTGTAAGCATAGTGAATACCATGCAGCCATCATCGTTGTAATCAACGGTATAATCTGTATCCAGTTCCTTTCCAGCAACTGTAAGTCCTTCCTGAAGCACACCCTTTACTTCCGATACTGCCTGTCCGTCAACCACCGACAGTTCCTCTGTATACTCAGCTGTATGTTTCTCCGGATCCAATACATTACATAACACTACCGGTCCAACTCCAAATGCCTTGAAAAAAGCATCCATAGCCTGACAAAGTGTATATGATTCATAATCATCTGAATAACCAAGATTCTGTACTGCTTCTGCAAAAGTCTTGCAAAGAAACAGCTGATTGGTTGCTGCTTTCGGATTAGCTGCCAAATTGACAGGTGCTGTTCCAAAGATCACCGGCACACCATTTTCAAGCATTACCGGAGCAGCAACGTTTGTCGGATTCTCCTGAATCCGAATGCCATGTTTATATGCCATCTTTTTTCCCTCCTGAGAATTTCTTTAATACCTGTGAACAGATTGTGCCAAGCACACTCTGTTCTTTTCCAAGCTCCTTCACTGCAGCAGGCACGCCACTCAAAGGAACAAATAGCCGTTTCATCGGTGGATAATCATCGCAGCATTTCTGTACCTTATCCGGTAAAATACCGTTATGAAATACAGTAGAATGTTTAATGATTCCCATAAGAGAAGGACCAAGATACATTAAGTTCCCTGGTCCTTCCGGTTCTTTAACAGTTGACTTCTCATCAGTTAATTCAACTGCATTTTTTTCAATTGATTTTTCTTCATTCAAGTCAGTGGATCCTCCCTTCTGACTGCTGCTATATGAAACTTCATATGACAGGCTCCAAAATGATACGGATAATAATTATCCTCCTGTAATGCCCATTGGAAATCCCCCACATATGAGGCAAGGTAATTCAAACAAGGATTTTCGCTGAATCGTTCGTATACTTTTTGTATAACGTTCGATACACCTCTATACCCTTGCGCATCTTGGTTATTATCATAAATGCCAATAACCAACACAACACTCACTGTATTGAAGCTATCCTTCCCCAATGGATTCTCGCCACTTGATAGCCTGACAATCACATACGGAGTCGGATCATCTTCCTCATCCGTTTCCTGAATCGGAATGGACTGTGCAAATACATTCATAGGGACTCGTTCGCCTGCCGGAGTCTTATACTCATATGGCTTCAAAATACGTTTGATTTCTGTTACCAGAGCATCCTGCAATTCTAACGGTGTCATCGCTTTACCTCATATATCTATAGATTTGTGTTTCAATGCTCTTTTCAAGCAGATCCATCACACCCTCATGGATTTCATCCATATACACAACTTCTTCCATCTTTGGAGTAGCCAAAGAATAAAGAGTCTCTATCGCTTCCTTCTTGGGATCTGATCTCATTTTTTTCCCTGGTACACGCTCTGCAAATGCAAGATGTCCACTATGATATTTCACTACAAATCCTTTGTACTGATCACCGCCTGTACCCATCCGGGCAGCTATCCGTTGAAGCTTTCCAGATTTTTTGCCGCGGGCCTTGATCCAACTAGGTGCACCCTTGCTTCCAGGATAATAGGTCTGCGGACGAACCTGAAAATCATATAACTCATTAGCTGTACCACGAACTGTAATAATTGCCTGCATATTCCGTGTTGTTGCTTTCTTAATGCCGTTGGAAGATTTGATATCTCTTTTGAAAACATACCGACCTTTAGTTTCTTTTACCATGGTCTTTTCAATCTGTTTGGCAGCATTATTGATAGCACTTCGGAGAACGATCTTTGATTTATCCCTTGTCATTCCAAGAGCTGCTTCGATCTTTGTTAGATCTTGCATCTCTACCTGAAAATGAATCATGTCTTATTCGCCTCCAGACTAATGGAATAGATTCCACCCTCGTCAATAGCATCTGATATGATATAACTCTTCTTATCGAGAGTCAGTGCACGTCCAACAGCTGGCAAAGGGCCAAAGTCTTCTGCCTTAACATACAAAAGGACTTCTTTCAGATATACACCATCGGCATACAAGCTTCGTTTGTATTGGTACCGCTTTTCACGATCAATCATCTCATTATTATCAATGATGCATGGAATCTCTTTCCCATTGATCACATGTGTATCTGCAAATTCATCCAGATTCATAAACACAGTCCGGTTATCCTGCTCAACCAGCTCCTTGAACGACATCATAACTTATGCTTCCTTTCGCTGCTCTGTGTCCGGAACTCTGCCGACCAAATCACCTTCTGATCCGGTCTCCGGACCTACCGCCTCACCGGCGAGACCTCCCACTGCCGTAGCCGGTCTTGCTTTTACCGGATCCGATGATGTGCCCATCCATGCAGCAGTTCCAGCATCAATCCATGCTTTCACCATATCCAGATTGTTTGCCGGAAGTTTCTGTCCAGGAGCATACTGGCGTGACTGGTACAAGATATGAGAAACCGCTCTCAGTACAAGCGGCTCCTCTACTTTTGCTTCCGTAACTTCTGCTGTCTCCGGCACAGCCTCTTCAACAGTCTCCGACACAGTTTCTACTTCTTTTTTTGCCGCCATAACAGATCCTCCTAACCAAGCAATTTAACGAGAATCTGGCTTTCTCCTGCAGCAGAAGTTTCCGCTGCATACCCTGCCGGTGTATTGGATCCTGCAGTTGCAGTGATACCAGTACCATCAAAATACACATCTGCGCCGAGCTGGATCTCTCCACTGTCGGTTTTCGGAATCTTATAGACTCCTGTCACATGGATGGATCCTTTCTCATTCGGATTGATCGATGTACCAGCCACTGCGATCCGGTGTTTGTTGAGATCAATGATCGAATTTGCTTCGATCACTGTTGCACCTGTATTTACATAATCAAGGCTCTCGCCTCTCTGCCAGTAGATAGCTTTACTCATGCTCGTTCTCCCCTTTCTATGCCAGTTCAATCTGGTTCTTTATTTCGATACCCGGATTTTTGATTGCTCCGCGGTAATCCATCACACTAATACCCCAGTCAAGATAGATATCCCATATAAAACCAAGAACTCCAGGAGCTTCCATTCTTCTGATACTGGGAATATCTTTGCCATTCAAATAATCGACTTCTACAAAGTCCGTATCATTTTTATCTCCAAGCAACCACCAAGGCATCTTATTTCCGAATCCTCCACAAAGTGCATTGATGGTCGGATCCTCCACTACGGTGATACTGTCCTTGTATGCGTACAGCGGGTTCGCTGCCTGAGTGTTGTCAGAAGTATTGATTGTCGGGCTGAAGAATAACGTATACATATCAAACTTATAACCACTTGGCACGATAATCGTTGCCGGTCTGACAATAATAGCTTCGCCAAACTGATCTTTCTGATTCTGAAGTGCAAGTATCATACCCTGAACAGCTTCTCTTGTAATACCAG
>OGJP01000624.1_pt1 | contig 14375 bp, 11 predicted proteins | sample 1572311 | NCBI WGS metagenome assembly OGJP01 (sample SAMEA2582093, study PRJEB24529) | metagenome | biome: Human gut stool | place: China | collected 2011
TTTATTTAATAGATCAACACACAATATGTAGTGTTATTTTGTGTTTTTTGATGGTTGAAATTGAGTTGAAACCTTGCTAAATCTGGAAATCAAGAGAGTTTTTATTGAGAATTATTCTCAAATTATTTTTTAATAAATTTGATCTATGTCAAGATTTTTGGCAATAAAAAAACGGACGAAAAATCGTCCGCTCTTTAAGTCATAGAAAAGAAATTAAGCTGCAACCATTACCATGGCTGGGCGAATCACTCGACCATTTAAGGTATAACCTTTTTGTAAAACGGTAGTGATTTGATTCGTTGCAAAGCCTTCTGCTGGTTGCATAGAGATAGCTTGGTGAAGATCTGGATTAAAGGTATCACCTACTGCACCAACAGGCTCGACACCAAAGCGAGAAACCGTTGAGAGTAACTCTTTTAAAGTCAGCTCGACGCCATCGAATAAGGCTTTGATATTTTCATCTTCCTTATAGGTAATTCCCTTCGGAGGATACACGATCAGTTTACCACCAGAAAGTCCTTTTCCGAAGTAGTCATTGGAATCTCCTACGAGCTCCAGTGTCAGTCCTTTCGGGATGAATGCGCCAAAGCTCTGTCCTCCGGCACCGGTACATTTTACAGTAAAGGTATCCTCCGGCAGTCCTTCCGGATAATGGCTGGTGATCTCAGAACCAAACATGGTACCAAACGCACGATTGGTATTTCTTACATCCAGCTCAATACTTCTCTTCTGGCCTTTTTCCAGCGCAGATTTGAATTCTTTAATAAGAACCTTCTCATCCAGAGTCTTTTCCAGTTCAAAGTTATATACCTGTTTTGGATCAAAGATCACTTTCTGACCTTTTCCTGCAAACGGGTTATCAAGAATCCGGCTAAAGTCAATGGTTGCCTGTCTTCCGGTTCTGTCTTCTTTGACACAAAGCATATCAGAACGGCCTACCAGTTCATCAATGGTACGGATTCCCAGTTTTGCCATGTATTCACGCAGCTCTTCTGCGATAAATTTCATGAAATTTACTACATATTCCGGTTTTCCACGGAATCTCTTACGAAGCTCCGGATTCTGAGTTGCAACGCCCACCGGACAGGTATCCAGGTTGCAGACACGCATCATGACACATCCCATGGTTACCAGCGGAGCAGTTGCGAAACCAAATTCCTCCGCTCCCAGCATGGCTGCGATGGCTACGTCACGACCACTCATAAGTTTACCATCTGTCTCGATGCGAACTTTATTTCTCAGACCATTCATCAGCAGAGTCTGATGAGTCTCGGTAAGACCAAGCTCCCACGGAAGTCCCGCATTGTGAATGGAGCTTGCCGGAGCTGCACCAGTACCTCCATCATAACCAGAGATCAGGATAACCTGTGCACCTGCTTTTGCTACACCAGCTGCTACCGTACCAACACCAGCTTCAGATACCAGTTTTACAGAGATACGTGCCTTCGGGTTTGCATTTTTCAGGTCGTAGATCAGCTGTGCCAGATCCTCGATGGAGTAAATATCATGATGAGGCGGCGGAGAGATCAGGCTCACACCTGGTGTGGACAGACGGGTCTTTGCGATCCACGGATAGACTTTTCCACCCGGCAGATGTCCGCCCTCTCCTGGTTTTGCACCCTGAGCCATCTTGATCTGAATCTCCTGTGCACTTACCAGATATCTGGAAGTAACACCAAAACGTCCACTTGCCACCTGCTTGATCGCAGAGCATTTATTCAATCCATCCGATCCGACAGTCAGACGTTCAATACTCTCACCGCCCTCACCGGTATTGGATTTACCATGGAGCTGGTTCATGGCAATAGCCAGACACTCATGGGCTTCCTGAGAAATAGATCCATAGGACATGGCACCGGTCTTAAAACGGGTCACGATGGACTCTACGCTCTCTACTTCCTCCAGAGGAATTCCCTTCTTCGGATATTTGAAATCCAGAAGGGTTCTGAGCTGTCCATGATTGTTTTCACCATCTACCAAAGAGGTATACTGCTTGAACAGATTATAGTTGCCTTCTCTGGTTGACTGCTGCAGAAGGGAAATGGTTCTTGGGTTATAAAGGTGTTCCTCCCCACCGCTTCTCTCCTTGTGAAGACCCAGACTGTTCAGTGCAGTGCTGGTGGTCAGTCCCAGAGGATCGAATGCAGAGGAGTGCATCAGCTCTACCTGCTCACCGATCTCTTTAAGACCGATACCACCGATCCGGCTGACGGTGTTGGTGAAATACCGGTCAACTACTTCTTTATTGATACCGATGGCTTCAAAGATCTTGGAACCCAGATAAGACTGGATCGTGGAAATACCCATCTTGGAAGCGATCTTTACAATACCGTTGATGACTGCCTGATCGTAGTCAGCCACCGCTGCATAATAATCTTTATTCAAAATCTTCTTGTCGATCAGTTCATGAATGCTCTCATGTGCCAGATACGGGTTGACTGCGCAGGCACCATAGCCCAGCAGGGTTGCAAAATGATGCACCTCTCTTGGTTCACCGGACTCCAGAATGATGGACACGGATGTTCTCTTCTTGGTCCGTACCAGATGCTGCTGGAGAGCGGATACCGCCAGCAGAGATGGGATTGCCACATGGTTCTCATCCACACCGCGGTCAGACAGGATCAGAATGTTCACGCCATCACGGTATGCACGGTCAGCTTCCACGAACAGTCGGTCAATAGCTTTTTCCAGACTGGTATTTTTATAATAGATAATTGGCAGGACTTCTACCTTAAAGCCCGGCTCTTTCATATTTTTAATCTTCAGAAGATCTGTCTCTGTCAGGATCGGATTGTTGATCCTCATCACACAGCAGTTCTCCTGTTTTGCTTCCAGAAGATTGCCAGCCTTTCCAACATAAATGGTGGTAGAGGTCACGATCTTCTCACGGATCGCATCGATTGGCGGGTTGGTTACCTGTGCAAACAGCTGCTTAAAATAATTGAACAGCGGCTGATGATGCTCAGACAATACAGCCAAAGGTACATCAATACCCATGGCAGAAGTTGCCTCACTTCCATTAGATGCCATGCTCATAATGGAATTTCTCACATCTTCATAATTGTAGCCGAATGCTTTCTGCAGTCTTGCACGTTCTTCCGGAGTATACTCCTCGATCCGCTGATTCGGGATCTTCAGATCAGACAGATTTACAAGGTTGTGATCCAGCCACTCACCATAGGGCTGACGGTTTGCATAATATTCTTTCAGTTCATCATCATCAATAATTTTTCCCTGCTTGGTATCAACCAGCAGCATTTTACCCGGATGAAGACGCTCTTTTTCTACAATTCTGGACGGATCAATATCCAGCACACCTACCTCAGATGACAGGATCAGCTGATCATCGGTAGTTACATAGTATCTGGAAGGACGAAGTCCGTTTCTGTCGAGAACTGCTCCCATCACATCTCCATCTGTGAACAGGATGGAAGCCGGACCGTCCCACGGCTCCATCATGGTTGCGTAATACTGATAGAAATCCTTTTTCTTCTGAGACATGGTACGGTTATTCAGCCACGGCTCCGGTATCAGGATCATCACTGCCAGCGCCAGATCCATACCACTCATAACCAGGAACTCCAGCGTATTATCCAGCATAGCGGAGTCAGAACCGGAAGCACTGATAACCGGAAGAATCTTGTGGAATTCTCCCTTCAGATGCTCAGATTCTACGGTCTCCTCACGGGCCAGCATCTTATCTGCATTACCTTTGATGGTGTTGATCTCACCATTATGTACCAGGAAGCGATACGGATGTGCACGCTCCCAGCTTGGCATTGTGTTGGTGGAGAAACGGGAGTGGACCAGTGCAATGGCACTCTCATAATCCGGACTCTGCAGATCCTGGAAGAAGGAACGAAGCTGTCCTACCAGGAACATACCTTTGTAGATCAAAGTACGGCTGGAACAGGATACCACATAAGTATCTTCGATGGACTGCTCAAATACTCGTCTTGCAATATAGAGCTTCCGGTCAAAATCAAGTCCCTTTTCCACATCCTCCGGCTTCTGGATAAATGCCTGCATGATGCTTGGCATCTTCTCCAGTGCTTTGCTTCCCAGCACCTTCGGATTGGTGGTCACTTCTCTCCAGCCAAGGAAGTTCATACCTTCCTTCTCCACGATGATCTCAAACATCTTCTTTGCTTGATTGCGTTTCAGTTCATCCTGCGGCAGGAAAAACATTCCAATACCATATTCTCTCTCTCCACCAAGCTCAATTCCAAGCTTTGCACATTCTTTGGAGAAGAATTTGTGGGAGATCTGAACCATGATACCTACACCGTCTCCGGTCTTTCCTTCTGCATCTTTACCTGCACGATGTTCCAGGTTCTCCACGATGCTTAAGGCATCTTCCACGGTCTTATGTGACTTGATTCCTTTGATGTTGACCACTGCTCCGATACCACAGTTATCGTGTTCAAAGCTCGGATCATACATTCCCTGCTGTTCTGGACATTCCTGACTTCTTTGTTCCTTCATAAGCTATACCTTTCTCTTTGTATCTCTTGTTTTGTTTGCGATTTTTATAAAGTGTACACCCATTTTTTTCGTTTGTAAATCCACTTTCTCCATGTAATTATCTGATTATTTGAAAACAGTGATTTTTATCCGAAATTTTATTTGATTTTCAGTTATTTTCTTTTCTAAGCTTTTTGATACAAACAATTTAAAGTCCGTGATTTTTAAAAAACATAAATTTTTTAGTCAAAAAAAGGACTGATCTTACTCAGTCCTCGTTATTTTCTAAATTATCTTGAATATTATATCCTTCTCTCAGCTTCCATATTGCAACAACCAGTGCAATCACACCAATACCTGTCAACACCCAGAACTTGACACTGTTCACATACTGTTCCTGATAAAATGCCGTAGCCGACAGGATCGTGATGAACGCATTTGCAGCAATATGTGCCACCGCAGTTGCTTTGATCGTGCGGAACCGTTCCATGATCCAGCCCAGGTAGATGCCGCAGGCCGTGGCATAGACTCCCTGCACCAGATTTCCATGAAAGAGTCCAAAAAACAACGCACTCCACAGGATTGCCGGAAGTGGTCTCATCATATCCCGAAGTCTTCCATATACCAGACCTCTCATGACCACTTCTTCTGCCACCGGCATCAGAACACCTACACAGAACAGTTCCAGCCAGACATTGCCGGCACTGAGAGCTTCACTGGTCTCCACATAATTTTCCGACAGTTCCATAAGCGGAGTCAGATTCACCAGCTGATTGCCTGCCAGTGCCACTCCGGCACCTCCCAGCATGATCAGAAGAATTGTCCCCGCTCCCAGATGCGTATGCTCTTCCCAGATTGCCCTGTTTTTACGTTCCTGTACATCCCTGTGGTAGATCCATCCAAACAACAGGATAGACAGAACTCCGCTGATCATCAGATAGACCACGGTTATATCCGGAAACACTTTCATCAGCGTGGTCAAAGATCCATCGCCAATTCCCATAGAAAATAAGAGAAACACGGCCGCAGATAAAACCAGCCCCTGTATCAGCTGATACAGGGGCATGGGATATATCGCACGCCACAGATGATAAACAGACAGTTTTGTACGATCTTTCTTCATCTTACATCTTCTCCGGTGCTTCAAATCCAAGAACATCGATGCAGGTCTCCAGCACCCGTCTGGTCAGCAGAAGAAGGCTGATCCATGAAGACTGTGCTTCCATATCATCTGTTGCAAGAATCTTGGTCTCATGATAGAACTTGTTGAAAGCATTGGCAAGATCATAAATATAAGCACAGATCTTATGAGGTGCGCACTCTTCAAATGCGGTTTCCATCACACTGTTGAATTTGGACAGCTCCAGCTGCAGTGCTTTCTCACTGTCGCTTCTGCCTGCTCCGATCTTTCCCTCGCCCGCCTTCTTGCCGGACTCCTCATATTTTCTCAGGATGGATTTGATTCTTACAATCGTATACAGGATGTAAGGACCAGTATTGCCTTCTGAAGAAGTGAAACGCTCCACATCAAAAATATAATCCTTGGAAGCCTGATTGGACAAATCTCCGTATTTGACTGCAGACAGACCTACGATCTTCGCGGTCTCCTCTGCTTCTTTCTCCTCCATAGGACGACTTTCCTGGATCTTCTTGAGCATCTCCTCGTTGATATCCTTTAACAGATATTCCAGACGCATGACGCCACCATCTCTGGTCTTGAACGGTTTACCGTCTTTTCCATTCATGGTACCGAAGCCTAAGAATTTCAGTTCAGTCTTATCCGTTACCAGTCCGCATTTTCTTGCACAGCGGAATACCTGGATAAAATGCATTTCCTGACGTTTATCTACCACATAGATGATCTCATCCGGGTTGTAGAGCTTCATACGCTCTACAATCGTAGCCAGATCCGTGGTCGTATACAGAGAAGCTCCATCAGATTTGAGCAGCATGCAAGGCGGTACTTCCTTGGTGTCTGTATCTTCCTTCACATCAACGACCAGCGCATTATCACTCACATAAGCATATCCGCCATCTTTCATCTTCTGTACCATATCCGGAATATATGGCTGTGCATCAGACTCGCCCTTCCACAGATCAAAATCCACTTTCAGGTTTGCATAATTACGCTTCAGGTCTGTGACAGACACATTTAAAATATGCTTCAGAAGAGCCTGATAGCCTCTTCTTCCATGCTGCAGCTCATAAGTTGCCTGCATGGCAGCCTCTTTATACGCTTCATCCTGCTTGGATTTTCCACTGGCTGTCGGATATATTTCCTCCAGTTCAGAGATGGTAAACGGTGCTTCTGCCGGATACTCTCCCTCATATGCCTCATCAAAATATACAAGCTCCGGTTTTCTCTCGCGAAGCTCTGTAATGATCAGTCCCATCTGCAGACCCCAGTCTCCCAGATGCACGTCGCCGATCACTTTATGCCCTGCAAAGCGGGCAATCCTCTTCACACTCTCACCAATGATCGCAGACCGAAGATGCCCTACATGCAGCGGCTTTGCCACATTAGGTCCGCCGTAATCGATCATAATGGTCTTCGGATTCTCTGCTTTTTCACAGCCCATCCGTTCATCCTTCTCCATACCATTCAGATACTGGCTCAGGTACTCGTTGTTCACTTTCATATTGATGAATCCCGGATTCACCGCCTGGACTTCTCCAAACACCTCAGATCCCTGCATAGCTTCCACAACTGCATTGGCGATCATAATCGGTGCCTTGTGGTACTCTTTGGCTGCCGCCATGGCACCATTACACTGATACTCGCACAGATCCGGTCGATTGGACAGACTGACACGGGCATATTTTTCATCATAACCTGCTTCAGCAAAAGCTTTTGCAACCTCTGCAGATAACAGATCCAGCATTTTCTTCATCTACTTTATCCTCCTTATTCGTTTACATCACTCTTGGTATATTCCATTTATAATGACTTGCCAGCAGACGGATCACAACCACGATCACAGCACCTGCAAACATGGCATATCCTCTTGGCATTACACATAAAAGTCCCAGGTAACAGATCGCACCCACCAAGGATGCGCAGGCATATACATGCTTTCTGAGCACCGCAGGCATGATTCCTGCCAGCACGTCCCGGAACATTCCGCCGCCCACACCCGTGAGCATTCCCAGGAAAAGCACATAAGCATGATAGTCCCCATAACCACTGTCAATGGCCGTATTGGCTCCCGCCACCGTAAACAGTCCAAGACCGATGGCATCTGTAAAGTTCAGGATCCACTGAAACCGTTCTCCATGAAGCTCCTCATCAGATCCCTTATAGAGCCAGGCAACCAGCGCACACACTGCCAGCGATGACAGAATTGCCAGCGGCAGGACCATTGGACTGGAAAACATGGCAGGCGGCACGATCCCCAGTGTCATATCCCTGATAAAACCGCCTCCGGCTGCTGTTACAATCCCCAGAAACACGATACCAAACAGGTCCATTTTCCGTTCAATGGCAAGCATGGCTCCAGAGATGGCAAATGCGACGGTTCCCATTATTTCCGCAATTATCTGTATATTCATTGTACACCTCGAAACTTAATTAAGTATAGGGAAAATGGTGGTATTTGTCAAGCCGGATGGACCTGTACTATACATGTTTCAGACTTGCAGGACTGGTCATGCTTGTGTAAAATAGAGACATTACATATATGAACGCTAAGAGGAGGACACCTATGTTAAAACTTGGTTCCCATGTGGGAATGAGCGGCAGAAAAATGATGCTGGGATCCGTAGAGGAAGCACTGTCCTATGGAGCAAACACCTTTATGATCTATACCGGCGCACCCCAGAATACCCGCCGTAAAGATATCAGTGAATTAAATATTGACGCTGCCTGGAAGCTCATGGAGGCAAATGATATCCATGATTTTATCATCCATGCACCCTATATTATCAATCTTGGAAATACTATAAACCCGGACACTTACCAGCTTGCCACTGATTTTCTCCGGCTGGAGCTGACCCGCGCTGATGCCTGCAGAAGTAATATCATGGTTCTTCATCCCGGTGCGCATGTAGGGGCCGGTGTAGAAGCCGGTATTGCATCTGTTGTCAAAGGACTGAATGAAGTGCTCACGGATGATACCAGCTGTCTGGTCGCGCTTGAAACCATGGCCGGAAAAGGCACTGAGATCGGACGCACTTTTGAAGAACTGGCTCAGATCTATGATGGTGTGGTGAAAAAAGACCGTCTCCGGGTCTGCTTTGATACCTGCCACACTCACGATGCCGGATATGACATTATCAACAACTTTGACAGTGTAATTGATACCTTTGACCACATTCTCGGCAAAGATCAGATTGCTGTCTTCCACATCAATGACAGCAAAAATCCATGTGGAGCCCACAAGGATCGACATGAAAACCTCGGAAAAGGGTACATCGGATTTGATGCACTATCCTATATAGTACATCATCCGGATTTTACTGATGTACCGAAGATCCTTGAGACCCCATGGATTCCCATTGATGGCGACAAAAAGAATACCCGGGCTCCCTACAAGGAGGAGATTGCCCTGTTACGCGGAGATTCCTGATACTTTCATCTACTATTTTCTCTTACACAATCTTGCAATGGTGGAGACAACCTTCTCCATCTGCAGTGGCTTTGGCAGGTGTGCATTCATACCTGCCTCCAGACACTGCTTCACGTCCTCATCAAAAACATGGGCTGTCATGGCAATGATCGGAATGGTCTTTGCATCCTGCCGGTTTGTAGAACGAATAACTCTTGTGGCCGTATATCCATCTATCTTCGGCATCATAATATCCATCAGGATCGCATCATAAGTTCCCTGGGGACGGGATGCAAATGCATCTATGGCCTGCTGCCCGTCACGAACCACCTGAACCGTTGCTCCTTCATCATTTAACAGCCTTGCCGCAATCTCTGCATTCAGTTCATTATCTTCCGCAAGGAGAAGATGGAGACCTCTGATCGAGACTTCTCCCGTAGCAGCTTCTGGCTGCACAACCTTTTCTTTTTCTGCGATCTTGAACGGAAGAACAACCACGAATGTAGATCCTTTTCCTTCCTGGCTGGTCACTTGAATGGTTCCATTCATCTCATCTATCAGTCTTTTCACAATTGCCATCCCCAGACCTGTTCCATGGTAGACACTTCTTGCATCCGAATGTTCCTGGACAAATGGTTCATAAATATGCTCCAGAAAATTCTCACTCATTCCAATTCCTGTATCAGAAATCACCCATCTATAATGCACCATTCCATCTGCTGTTCCAAGATAATCCAGATGCGTAATGACTTTTCCACCTATCCGATTATACTTAATACAATTTCCGTAAATATTCAGGAAAATCTGTCTCACATGAAGCGGACTTCCGTATACATAAGGATACAGGATCTTGTCTGATGCTTTATCATATTCCAGTGTAATTCCTGCATCCGCTGCCCGCTGTTCTACAATCGTAACCACATCCATCAACAAGGCATTCAAATCCATGGCATCTTGCGCCAGAACTATTTCGTTATTTTCCAGCTTACTCATCTGCAGCATATCATTGATCAACGACAGCAGATGATCCGCAGACACCAGCATTTTCTCTCTGTTTGCATGGAGCAGTTCCAGATCGTCCGGATGAATCTCTTCCATTTTCAACAGACCAATGATTCCATTCAGCGGTGTACGGATATCATGAGTCATTCTGGCCAGAAAATCTGTCTTGGCTGAATTGGCTTTTGTCTCTCTTTTGACAGACTCTTCCAGCTGAAGATTCTTGTTTTCCAATCTCTGCGCATATTCCTGCTGGATCTGAAGTTTCTGCTTCTGATATTTCTTCTCTGTCTGCCATCTTACCATGTTGATAATGATCAGAACAAGCAGATATGTCAAAGCTACAAACAGCATATTCTGAGGCGTCTTGTTGAATACTCCACGCTCAGGCATGTAGGCATAAATATAATAATTCCGGCTCTGTTCCATCAGTCCAAAGCTTCTGCCTCCGGTGTCACCGCCATCTCTGACATGAACAAGCTTCGATCCTTCTGCACGTCTTCTGATGGTCCGCAGAATCTCGTTGTCATCCATGTTGACCCCCACAAGTCTGCTGTCATTGGACGCCACGATCTCTTCACCATTGCTGATCACTATCGTTCCATCGTGTTTCACAGAGTATCCAGTCAGAAGCTGCTCCATAGAATTGACAAAAATATGGCAGTACTCCTTGGATGTATGGTAAAAGGCAACAAGGATTCCTGACCTGTCCGTTCTTCCCACTGCTGCCAGGTCAATGTAGGAACCATCCTCGCAGTTTACTCTCGAGGCATACGTCTTCTCCGGGAAATTCCATACATCCAGAAGTGCTTCCGTATCAATATTTTCGTATAGATCCCAGACATTCCGTTCATCCGTATGATACTCCTGCTCCACTGCTCCCTGTGGGCTCAGCAGAAGAATGCCTGTTACATAACTTTCTTTTGCATAATTTTCCAGCAGTGTCTGATCCGGTTCCTCAAACCCACTCTTTTCCATATCACTGGCGAGATTCCGATTAATATACTCTGCGCTTTCCATGATTCGCATCAGACTCTTGGTCTCTGATGCCAGCTCCATTCTCTGATTATTATTGCACTGTTCCTTCACATAATTTACCGTGCTGGAAAGCCGTTGACCAGCATTGAAAATATCTGCATGGATGCTGATCCAGAATGCCACGCAAAGAAGTATGATTCCTGATACAATTTCCAGCGCCCAGATCCTGTATGATAAATATGCAGATGATTTTTTAAGTTTCATCCGTGCGTACCTCCAGACAACAATCTGTATCTTTCATGTATGTTCCGACAATTTCCTTCATCGTGCCATCCTCACGCATTTCTTCGAAAGTCTCTGTCAGCTTCTGCGCCAGTCCACGGTCATCCTTTTTATCAAATGCCACACCAAGTCCCACCACCAGAAGCGGCTCCTCCAGGATCCGATACTCCATATCATAGTCCTTCATAAACTGCTTTACCGCCGTATCATGCGCTGCAATTGCATCTGCATATCCTTTGCTTAAAAATGTGTAGATCAGATCCCGATTCCGTAAAGACAACACCTTTCCAAGTTGCGGAATCCTGGTATCTTCATGTTTCCGAAATAGTTCTTCCGGTTTTGTGGTTGACTGCACAGCCACTGTCTTTCCTTCCAGATCCTGCAGAGAATAAATATCACTGTCCGTCCTCACTGCGATCACCTGATAGCTCGTCATATATGGTCCTGCCCACTGATATTCCTCTTCGCGCCCGTCCATGGAAAAGCTGCCCCAGATGCAGTCGATCTCCCCGGACTCCAACAATTCCTTTTTATCCTCCCAGTTGATCAGCTTGAATTCCGCCTCATATCCCATTCTGTAAAATGCTTCCTTTGCCAGTTCCACATCAATTCCCGTGGGATCCCCATCCGCATTCAAATAGTTAAACGGTGGATAATTGTCACTTCCCACAACAATGACCGGCAGGGATTCCGCTTCCTGTTCCTTTACAACTGTCTGTTCTGCGCACCCCACAGTCAGTATCATAGTCGTGCACACAAGCCCGGCTGTCATCATCTTTTTGATTTTATTTGTTCTTCTCTTCATGTTTGTGATTTCCGGCGAAAAGCCATAGACAGGAAAAACCAAAAGGAGCACCATAGTCGATAAATCTATAGCGCTCCCATTACCTTTAAGTGTGCAACCAGCCGCCATTTTACAGGCTCTATAGCTTTGCGTCGCAACCTTTCGATTGTTTTGCTGAATATTTATTTAAAATTTTTACAAATTCTAACACCGTTTTCCTGGTTGTTCAATAATTTTTCATCATTTAGTAAACATGTTTTGTATCAGTCGACAGCTTTTGATAGCAGGCACACGGTCTCCACATGCGTGTCATTTTAAGACATATCCCCACAAATCAACAGAAAAATTATAATTATCTTTATAATATGAATAGCAGTAATCAATAACCTACTACATTTATCCTTAATGTTTAATCAAAAAATCTGACTTATTCTCTTCATAACTCTTAAGAATACTTATAAAATGATTGCTTTTAATTGCATCGTAGTTATTCATTTTCTTTAATTCTAAATAATTTTTCTTCGCAATTTCCATGCTGGTATGGCTTATGTAACATGCTGTATATTCACTAATAGATGGAACAGCCCAAAGATATTTCTCTGATTTTACTACTTTGTTATCTTCATCATATATAATCGATAATGTTAAGTAATAAATCGTAACCATACGCGTTTCTGCTATAGAACTTGCAAGCTTCACCTGAAATCTATCGACTTCATTTGCACCTATACTTTGTGAAACATTAAATACTTGTTGTTTCTCTTTCCCTAAAACCACATCATAAGTATGAGAGGATTCTACCAATTGATAATGGGTCATTTGCGGATTGATCATATTATAGTAATCTAATATATCGAATGATATCTCTTTTATATAGGCTACTTGGTCTCCAATGTTTCTCAATTTTATATCAACAATAAATTCTTTATCTTCATTTAAAGAGATATCTACTATTTTTATATTTGATTGTTGTTTTTCTTCTGTAAGATTTGTAATTTGAAGAATGTTTCCATCCCCGATAACATTTTTATCTCCACTAACATTAAGATTTCCCTCACCACCTTTAGGAGTTTTTGTTTTTAATATTGCAAAGAAAGCTGATATAATAGCTATACCTAAGCCACTAAATATCCATTCTTTATTACTTATAATCCATTCTACCATGTAAATATTCTCCTTTGTTTTTTTATTTACCAGCTTGCATTTATTCAACCAATTCCCAGTCTTCTGCCAGCATATCCGCCTGAGATGCCAGCCAGCCCATCTGCACTCCAGATGTCCCAACAAACGCAATCGCTTTATTCCCAATTGCATCATGTTCACAGTTGACAATCTCACCCTGGGCGGTCTTGTAAGAGATTCCGGTAGCAAGCTGGATGTACTGCTTCTTTCCGTTCCAGCCTCTTCTGGCAACCTTTTCCCCTTTCTTCATATTCTCAATAGCTTCTCCAAAAGTCATTCCCATGATATTCTTCCTCTCTTTCTTAAAATGGATATAAAAATACCACCAGCCTACTGACCAGTGGTATCGTGTTCCTGTATGATTTTTCTCATATGCTCTTTGTAATCATCCAAATCTTTGAAACAATCCCAATGATACGGGATCCATCTTCCAGTCAATTCATGGCACTTTTCTTTCAGTTCCCGAATTTCCGGGTCATTTCTAATTTTCTGAATCAATTCATTCACTTAATCAGCTCCTTGTATGCCTCAAATAGTTCCTTGAGGATATCTTCCTTTTCTTCCAATTCCAGGACATCAATACTACTCAAATTTGCAAATATCTCCATTGGCTTATTTCTCGGATCTTCATTCCAGTAAGACACATCATGACCTATAGGTACATCTACTAAACCATTACTCAATGCACCTATAATATCTGATAGAGCAAAACTGTCTTCGTACTTTCCGCCCACGTCAAACCATTTCTGTATCTCTTCTCTTTGATCATACAACTTTGAAGAGATGGTCTCAATAGCTTTGAGGAACTTATCATTCTTCCAGCTCTGATACTATAAAAAATCCATTCTGTGCGAAACTTCATGTGAAAATACATAATCCATGTATTGTTCTGTACGATACTCCAAGAAACTTAGCTATATCGAGTCTGGATATCTTTTTTCGTTTCATTTCTGCTTCCAAATTATCCACTCTAACCATGTTCGTTCTCATACTCTCCTTTCTATTGCGCAATTTCGCAATTCATATTCTTAATATATTATGCAATATCGCAATTATTAACAACTTTTTTGCAAAATTCTGCAATTTTGTATTTACTTTTATAGTGCAATATTGTAATATCAATTCAAGGAGGTAACACAATG